>MDTG01438491.1_pt1 | contig 23713 bp, 18 predicted proteins | sample 811421 | NCBI WGS metagenome assembly MDTG01 (sample SAMN05326645, study PRJNA326480) | marine metagenome | isolation source: seawater | place: Pacific Ocean: South East | collected 2011
GCGCTTCCCTTCGGAGTGCGCCGCCGTGAGCTTCTGGTACGACGACTTCTACCAGAACGAGATTAAGCCCCTACGACTGAACCCCTCCGCCGGGGACTACGTGGTCACACTCTATGAAGAGGCGTCTCTACCGCCCTACATGGCCGGCAAAGTGGGGGACGCAAAGTACATCGCTGAATGAGCGGCTTAGATGTGCCCCTCACATAGCTATACGTTCGCGCGGGCGGCCGCTGCAGGAGAAGGCTGAGTCGTTGTACCGGAGCGACGCATGACCAAAGTGATCCCTGCAGACGCCGGCTACTGCCAATCAGGCGGCAGCACCTCCCACTCGGGGGCCTCGAACTCACCGATAAAACGGATCTCCACAAAAGGCGCCTGGGACTCGATGATCTCCTGCACGGCACCTGGTAGTGACGCGGGCGAGGCATCCCGCGCGGCCTTGCTCTCCCATGTGGCGATTGCCAAGGCGGTGCGCTCATCCCCAATCTTGCGATGCAAGCGCGTGCCCTGCGCACCCGGCGCTTGCTGAATCAACTCACTCGCTCGCACCCAGGCCTCGGCGTACTGCTCGATGGTGTAGCCGGGCTTAACGGTGACTTCAAAGAGGTAGTGCATGCCGGGTTCCCCCTATCGGCACATAGCGTAAACGATCAATAACCGCGGCCTGCAGCCACGGCATCAGCCAAAGGCTCGCCCGCGAGATAAAGTTTGAGATTGCGCTCAAACACCTCGGCGACAGCCTTATCGGGGGTGGGGCCCGCGGTGTGAGAGGTAATGTGCACCCCAGGCGTTGACCAGAGCGGGTCATCCGAAGGTAAGGGCTCTTCCCGAAAAACATCCAGCACCGCCGCTCTCAGATGGCCCGCATTGAGTGCTGCGATCAGGTCTGCTTCCACCACGGCGTTCCCTCTGCCGGCATTGATCACGATCGCCTCCGAATTGAGCCGCATGAGCACGTCGTGATCAATCAGGTTATCCGTCTGCGTCGTTTGGGGCAGCACGCTGATCAGGTAATCAAGACCTTCCACAAAGGCCAGTCGGTCTGCACTCGGGTAGCAGGCGGTAAAGCCCTCCACGGCGCGGCCATCGGAGTTGAGACCTATCACCTCTAACCCAAAGGGCTTCGTTGCAAGGGCGATGGCAGTGCCGATGCCACCAGTACCCATAATCCCAAGGCGTTTGCCTGTGATGCGGGGCTCAAGGGTAGACACCCAATGAGTATGTGATGCGCGGTTGATCACATCGCGCTCTATCGCCAGCAGCCACCCCATCACGTACTCAGTCATGGCGGGGCCAAACACGCCCTTCAGCGGCGTGATCTGGAGTGTCTCACTGGCAAAGTGGGCGATCGCATCGATCCCTGCCCAGGTGCTCTGCACCCAGCGGAGCTGGGGGCAGCGGGGAATGATGGCAACCAGATCTGGTGGAGCACCTACCACGACCTCCACCGCGGAGGTCTCTACCTCGGCATCGCGCGTGCAGACCACTGCGCGACGGTGGGGTGATGCCAGCGACATCACGGGGTCGATCCAGGGCGCTGACTGGTCGGCCACGATCAGTAGTTCAGATGCATCTCTCATGGCGGAGATTTGAGCACAGGCCTCGGCCGCAAGAAAGCGGTCGTTACAAGTAGGGCTAATTCATGCAACTCCAATAAAAACCTCGCCGATGCGGGGTTTCATGAGTTTTGGTGGTTGCATTAGGACATCAAACGGCGCTTTCCATACCAACCCACGAGACCAAGCAAGGTCAGCAAAGCTGGCCATGGCAATGTCGGCACTGGCAAAGACGTGCAAGTGGGGTCATTCGGGCAGGCGTCATTTGTGTCAGGCACGCCGTCGCCGTCGGTATCTGCGGGTATCGTCACCTCAATTGACTCAGAAATTGATCCGTTGCCCTCTGAGTTGACGCCTCTCAGGGAGATCTCGTAAGTGGAGCCGTCCGGCAATCCAGTGACAGTGGCAGGCGACTCAGTCGCGCCGGTCGACTTCCACCCTACTCCCTCAATATAGGCTTCGTAGTCAGTTACGGAAGCACCATTGTCGCTGCCGGCAGTGAAGCTGATCACGATTCGGCGCGTATTCTCTTCAGTGCATAGTCAACACGCTCTGCGCTTCGAGTTCTCTATCACCTGCTTGCACGGCTAGCTTAGAGCCGAATTGCGAGGTGTAGACAGGCTCGACGACTGAAGACACAAACTGCCACTGGGCAGCGGCCGACTCAGGGGTCAGCGTGACCTGCGTCCAACCCCGCTGCGAGGTGTCACAGGCCACCAGTTCGGGGCTGGAACCTTTGAGGAGGGCCTGCATCTGCTCGGGAGGTAGCGGAACGTAGTTCTCAAGACCGGGGCTGGACACCCCCGGGGTACCCCACTCCACCCCAACTGCCTCGCCTTGCGCGTTGGTCAGGTTAAAGGCCCAGCCATTGTGGGTATCGCCGGCCAGAGAGATCGGGTTGGTGGCGTGGGCACTGAGCATGGCAAACAGCCTCTCTCGGGCGGCGGGGTAGCCGTCCCAGGCGTCGAGGTTAGAGGGCAGGCCATAAGGCGCCAACTGCTGGGCCTCGGCCACACGGGGTTTCGCGTACTCCGAGAGCTCGAGCTTGGCGAGCTCCTCGGGGGGGATAACCGGGATATTGAGTTTGCCCATGAGCACCTGCTGGCCCAGTACCTGCCAAGTGGCACCGCGGGCTTTGCTCTCTTGTAGTTCGTTCTGCAGCCACGCTTCCTGTTCTTTACCCAGCATTTGCCGCTCGGGGCTGTAAAGATCGTCCTTAAGAAATGCCTCGACGCTGCCGGCCCGCTCAATGTCTTCGGCATAGTCGAGCTGCTTATCACGGCCCTCTAGGCGCGTGTCGAGCATGATGAGGTCGGCGAGGTCACCGATCTGAAATGCACGGTAGATCACGCCCTGGTCGCCCTCGGGCCCGGTACGGATGGGCATCCACTCATGGTAGGCCTGTCGGGCGGCCTGAATCCGCTGAAAGAAATCGCCCTCGCCCTCGTCGTGGTTCTCGGCTCCCGCGCGCCACGTGTCATTCATCATCTCGTGGTCGTCCCAGACCGTGATCCAGGGGTGCGCGGCGTGGGCGGCCTGCAGGTCCGGATCGGTGCGGTAGAGGCCATGGCGCATGCGGTAATCCTCAAGCACGAGAATCTCGTGCTCGGGCTCCACCTTGCGGCCGAACTGGTTCTCCGCAACAGGGTTAGTGTAGTAGCCCACCGGGTATTCATAGATGTAGTCGCCGAGGTGCAACACCACGTCGACGTTCGATTCGGCAATATCGCGGTAGGCATGGAAAAAGCCCTGCGGGTAATTCGAGCACGACGCCACCGCCATCTTGAACTCACTCACCGGCCCAACGGGCAACGTGCGAGTGCAGCCAACGGGTGAAGAGACGCCATTGGCAATAAACCGGTAGCAGTAGCTTTGGGCGGGGGCGAGGCCCGTGGCGTCGACTTTTACGGTGAAGTCGCGCTCGGCGCGGGCAACCGCTTCGCCGCTGGCGATCACTGTATCGAACGTCTCATCGGTGGCCACCTGCCAGGAGCAGGGCACCGCCTCTGCATTACCGCTGCCCGGGAGTATCCGCGTCCATAAGATCACACGATCAGAGAGCGGGTCACCGCTGGCGATGCCGTGGGTGAAGTGCGCGGCGGCAGGTTTGTCGATCGCAAAGCCGCGTAATGAGAGCACGCCGAGAGAGGCACCGGAGGCTTGGAGTAAAGAACGACGACGAAGGAGTGTGGACATCAGGAGTCTCGTTTGTCAGTTGCCCAGAGCAGTCTCGGTGCAGGGGGTTGCGAAGTTTGCGCATGCAGTATGGGGGATTTTTATGACCGATCGGTGACGTCTCGCTCAATAATGAGCCTCAACATGCAATGCGATCAATGTGGTCAATCCGGTGATGGGCCAAGACTCTCGCCGTCGCTCGACTTCACAAACAAGGCCCACTTCAGTCCGCAAAAGACGGCCTGAAGGTCAGGTTGATGTTGACGAACGGACTGCTGCTCACATCGATACGGGGGCCGTTGATTTCACCATCGGTAATCGTCAGCCCTCTCAACCCCCCCACGCCCGCAGTGGCCTCGAGCCACAGCGGTCCTTTAAGTCGCATGCCTCCGCCAAAACCAAAATCGAAACCGCTGAGGTTAAGGCCCACAGCGCCGGTGGTGCTATCCAGCGCCCAGCTATTGCCCGAATACGAGGCACCCAGTGAAACGAACCAGTCCTGGCTCGGGGCATAAATAATCTGCGGCCACGGCAGTAAGGCGCTCACGCTCCAGCGCTCGTTCAAAATGAGTGACGCACCCACATACGGTATCCACGTGGTGCCGAAGTCCGAGTCGTCAAAGCCCACACCGAAGAGCCACCACAGCCCGTCGTTGCGGGTGTACCGCGCAACAGCGCCACCCATGACCTGCCAGTAATCCTTGCCGCGCTCACCCAGACTCGAGTGGTGATAAAAGGGCAGCACCGCGCCAATCAACTGCCAGTCCGGGTTGAATTAATAGAGATAGCCCGCTGCCAGCGCAGCGCTGGTCAGTGAGAAATCTTCGCCATTCTCAACGCTGAAATCGGTGTAGGAAACATACTCTCCCAGCACCAGTGCGCTGCGTTTGCTCAATAAAAGGGGCACTCCGGCGTACTGGCTTGAAGAGTTTGTTTGGTAACGCGTGCCCGCTGTCTCGGGTGTCGCGCCCTCTTCACTCACCATCGCCTCGCCGTAGTGGGTATTGCCCAAAAACGCGACAGGCAAAAAAGGTGCGTTGTTCAGGCCACGGACGAATACCAGTTCGGATTCATCGAAAGCCCTCGCCGCGCGCTGAATCAGATTTTCATCCGGCGTGACGGCTTCGCTGATTAGCGTATCGTCGGCGAGCTCGGCGGATTCAACGTGACTCGCATCGGCTGGATGCTCGACCGAGACAGCCGCTTTATCTTGATCTCCAGCGACCTGAGCCAGCGCGTTGTATGCACCGAGGGCATTGATAAGCACCACCGCAACGCTTGTGGCGATAGTGCCGAGAAAAGAAGTCGCTCTGTAGGCCTATGCGTTCAATGACATTCCCATAATGAGTGGCGTTGGCCTGAGAGCGGCGGTGATTTTACCGTCCCACTGACTCAAGCTTACCGCTGCGAGGCGGTATCCTATCAACCATCTGCTTGTGATGGTGCGCCGTATCGAGCGACGAGGCATGTATTTCAGGCTCCTACGGGAAACCACGTGTGATAGATCTGGACCCACACAACGCAACGCACAATCCATGGCGCTTTAGCACCGCGCCGTGCATGGATTGGACCGACCGGCACTGCCGGCGCTTTTGGCGCACGCTGACGCGCCACGCGCGGGTGTACACCGAGATGGTCACCACCGGTGCGCTGCTGCATGGCGACGTTGAGCGCCATTTACGCTTTAACGACGAAGAGCATCCCGTCGCGCTGCAGTTGGGTGGTGCCGTGCCCACTGACCTCGCCGCTTGTGCGGCACTAGGCGAAAAATGGGGCTATGACGAGATCAATCTGAACTGCGGCTGCCCCAGCGATCGCGTGCAAAACGGCCGCTTCGGCGCCTGCCTGATGGCCGAGCCTGCGTTAGTGCGGGATTGCATCGCCGCGATGCGTGAGGCCTGCGACATACCGGTGAGCGTGAAGCACCGTATCGGTATTGATCACCAAGAGTGTTACACCGAACTCGTCGATTTTGTGGGCACGGTGGCGGCAGGCGGCGCAGAGGGATTCATTGTGCACGCGCGCAAGGCCTGGCTGCAGGGCTTGTCACCTAAGGAGAATCGCGAGATCCCACCGCTCAATTACGACTGGGTGTATCAGCTGAAACGCGACTTCCCCCAGCTGACGATCGTGATCAACGGCGGCATCGAAACGCTCGATGCCTGCGAGGCACATCTAGAGCACGTCGACGGCGTCATGCTGGGCCGGGCGCCCTATCAGAACCCGTGGCTACTCAATGAAGTCGACACGAGACTGCTCGGGGCGATTGATGCTGTCAGCACGGATCGCGAGGCGTCAATTGAGGCCATGCTGCCTTACATTGAGGGGCAGCTAGCTGACGGGGCACGCTTACATCACGTCACCCGACACATGCTGGGGCTTTACCAAGGGCAATACGGCGGACGGCAGTACCGCCGACACTTGAGTGAGCATGCACACAAGGCGGAGTCAGGTATCGAGGTGCTTCGCGAGGCCGCGGCGTTCTGCGCCGCCCCACCCGAGCGCGCGGTTGCCGCGGGCTGAGAGTTTTAGCTCAGTGCCCCGTGCTTCGAGCGCCGGGTTGAAGGCGAGGTGCCGGGTTACCGTTACGACGATTAACCTGGATTCGGTCTACACATTATTCACTGTGGGCGAGATCACTGGGCAACATTGGTTCGCTCCCTGTTTCACTTTTGTTGGGGTTTTCTTCCCCAACACCGCACCTTATCGCCTCGGTAACACGTCGGCTGATTTACCATCCAATTGTTGATCACTCCCCTGACGGGAACGAGGCATGCCATGTCAAACGAAGAAGGATTGAAGGAAGTCATTGAGCTGCTGCACGAGCTCAAGCTGGAGCTAGTGGCTGAAATGGATTACGCGTCACTCGAGCTACAGGTCGAAGCTATCATCGATAAGGTGTATCTGATGACTGAGTCATCTGATTAAACCTGTTTAAAGGGGTTCTAGCGCTACCCCGCGTTGCCTTCCATCGGTAATGAATGGCGACTGCGATCTGCCCGATGGTTCAGGGATCCCAAGTACGCAGGGGTCATGTATCACCGCGGCGACCGGGTGCCATAGCCTGACGGGCCAACGCTCTAGGGCCAGCCCTGCCATATCGCACACTGCCAGAACCCACCTAGGCGAGGTTCCCCCCTCCTTCGGAGATCAAGGCCTCTCAAGAGTGCTGACTAAATCCTTGAACGCGTCGGCGTTTTCACTGCTCATCGACATGAGCGTGCGATGTGCTTCCAGCACCTGCTTTTTCACTTCGCCTTCCTCGCAGGGCACCGCGGGGATTTCCGTGATCGTCGAGTCGGTATTGCAGCACTCGTTACGTCGCTCAAAGAGTTGATTGAAACCCATGGTGTCGAGCAAGCGGTCGATACTCGGGTTGGTACTAAAGATCGCGGGCCGAAAATCAAATCGCTCTTTGGTTTGAATCGCCAGCTGGGCGAGCATGCCGAGGGTAGTGCTATCGAGCCCGTCTGCCTCGGTCACATCCACCCAGACACTCATAAAGCCGGGCTCGGCAAACATTGACTGAAAGTACTGATCCAGGGCCGTGCACATGGTGAGTCGCACGTCGCCCTCCAGCTTCAAAACATGCGCTCCCTCGTTAGAGGCTGCGCAGATCCGGCAGTCACTCATCCCACACCCCGACTCACAAAGAGTCCCGCAATGTCATCGGCGAGATCATCGGACGTGACTTCCCCTAAATCCAGCCTGCGAATGAGATCACCCGGCTTTTCCAAACTGCCACCGAGTCGCTGCAGGAGCGTTTTTTCGCGCTCGATCAGATCGACTTCCTCGATGGTTTCCAAGACACCGTCAGACATCAGGACCAACATAAACGTCTCGGGCAAGGTGGTTTCCTCGAGACCATAGGTGGCCTCGGGTGTGAGCCCCACCGGCATACCCTCTCCCGGCAAATAATCAATCTGGCCGGGGGTCATCAGTACGGGCTTGGGCAGATGGCCGGCAACGGAGTACTGCAGGGTATTGGCCTCGTAGTCGAGGCAGCCCACCACCATCGTGGCGTATTTGTTGACGTGGAGCTCAAGCAGCTCACGGTTGGCGAGTGCCAACATCTCGATGGGGTTGATCACCGTCTTGTCGTCGCGGCGCAAGTAATCCGAGCGCTTGCGCGCGAACAAGTTTTTCAGGAGCACCGTGGCAAAGGCCGAAGAGCTTCCATGGCCGGACACGTCTGCCAAAAAGAACACCACCTTACTACTACCCACCTCAAAGTAATCCGTGAAGTCTCCGCTGAGATACAGCGAGGGCAAGATGCGGTGGCTGAACCAGTAATCTCCGGCCTTAAGGGAGTGCGCGGGGAACATGGCTTTCTGTACCTGACGCCCCGCAGCCTGATCCTGCTCGAGAATCCTGAGTGAGTGGCTCAGTTCGGTGTTGGCGCGCTCAAGGCTTTCGTTAGACTCCACCAAGTCGCGCTGGAGTTGACGATGATGCACGCTCCGCTCAATCGCGCGCCGCACAAGCCCAGGTTTGTCCGCGGGGTTCACAAAAAAACTGGCCGCCCCCAAACCTAGCGCCGTGGTCATACTGTCCATATCGCGGTGATCACTCACCGCCAGCACCGGCACCTGCACATCAAAATTACGCATGACGCGGCGCACCGATGCCCAGGACACATTCAGCAATTCCACATGGCAGATCACGCAATCCCAGGGGCTATCTGGGCCTAATACGGCTTCGATGTCGGGGGCTTCGGGGGTAATTTCGTAGCGATGGTGTGGGTCATCGAGCGCCGCAACGAGCGCAGCCGCGCGGTCCGCTTGGTCGTCGACCACCAATACTGCACCCGCCTGAGTCATATCAGCAGCGCTGTGGCCACTGCAGGCGACGCATCAGAATTCTTCCTCGTCCCAGTCATTGTCGAACTCGGAGAAATCGTCTTTTACCGGGCCGCCGGTCTCGAGCACCGCGCGATTCTGCAGATACACGTCGCGATAAAACACGTAGCGGTCGCCGGTCATGATCTCCTCGGCGTCCAGTAGGCCCGCGCGTAGATCAATCAGGTTGAAGGCGCGGAGCCCCCAGTACGCCTTGTCGTTCATCATCTGACCCGTGGGCGAGATGTAGGCGTCAATGGACGAGCCAAAGGCACCGCGGACGGTACTCGGGCCAATCAGCGGCAGCACGACATAGTTGCCGCGCGGCACACCCCAAATCGACAGCGTGTGTCCGAAGTCAGTTTCGTAACGCGGGATGCCGACCTTCGAGGCCACATCGAACAACCCGAAGATTCCGATGGTGGTGTTGGTCAACACTCGAAAGGTATTGCCGAACGCCTCTTCAATGCGGCCCTGCAGCAACGCGTTCACAGCGCCGTTGAAGTCATAGAAGTTGGTAAAGAAGTTGTTCACGCCGATCCGACCGAACTCCGGCATGATGGCGTCGTAACCTTTGGCGACGGGCTTGACGATCCACCGATCGGCGTCGTCATTAAAGTCGAACATCCACCGGTTATAGCCTTCCCACGGATCGATTTCGGCTCTTGATTCCACTGCGGGCTCTGCGGCGTCCTGTGCCTGGGCAGACAGCGCTGTGACAGCCATGAGCAATGCCATCAGCGTGGCGCGCGACGTCGTCATCGCGACTCGCGCGAGGTGAGAAGGGGAAATTGTCTGGCCATACCGCAACATACTGAGCGCTCTCGGGCACCTGCTTCACAGTCGCTGGTTGCTACGCCAGCGATGTTGATCGGTTTACTCTACTCCTAATGACGACGCGGGTCACGGGCCAAATCAGCGTGGGTTTTGCTCCATCCACTGCTGCACACGTGCCCACTGTTGTTCCAGACGCTTCGCCGACACCGGCAGGCGGGTTTTCATTTGCTGAGCAAATAAGGACACCCTGAATTCCTGCAGCATCCACTGATACTGGAAAGCTTCCTCACTTAAACGTACCAAACCGGGATACTGAGACGCTGCGTCGGCGAGCTTTTCGCTCCAAGGTGACAACATCTCCATAGCTTTTTGATCCTTCAGAAACTGCCCGTTCAATCGGCTTATGCGATGTTCTGCCGCTTTGGCATAGCGCGGATATTCGCGCAGCCATGCAGTGCCTGCGTGACGCAGGGTTGCCCCGTCGAGCAGGCACGCCATGTCAGCCCAACAGTCCTTCTGGCTTTCGTGATAGTCGCTCCCGAGTTTGGCCGCTTGAGTCCGCGCCGCACTCCACGCCTTCAGGGCAGTCGCGAGCTGATCCCCCGCTGCGACCGCATCGGCATGCCAGCACCCACGCAAGGCATCGAACCACTGCTTGAAGGCCGCGTCAGATCGCGGTGCCTCAATATCCCTTAACGATTGATGCGCTACCGCTGCGATCACGTCCTCGATGAGCTGCTTGCGATCCACCTCGACCGCCGCGAACGCCAGCACCAACTCGTTACCCACCAACAAAGATTTGCGCAAAGACTTTGCCAGCTGGCTCGCCTGTTTGATCGCGAGACTCACCAGGCCGTCCTCATGGGCCAGTGCCGCTTCACCTGGGTAATCCAGTAAGCGCACCGCAACGCTGTCTTTTTCCGCCACCAATGCCGGGTGGGCGATCACCTCGAGTCCCGCTGCCTTTGACTTCCACACAGCCGGCAAGTCACCAAAGTCCCAACGCTCGACGTTTGCTCGCTCAGGCGAGTCGGCCTGCGGGGCAACAGCAGCCGGTTCGCCGGCCCGAAACTCCGAGACCAGTGAGGCCATGTCACGCCCCTGCCCCAAAAGCTTGCCCTCGGTGTCGACCACACGAATGTTCATGCGGTAAAAATCTTCGAGCTGCGCCGGTTGCCAATCGGAGGGGGCTACCTGCACGCCGCGCTGCCGCTTCAATACCTGGCTCAACGCAGCGCAGAGATCGCTGTCCTCGCCCGTGATCTCTGCCAAGGCTGCGTCCACCACATCCGGCGCAGGGACTAACTGCTTGCGCACATTTTTGGGCAACCCTTTGATTAAGGCAATGCACTTGTCGCGGAGTAAGCCAGGCACCAACCAGTCAAAGAGATACCGCGGCGCACGATTCAAAAGCGGCAGAGGGATCGTGATCGACACACCGTCGTTCTGGCGTCCCGGTTCAAATTGATAACGGAGCTGGTAGTCCACACCCTGCCATTCCAAGGTGGGCGGGAACTGCGCTTCGACCTCGGCGCCCGGGTCGCGCACCAGAATCTGCTCACGCTTGAGCAGCAACATGTCATCGTGTGCACGATCTGATTTGAGCCACTTGATGAGCGAGGTCATGCCCACGCATTCAGGCGCAAGGCGCTCGTCGTAAAACTGCACCAGTGCCTCTTCTTCAATCAGCAGGTCGCGGCGCCGGGTGCGGGATTCCAGCTCCTCCACCGAACGCATCAGCGCCAGATTCTCTTTGAGAAACCGCGGCGGCTTCATGACGTTACCGGTCACCAAGGCGTCGCGAATAAAAATCTCGCGAGCGGTTTGGGCGTCGATGTCACCAAAGTGCACCCGGCGACCATCGCTGATAGTGAGCCCGTAGAGGGTGACACGCTCTTTCGCCATCACTCTGCCGCTGCGGCGCTGCCACGCAGGCTCGTAGTGACTGCGCTTCAAAACCCGGGGGTTCACGCGCAATAACCAGTCGGGTTCGATCGCGCCGCACTGGCGTGCGTAGACCTGCGTGGTCTCGACGATCTCACCGGCCACCAACCACGGTGGCGGCTTTTTGTATTGCCCCGAGCCCGGGAACACGACGATTTTGCGGTTGCGGGTGGCGTTGAATTGCTTGCCCTCGTCGCGCTGGGCCACATTGCCCAACAGCCCGGTCAGCAGGGCCTGGTGAATCGTCTCGTAGGCCTCTTCCTCAGGCAGTTGCGGCGGCACGCGGAAGCCCAGCTGTCTGCAAGCCATGACCAGCTGGCTATGTATCTCACGCCACTCGCGCATGCGCATATAGGCGAGGTACTCGCGTTGACACAGTTTGCGAAGCTGGTTCTGGCTGAGCGCCTGGCGCTGCGCCTCGTAGTAGCGCCACAAGGCCAGCCACGCCAGAAAATCTGACCGCGGATGCTGAAAACGGGCATGGGCCTGATCCGCCTGCGTCTGTTTATCGGTGGGTCGCTCACGCGGGTCTTGAATTGACATGGCGCTGACGATGACCAGCACCTCCGCCAGACAACCATGCTCATTGGCCGCGAGCAGCATGCGCCCCAAGCGTGGATCGACCGGTAAGCGTGCGAGGCGCTGCCCCAGCGCCGTCAGCTTACCCCGCGCGGACACCGCGCCTAATTCTTCTAAAAGTCGATACCCATCCCGCACCACCTTGGGATCGGGTGGATCGATAAAGGGAAAGCGATCCACGTCACCCAGTCCCAATTCGAGCATGCGCAACACGACGGCGGCGAGATTGGTGCGGCGTATTTCAGGGTCAGTGAATTCGGGTCGGCCCAGAAAATCCTGCTCACTGTAGAGACGAAAACAGACACCGTCCGACAGGCGGCCACAGCGGCCTTTACGCTGGTTCGCGCTGGCCTGAGATATCGGCTCGATGGGAAGTCGTTGCAAGCGGCTGCGCGCGCTGTAGCGGCTAATGCGCGCCTCACCAGGGTCAATCACGTAGCGAATGCCGGGCACAGTCAGCGATGTCTCGGCCACATTGGTCGCTAGTACCACCCGCATGCCCGAGCCGCCGCTCTGGAAGACGCGATTCTGTTCTGCCTGACTAAGGCGCGCATAGAGCGGCAGCACACGGAGGCGATCGTTATACCGGAGCGCCTTGGCAAGCTCGCGAATATCCCGCTCGCCCGGTAAAAAGACCAGCGCATCACCTCGGGGACCGAACCGACCCTCCTCGATTTCAGCGAGCAGGTCGGCGATCTGTTGGCGCACCCCTTCGTCCCGATCCTCGGTCTCGCCCACATAGTGCACATCAACCGGATAGGTCCGACCGCTTACCTCGATCACCGGCGCGTCATCAAAGTGCTGAGAGAACCGCTCTACGTCAATCGTGGCTGAGGTGACGATCACCTTGAGGTCCGGACGGCGGGGTAACAGCTGCTTTAAATAACCCAATAAAAAATCGATATTGAGGCTGCGCTCGTGGGCCTCATCAATGATCAGCGTGTCGTAGGCGCTGAGATCCCGGTCGTGGGTGAGCTCAGCCAGCAGGATCCCATCGGTCATGAGCTTGATGGCGGAGGCATCCGAGATGGTGTCGTTAAAACGGATTTGATAACCGACCAAGTCACCAAGAGTCGTGTTGAGCTCATCGGCGATGCGCTGCGCGACGGTGCGCGCTGCGATACGCCTTGGTTGAGTGTGGCCAATACGCAACTGTTTGCCGCGGCCCAGGTTCAGACAAATCTTCGGTAGCTGCGTGGTTTTACCCGAGCCCGTTTCACCTGCGAGGATCACGACCTGATGATCACGGATCGCGGCCTCAATATCCGCACGGCGCTCCGAGACCGGTAACTCGTTGGGGAAATTAATCTGTGCCGGTACCGCGCGTTCGGGAACCGGCTGGGCAGTGCTCATTCGTCTAGGCCAATGTCAGTCGAGGTCGCGCAATTCGCGGCGCAGAATTTTACCCACCGCCGTCTTGGGCAACTCGTCCTTGAAGACCACTGACTTCGGTACTTTGTAGCCGGTTAAGCCTTCACGCATAAATTCGCGCACTGCTTCCTCTGACAAGTCCGGGTTGCTGCGCACCACATACATGCGAATCGCCTCACCGGTGCTCTCGCTGGCGATACCGATCGCCGCGCATTCCACCACGTCGGGGTGTGCGACCAGCACATCCTCCAGTTCGTTGGGATACACGTTAAAACCCGAGACCACGATCATGTCTTTTTTGCGATCCACGATCCGCAAATAACCATCAGGTTGCACCAAGGCGATATCACCGGTCGCAAACCAACCCTCACTGTCGATCACCTCGGCGGTGGCCGCCGGACGCTGCCAGTAACCCGCCATCACCTGAGGGCCGCGGACGCACAACTCGCCCGGCTCATCGAGGCCCATGGGATTACCGTCATCGTCGCGGATCTGAATGTCAGTGCAGGGCACCGGCACACCAATGGTGCCAATTTGCACACCATTGCCCGGGTTAGCAGATACCGTCGGAGATGTCTCGGTCAGGCCATAGCCCTCCGACACTCGGCAGCCGGTCACCTCAGCCCAGCGCTTCGCGGCGTCATGGGTCAGCGCCATACCCCCCGACAGCGTGACTTGAAGGTTGGAAAAGTCGAGGCCGCGGAAACTCTCGTCGTTACACAGCGCAACGAAGAGTGTATTGAGACCACAAAAGAGCGCGGGGCGATGTTCGTCGAAAGCCTTTACCACCGATGGCAGATCGCGGGGGTTGGGCACGAAGGCAGTGTGTGCGCCGATGCGCAACGCATACATGGAGGCTGTAAACGCATAGATGTGATAGACCGGGAGCGGCTGCAGAATGGTACTGCCCTGCCCCTCCATATTGTGGGTGGTAAACAAGGCATCGCTTTGCAAAACGTTGGCGATCAAGTTCCCATGAGTCAGCATCGCACCTTTGGCCACACCCGTCGTGCCGCCGGTGTACTGCAACATGGCGAGATCATCGCGGTTGAGAATCTCTGCGCGATACGGGGTCTTCGCCCCCGCTTTCAATACGGCGTTCAGCTTGAGCGCACCGGGAATTGAGAAAGCCGGCACCATGCGCTTCACATACTTGACCAAGAAATTGATCAGTGTGCGCTTGGGTTGCGGGTGAAGATCAGCGATCTCGGTGACCACAACGGTCTCGACCTGTGTGCGGGGCAAGACCGCAGCAGCAGTCTGTGCGACGTTGGCCTGCACGACCATGACCTTCACATTCGCATCATTGAGCTGATGCTCCAGCTCTCTCTCGGTGTACAGCGGGTTGGTGTTGACCACCACCATGCCCGCGCGCAACGCGCCCAGGCATACCACCAGATACTGGATAAGATTCGGCATCTGGATCGCAACGCGGTCGCCCCGTGAGAGCCCCGCGCCGTGCTGCAACCACCCGGCGAACTGCGCCGACAAACGATCAAGGTCGGCATAGCTCAAGGTATGCCCCACGCTGCTGCAGGCCGCCTCATCCCGGAAGGTGGCCAGCGCTTCTTCAAATAGCGCGACGATCGAGGGATACCGCTCCATTTCAATCGTGCTGGGAATGTCTAGCGCAGCCAGCTGGGCGGCGATCGCACTGGGGACCGTTTCCATCATGGGTTCATCTCGGGTAAATCGGGTGGTTTGGGTATGATGTGGATCACGCTAGGCAGGGTCAACCTTCCCGCGACATTCAGCACGATTTTCGGGACCACTGCCGGCAACGGGAGCACGCAGCATGCAAATCAGCAACGTCACATTCGATGAGATCGCAATCGGGGACACCACCACCTATACCCGGCTCATTACCAACCAGGAAGTGGAAGCGTTTGCCGCGATCTCGGGTGATCACAACCCGCTTCATTTGGACCCGGAATACGCCGCTACCACAGCCTTTGGAGAGTGTATTGCCCACGGCATGTTGACAGGGGCGTTAATCAGTGCCGCCATTGCCATGCAGTTGCCTGGCCCCGGGTCGGTCTACCTCAGTCAGAACATCCAGTTCCGCGCACCCGTGATGCTGGGAGACACACTGACGGTCACGCTCACCGTAACCGATAAACACGCCAAACGGCCCTGGGTGACGTTGCAGTGCGAAGTGGCCAATCAGGAAGGTAAAGCCGTCGCCAAGGGCGAGGCGCAGGTCGCGGCGCCCACGGAATCCGAAACCGTGACGATCGTCCCTCCTCCGGCGATTCAGCTAGTGGAGGCGGCTTCCGTCTCTGGCGACTGAGCGAACTGCTCCGGGTCGATATACATAAGCTCAATCAAAATGACCGGTTCGCTGGGCGAGGGCGTGGCGCCCATCATCAACATATTGGGAACGCCATCGAGAGCGATCACGCCCGGCACGCCAAAGAGTCTTCGCTCCGAGGTTGACTGCCCTGCCTCGTCCATCAAACGCATCACCGGAAGCGCCGACTCCTCATCACGCAGGGTGTCACTCAAGCGCGACAGCAACGCCAGCACAGAATCACGAAACAGAGAAAAATTCAGGGCACCTCTGAATTCACTGCAATCGAGCTTAAGATCCACGCGGACCTCGCTCCCATCCTCCATGCGCAACTGAGTGACCGCGATACGGGTGCCGGACTCGAGCTCACGAAACAGACGCTTCCCCACCGTACGCGACACTTCAATGAGCGTTTGGTGCAGGATGTTCGCGCTGATGGTGGCGAGCTGCTCTTCAGTCAGGGTATGTTCGTTCGCGGCCATGGATCCTCCTATGCTGGCCGCGAGTGTACCCTGCAGGATGGCTGGGTCCTACTCCGTTTTGGGCAATTGCCCGGCAAGCGAGGACTATGAAGGCTTTGGTAAACTGTTAGCCGAGCCGTGCGGGCCGCGCGATGATACTCGGCGCAGCGTGGCCGGTGCCTTACGCACCCGCATCATTCCCCTCAGCAGGAGCCCGCCAGGCCGGACACCAACCATACAGACGTGATCAATCCCACCCAAAAACCCTGGCGTCCGTTAGCCGCTCCCGCTCTGAATTGGCAGGAGGATGTGCCGGCCGCGGCCACCGCGGGTGATATCTACTTTTCTACCGAGAACGGACTAGCAGAGAGCGATTACATCTTCCTCCAGGGCAACCAGTTGCGCGATCGCTGGTCTACAGTCGGCGTTGAGCAGCCGTTTGTGATTGCCGAGGTCGGTTTTGGGACCGGGCTGAACGCTTGTCTGACGCTTGCCGAGTGGCTGAAAGATCGACCCGAGGGTGGGTCATTACACTACATCGCAATTGAACATGCGCCGCTCTCACCCGATGACGCCGAAAGAGCACTGACTCGATGGCCCGAGCTGGCACCGATCCTCTCATCGCTGCTGGCGCGATGGCCTGATCCGATTCCCGGTTGCCATCGCAGGCGTTTCCCCGAATGGGGCGTCACCTTGGATCTCTGGTGGGGCGATGCCGCCGAGGTACTGGGCGATCTGGCGAGTCATGCCAAGCCATGGGTCGATGCCTGGTACCTCGATGGCTTCGCACCCTCCCGGGAGCAGGGGCCGTGGCAGCAAGACGTGTATGACGCGATGGCGGCCTTAAGCCAACCCGGTGCAACGTTTGCGACCTTTACCGCCGCGGGCGCAGTGCGCAGGGGTCTTAACGCGGCCGGTTTCACGGTGCGCAAGAGGCGCGGCTACGGCACCAAGCGCGATGCCCTGTACGGCCACGTGCGCGAGGCGATGAACCTGCCCAACTCCATGACGCCCTGGGACATAAATCCACAGCCCGTGCGGGCTCGATGCGCTCTGATCATCGGTGCGGGGCTGGCAGGTGCTCATGCGGCATACGCACTGGCCACTCGCGGTATCGAGGTGACCGTGCTCGAAGCCGGCTCCGCGGCGACTGGCGGCTCCAGCAACCTTCAGGGCGTCACCTACACGCGATTGTCCCACCAACATAATCCGCTCACCGACTTTTCGGTCGCCGCCTTCGGCCTCGCCGCTGATTGCTATCAATCCATGGCCGCGGCGGGACAGCTGACCGAGGGAGAGGATTTTGGTGCCGGGGGCTACATTCAACTGCACGACGATGACGAGACCCTTGAGCATCTGCGTCAGACGCTACCGTTGGCGCCGGGATTCGCCCGCGTGATGCGTGCCGAGGACATCGCCGAGCTCACTGGCATCACACCGAGATGCGGCGGCATCCACTATCAACGGGGTGGCTGGCTGAACCCTGCTGCTGTGTGTCGAGCACTCCTGTCCCACCCTCGGATTACAGTTAAGGAGCAGTGCGGGGCGCTTTCGATAGAACGCTCGGCCGACGGTCATTGGCAATCGCGAGACTGCGAAGGTGAAGTGCTCGCGTCGGCGCCCATCGCGGTTTTGGCGACGGCACACGGCGTGACACATCAAACTGACACCGAGTGGTTACCGCTCAATCTGATCAGAGGTCAAACCACTCACATACCAACCAACGACGCGCTGGCCAAGCTGCACGTCTCGCTCTGCGACAAAGGGTATCTCCCGCCTGCGCGAGGGGGCGTGCACTGTGCCGGCTCCAGCTTTGGCCCCGGAGATACCGATACGGATGAGCGTCCGGAGGAGCACACGCATAACATCGGCATGATGAAAGCTGCGCTGCCCGACCTGACCCTACCCGAGCCCTCTGGTGGCTGGCGGGGTCACGTGGCTCACCGGTGCAACAGCAATGATTACCTCCCTGTTGCCGGTGTAGTGCCAGACCTATCTGCCTTCAACGCGGCCTATGATCGCCTGCGTCATGACCGCAAACGATTGATCGACGCCCCGTGCCCCACTCTCAATGGGCTGGGGGTGCTGACCAGTCTGGGCTCACGGGGCTTGTCCGCGGCACCGTTGGCAGCAGAGGTGCTCGCTGATCAATTGCTCGGCGGCATTCCCGCTGTGCCACGTTACTTGCAGCGCGCCATTGCACCGGCGCGCTTCGCCGAGCGCGCACTGAAACGCGGCGAGTCTCTGTGATGTCCATTTTTCAACCTTCTGTGAATCTTGCTTTGAGTAGACGCGTGAGCCAACGGCGGCGCCCATGGTGGAGACATTTCATCTCATACCGCACTGCATACCGCGCTGCTCGACTCATCGCACTGATCGGTATCTGTGCGCTATCTCCAGTCACCAATGCGGCGGAAACTGCCCCTGCCAAGGGTCCGAGCACATCAGAAGGCGATGCTGTAAATGCTGTAGAAGTCGAGCATTACGGCTACTCCGTGGTCTCCCGGCTGCGCTTTGACCGCAATAACTTCACCCAGGGTCTCGAGATCCACGACGGGCGACTGTATGTGAGTTCAGGCCTGTATGGGCAATCGGTTATTCGCGTGTACGCGTTCCCCAGCCTTGAGCTCATTCAATCTGTGCCTGTGGACCCCCGGATTTTTGCAGAGGGGCTCACTGTCATTGGCGACCGGCTGTTCCTGCTCTCGTGGCGCGAGCGGGTCATGCTGGTATACGCCTTACCCAACCTGTCACTCATCGGGCAAAGCCCACTGCCCGGACAGGGCTGGGGTGCAACCCATCAAGGTTCCATGCTGTGGTTCAGCGATGGGTCCGATCGCTTGTACTCCGCCGATATTGCGGCTGGCGGCAAACTGTCAGCCCTGTCGGTGACGCTGGATGGTAAACCCCTGCGGAATTTGAACGAACTGGAGTGGGTCAACGGCGAGATCTGGGCTAACGTGTGGCAGACCGATTCGATTGCGCGCATCGATCCCGAGACGGGAACAGTCACCGGCATGATCGACTTGAACGGTCTACTGGCTGAGGAGGACCGGCTGCGCGATACTGATGTGCTGAATGGCATTGCTGTCGACCCGGTAACGGGGGGCATTTGGGTGACTGGAAAGCGGTGGCCTTGGCTTTATGAAATCGCACTGGAAAGCACAACACGGTGACCCCATATAGAAACTGAACTTGAGTGAGGTATCGACGCAGAATATCCGCGCCTGCGACTCCTCTTTTTGACGCAACACCATCATGAACACCGTAACGACGCGGTAAACAACACAGCATTGGAATACATGACATGAACGAACCCTCCCGCGCCCCCGTCACTGGAGAGCACTCCAATACCTTCACCCTGAAGCGTGCGGTGCCGATTCCCAGCTTGAATTTGAGGGTCGAGGAGTATCAGCACCCAGGCACGGGCGCGACGCACCTGCATTTGAACAGCGATTCCTCCGAGAACGTGTTCATGGTGGCGTTGAGGACCGTCCCTGAGGATTCGACCGGGGTGGCGCACATTTTGGAGCATACCGCCTTGTGTGGCAGCGAACGTTACCCGGTTCGCGACCCGTTCTTCATGATGCTGCGACGCTCACTGAATACCTTTATGAACGCGTTCACCAGCTCAGACTGGACCGCTTACCCCTTCGCAACCCAGAACCGCAAAGATTTCGGCAACTTGCTCGACGTGTACCTCGATGCGGTCTTTTTCTCCCGCCTCGACCCTCTGGACTTCGCGCAAGAAGGACATCGGGTCGAATTCGAGAACGACGACAGTAATCAAGCTTTGGTCTTCAAAGGGGTGGTATTCAACGAAATGAAGGGCGCGATGTCATCAACCCCTTCGGTTCTATGGGACCGACTGAGCCATGAGCTCTTTCCCAGCAACACCTATCACTTCAACAGTGGCGGCGATCCGGCACATATTCCCGACCTGAGCTATCAGGAACTGCGGGATTTCTATGCCGAGCACTACCACCCCAGCAACGCGATTTTCCTGACCTTTGGTGATATCCCTGCTGCAGAACACCAGCAGGTATTCGAGGCCTCAGTCCTGCATCGATTTGAGGCGCTCGAGCGCAAAATCGAAGTCGAGCTGGAAACCCCTTTCAGCGCCCCCAAGCAGGCCTTGCACCCCTATGCGGTCGATGCTGAGGAAGGTACGGAGCAAAAAACGCACCTGATCATGGGCTGGAAGCTGGGCGAGAGCGCGGATCTTACCGCGATGCTCGAGGCACAGCTGGTGTCATCAGTGCTCATGGAAAACAGCGCCTCACCACTCATGCACTACCTCGAGACAACAGACCGGGGCACTGCCCCATCTCCGCTTTGCGGCCTTGAGGAGTCGATGCGCGAGATGGTCTTCTGCTGTGGCATAGAAGGCAGCGAAGCGGCTGAGGCCGATGCCTTTGAACGCGAACTGATGGCCTGTATCGAGCGCGTCGCCGACGAGGGTATCGCCGCAGACAAGGTAGATGCCATTCTGCGACAGATTGAGCTCCATCAGCGCGAAGTGAGCGGCGATGGCATGCCCTATGGCCTGAACCTCATGCTGCGGGCACTCGGTGCCGCCACCCATTACGGCGATGCAGTTGCCGCGCTCGATCTTGAGCCGGTCATCGACACGCTGCGCGAGCGGGTGAAAGATCCGGCCTATATCCCGTCGCTCATCCGTGACTTGCTGATCGATAACCCGCACCGCGTTCGACTGGTGGTTGCACCCGATACGGACCTCGCAGCCAAGCGTGACGCGGCGGAAGCGGCGCGCCTCGCCGCAATGAAAAACGATTTGAGTGGGGAGCACACCGCAGAGATTCTCGATCTGGCGGCACGCTTGCGAGAGCGACAAGAGCAAAAAGATGACCCGACGATCTTGCCTCGCGTGGAGCTGTCAGATATCCCCGCTGAGACCACATCCCCTGTTCCAACCGTGACCGACGGACCGTCCCAGCACTACCGCTATACCGCGGGCACTAACGGCCTGGTGTATCAGCAGTGGGTTAGCCCTCTTCCTGCACTCACACCGGCAGAACAACAGCACCTGCCTCTTGTCACTGCGCTATTGGCGGAGGTGGGTGTGGGCGACCTCGATTACCTTGAGACGCAGGAGCGACACTCCGCTACGGTTGGTTCACTAGGCGCCTCAGTTAGCAGTCGCGCCCAGCGCGATGACGAACAAGCCAGCGACAGCTATTTTGTCCTGTCCTCAAAAGCACTCGCCGACCGTATGGCACCGCAACTGTCACTGATGTCAGACACACTGCAACACGCCCGGTTTGACGAGCACAGCAGAATCCGTGACCTCGTGACCCAAATGCGCGCGAGACGCGATCAGGGGATTACTGGCAGCGGGCACGCACTGGCTATGAGTGCCGCCTGCGCAGGGATGAGTCCCTTGGCACGCGTGAGTCACGAACAGGGTGGCCTCGAAGGCATTCGTCGCATGCGTAGTCTGGATGATGTGCTGAAGCAAGACGGCGAATTGGAAGCCTTGTCGCATTCACTGAGCGCCATCCATCAAAAACTGGCGGCGGGCGGCGCGCCCACGCTGTGTACCATCGCAGACGAACCCAATATCAGCCAAGCAAGCGAATCCGCGACCGCGGCCGCCCCCACTGCAAGCGAGCCGGCTGCGGCGACTTCGCTGCAGGGAATTCGCCAAGCACGCCACGAGGTCTGGGTCACAAATACCCAGGTCAATTTCTGCGCGAGAGCCTACCCCACGGTGCCATCTGGTCATGCAGATGCTCCGGCGCTCTCGGTATTGGCAGCCTTTCTGCGGAACGGGTTCCTGCATCGGAGCATCCGGGAACAGGGTGGCGCCTACGGCGGTGGGGCGAGTCATGACCCCAATATCGCCGCTTTCCGCTTCTTCTCATACCGGGATCCGCGACTGATCGAGACCCTTGACGACTTCGACGCTTCTGTTCGCTGGCTGTTGGAGAGCCAGCATGAGCAGCTTGCACTTGAGGAGGCCATCCTCAGCGTGATGGCCAGCCTCGACAAACCGGGATCCCCTGCCGGAGAGGCCAAGCGCGATTTCCACGAGCGACTTTTCAAACGCACCGCGGAGCACCGTAAAGTGCTGAGGGCGGGGATCGTCAACACAACCCTCGACGACCTGCGTCGAGTAGCCGATACCTACCTCAAAACGGAGCTGGCCAGCACCGCTGTCATTACGCACACCACGGGCGCAGAAACCGTTAGTGAGCGTGGACTGAATCTTACTCGTCAGGACCTTCTGTAATCGCCAGCGCGAGGCCCCGATGATCGACACGCATGGGGTCTGCTCGCCCTGAAAAGGAGTCTGCCCGACATGGAGCGAGAGTGAGGTGGGTGAAGAACCTGATCCCAATAAGGCGTGAGTGCCTGCAGACAGTGTGGTTTGGCTAAGAGTGAGTGCCAGTGCACCGGTGAGTAAAGTCCATTTTTTCATAAGTCACTTCCTGTTCATTTGTTATTCAATGACGTAAACGATGAAAAGCGGAGATCGGGTTACAGGCCATCGTCACCCAGCTCGGTCACCCACCGTTTAAGTGTGGCAAGCGGACTAATTCCAACCCAGGTCATGAACGAACACAATTCGCCCGCGCTCTAATAAATTCGAAGGAACACAGGAGAGGATGGGATGATCTTCAAGCGAGTAGCGGGAGCCATAGGCGCCGAGTTGCAAGCGATCAATTTGAGGGACGGCATCGATGCCGAGCTGGCCAAGACGTTGCGGGAGTTGCTCAATGAGCACGAAGTGCTCTTTTTGCGCGATCAGTCGATCGAACCTGCCGATCAAAAAGCGCTGGCAAAAATATTTGGCCCTTTACAGACGCATCCCGCCTATCACACGGTGGAAAACCTCCCTGAGGTCATGATTCTTGAGAGCACCAAAGAAAACCCCTCCAAGATTGAAATGTGGCATTCAGACATGACCTTCCGGCAGCACCCACCCTCGGTGACCGTGCTCCGAGGCATCACTATCCCGGAAGTAGGCGGAGACACCTTATTCGCCAGCATGACCGCTGCCTACGAGGGGCTTTCCGCCGGTATGCAGCGGTATCTGGAAGGTCTGGTGGCGGTGCATGACTTCAGTCACGGCTTTAAAGAGAGTCTTGCCGAACCAGGCGGGCGCGAGCGGCTCGCTGACGCGGTGGCGAAAAACCCACCCGTGCGTCACCCGGTCGTGCAAACCCATCCGGAAACTGGCAAAAAGGTGCTCTTTGTAAACAGTTTGTTCACCACGCATATCGAGGGTCTGTCCCCGCTGGAGTCAGCTGAGGTCCTGCAGTTCCTGTGGCGACACGCGAGCCTGCCCGAGTTTACTTGCCGCTTCAGCTGGCAACCTGACTCCGTGGTGCTCTGGGATAACCGCAGCACTCAGCATAAACCGGTAAACGATTTCTTCCCTGCAACACGAAGGTTGCACCGGGTTGTCAGTGAGGGCGATCAGCCGTACTAACGCGCCTTGATGGCCGCGATGTAATCACTGACATCACGCCTGACCATCGGTGCAAACAGATACAACATCAAAATGTTGGGCAGTGCGATGAGGAATGTCATAGCATCGGAAAAGTCGAGTACCGCGCGTATTTCCAACATACACCCCAGCGCGATGAAGCCGCAGAAGATCATCTGGAAAAAAATTGCCCGCAAGCGCCCCTCTCCAACAAGATAACTCCAGCCCTTCAAACCGTAGTACGACCACGCAAGCGCGCTTGAAAACGC
>MDTG01116565.1_pt1 | contig 23709 bp, 24 predicted proteins | sample 811421 | NCBI WGS metagenome assembly MDTG01 (sample SAMN05326645, study PRJNA326480) | marine metagenome | isolation source: seawater | place: Pacific Ocean: South East | collected 2011
AAATAGCAATTATTGGATTAGGTTATGTTGGTTTACCTTTAGCTATTGGTTTTTCAAAATTTCACGAAGTGATTGGTTTTGACATAAATCCAAACAGAGTGCATCAATTAAATCAAGGAGTTGATTCTACTGGAGAGAAAGATCTTAGAAATATTAAAAAAAAAATCATTTTTACTGATAGCGAAAAAAAATTAAAAAATATTGACATCTTTATCGTAACTGTTCCAACCCCAATAGATATTTATAACAACCCTGATCTTTCTCACCTTAGAAATGCTTCAAAAATTGTAGGAAGAAATATTAGAAAAAATGGTTTTGTTATTTATGAGTCTACAGTATTTCCAGGATGTACCGAAGAGGAGTGTGTTCCTATTATTGAAAAGATATCTAAATTTAAATTAAATCGTGATTTTTTTTGTGGATACAGCCCAGAAAGGATTAATCCAGGAGATAAGAAAAATAATTTAGAAAATATAATAAAAGTAGTAAGTGGGAGTAACGATTTTGCAGCTAAAAAAATAAATCAATTATATAAAAAAATAATTAAAGCGGGAACGCATTTAGCACCAAATATAAAAGTTGCAGAAGGAGCAAAAGTTATTGAAAACATTCAGCGAGATGTAAACATAGCATTAATTAATGAGCTATCTATTTTGTTTAGAAAAATGGGAATTGATTTTAAAAGCACATTAGCTGCAGCAAATACAAAATGGAATTTTCTAGACTTTAAACCTGGATTGGTTGGAGGTCATTGTATTGGAGTAGACCCTTATTATTTAACTCATAAATCAAAAGAATTTAATTTTCACCCAGAAATGATACTTGCTGGAAGAAGAGTTAACGATTACATGGGAAGATATATAGGAATAGAGTTCTTGAAGCATTTAAATAATAAAAAATTTAATTTAAGAAACGTTAAAATTATAGTTTTAGGATATACATTTAAAGAAAATTGTCCAGATACCAGAAATACTAAAGTTATAGATATTCTAAATCATTTAAAAGAAAATGATTTAGAATATTCTATTTATGATCCATATGTTGACCCAAAAAATATTAAAAACCTTAAATTCATTTATATGAAGGATATTAAAAAGTATGATGCTGTTATTCTTGCCGTACCTCATAAAAAATTTTTAGAAAAAAATTTTAAGATGGTTAAAAATTTAATTAAAAAAAAATATTTTATATTTGACGTAAAGGGAGTTTTGCCAGACAGTTTTCAAAAGGAGACGTTGTAAGTGTCAGAAACTTTAAAATATTTTAACTTAACAAAACTAAAGTCTACAAAGCATCAAAAATATTTTGAAGTTTATGATGAGCTTTTTCAAAAATATAAAAATAAAAAAATTACATTTGTTGAAGTTGGACTTTTAAATGGTGGATCATTAGAAATTTGGAAAAATTTTTTTCATCCAGACTCCAGAATAATAGGAATAGATTTTAACCCAGAGTGTAAAAAATTTGAAAAGCAAGGATACGAAATTTTTATAGGCGACCAATCGGATGAGAATTTTTGGGACTCATTTTTTGGAAAAATTGGTAAAATTGATGTAATTCTTGATGATGGTGGCCACACAAATGACCAGCAAATTATAACAACAATCAAATGTGCACCATTTATTAATGATGAAGGAATGATAGTTATTGAAGATACTCATACCAGCTATCAATATGAATTTGGAAATCCAAGCAAATATAGTTTTATTAATTTTTCAAAAAAAATAATTGATGACATAAATTATACATTTCCGAAATTAAAAAAATTTCAGTTTTCTTTGAATAAATTAATTTACTCAACAGAATTTTTCGAAAGTTTTGTAATCTTTAAAGTAGATAGAAGAAGATGCAAAATGAATAGCGAATTAATTAATCTCGGAGAAGATTTAAAGCATCAAGATTATAGATATGAAAATAGCAAATTTTATTACCTCAAAAAAAAATTTAAATGGCTTAAAAAAATAAAAATTGTAAATTTTATTTACTCAATACTTTTGAATTATTGGAAATATTTTCGAAATACATCTCAAAATAAAAAATGTAAAAAATATTTTTATTAATTTTATATGAGATATGATTTTAAAAAATAATAAAATTTATAGAAACATTTTTTCAGGCTATATTGTTTATATAATTATTGGTCTTATTAATCTCATATCAATACCGATATATGTTAAAATTATAGGTGTTGAAAATTATAGCCTCATTGGATTTTTCATAGTTTTGCAATCTTTTATTGGACTCTTTGATTTTGGCTTAACACCCTCTTTGATAAGAAAAATATCCTTTTATAAAACAAAATCAATTAATGATTTTAGAACTGCAGAAGTCATTTTTATTTTTTTTTCAATTCTCTCTCTTTTTTTTATATTTATTATAAGTGAAAATTATTTTTTTGAATTTTTTAATAATGATAATAAAACAAATAGAAAGTTACTTTTATTGGCGTTTTGTTTGTCTCTTAGTTTAAAGTTTCAGGAAAATATATATAAAGCACCTTTTTTTGGTTATCAAAAAATTGAAGAATATAATTATTTTTTAGTTATTTATAATATTTTACGAGTATCAATCACAATCTTCTTAATAAGTACATTTAACCAAAAACTTTTAGTTTTTTTTGTTACATTTTCTTCTCTATCAGCAATTTATATATTGCTTCTAAAAATATTTATTAATAAAAAATTTTTTTTTAAAAAAAAAGTCAAATTTGTTTTTAATCGTAAAATCATGATTGAAACAAATGCTTTTTCTACTTTTATTTTTTTAAACTCATTAGTAACTGTTATAATTACCCAGTTAGATAAAGTTCTTCTTGCAAATAATGTTTCAAAACAAGATTTTAGTTATTTTATAATAAGTAATAATCTTGCTTACTATATCTTGATAGCTGTTACACCAATTACCATTACACTTTTCCCAAAATTTTCACAACTTTTTCAAGAAAAAAAATTTTCAGAGCTAAAAAAAATTTTTATAAATTCATCAGAGGTTGTAGGTCTCTTTATAATACCCGGAAGTATAATATTATATCTATCATCTGAAATATTTTTAAAAATATTTTTTGAAGAAGCTGTCTATAAGAATTTAATTCAAATATTTAAGTTTTTAGTCATTGGATATGCATTGAACGCAATAAGCCTTTTAACTTATAATTTACATGCTTGCTCAGGCAAAATTAAAATGTATACAATTTTTAATTTAATTTATGTCATCGTATATGTTCCAATACTTATTATTTTTCTACCAATATATGGTTATAAATTATTACTTTTAAGTTGGTTTATTCTTAATTTCTTGTATGTATTTCTAATTTCAATTTTTGTTTTTAATAATGAATTTAATAAAATTAGAATTGAATGGTATATTTCTACTTTATTCAAACCTTTTGTTATTTCTATATCGATTATATTAATTTTAGATTTATTATTAGGTGAAATTTTTAATGCTTTATTTTTAAAAGTTTTTAGTTATCTCATCAGTATAACTTTTATAACTTTATTTTCTCAAAACTTAAAACACATGTTTTCTAGTTATATTTATGAAAAGAAAAAATAATACTTTAACAATTGGACTTGTAACTTACAACGGTGAAAAAACATTACAAAATAGTTTGGAAAGTTTAAGAAAACAAACTTATAAAGACTTCAAACTAATTATTTCTGATAACAACTCTAATGATAATACAGAAAAAATTTGTAAAAAATATAAGAAAAAATTTAAAAATTTAAATTATATTAAAAGAAATAAAAACTTCGGACCTATAAATAACTTTTGGAGTGTGCTGGAAAGAGCAAATACAGAATTTTTTATGTGGGCCTCAGATGATGATATATGGGATAAAGATTTTATAAAAATATTACTTAAAGAATTGATTAATGATAAAAATTTGGATCTTGTATATTGTTGGACAAATGTTTTTGATCCATCAACAGGAAAAACTCATAAATTGTTTAGACCAAAAAACTACTACAACAAGTCAAAAGAATTTAGATATTTACAAGAACTAATCAAACCATGCGTGAATAAATATTACGGTATTTATAGAACTCAAAAATTAAAACAGTTTAATTATAAAAAATACTACTTGCATGATTACCAAGATACGCTTTTAATTGATTATTTTAATCTTAACTTCAATATAAAAATTGTAGAAAAAAAATTATTTAATTATGCTGAAAAAATTGGAAGAATACGTAAGTCACTAGACAAAAATTTTCAATACAAATATTTTTTTAAATTTAATCATTTTAAGTATTTTTATTATAGCAATATTTTGTTATTCAAATCAAAATTTAGCTTTATTATAAAATTAATATATTTTCTAGTATTTACAATTATGTTTTATGGTAGAAAAATTTTATCAAAATTTTTATGATTAAGAGAAAAATAATTTTTTATAATCCACATGTTGATGACTTTTTATCTGAACCGCCTCATTTTAAATTAATCAGAAGAAAGGCTTTAAAGAAGTATTCATATTTATTAAGTGATAAAAATTCTTCTAATCAATTATTTATAATTGTAGATGGATCTATTTCTATATTTATATCAGATTTTATTTTTAAATTTTTTCCTAAATTTTTGAGAATGATTATTTCTAGATTTGAATTTATGATTTGGAGCAATATAAATAAAAATATTAATAATTATAAAATAATTAAAGAAAAAGATATTCTTGATAATGATATTATATTTTTTTTTTCATATAAAATTGCCAAAGGAGCATTTCATTTAAGACAAAAAATTTTAAATAAATGCAATGCTATTGCTCACTTAAGTCATTATTTTATATTAACAAAAGAAAAATCAGATAATCTAAGTAAATTAAGAAAATTATATTTAGCAGCAGACAGTGATTTAACAGAAAATAATTACTTTCAATGGTTTTTCCACTGGTATAATAAGAAAATTTTGATTATACCATTTGAAATTCAGAAAAGATTTTTCAAAATTAAAAATTTCCCAGAAAGAAAAAAACAAACTCTTGCAACAGGAACAGTCCATAACTTATCTAGAGAAAAACCTAGATATCTCTATAAAGATTATTTAAGTTATACGGGAATGATATCTTACCATCCCATTAGAAGATTATTGTTTGACAAAAATTTTGATAAAATTGATACTTTGATTTCAGAATGGGAAGGTAAAAAAAAGTATTTTGGTTTTAAATTTTTTGGATCTTCGCAAAAAAAGTATTTTTCTTTTGATATAGTGCAAACTTATAATGAATATAAGTTTGTAATCGTTGGAGAAGAAAGCGTAGGTTTACCAGCAGTTGGTGCCTTTGAAGCCATGGCTTGCGGCTGTATATTGATTGCTGTTGAGGACTTTTACAAAGGACTAGAATTAAAAAAGTTTAGAGATTATTACCCATATGATGGTACTGAGGATGGTCTAATAGATGCAATTAATAAATTAAAAAAAGATCCAATCTTATGTCAAAAAATATCTAATAATGGAGAAAAATTTGTTAGAGAAATATTTTCAAAAAAGTTAAATTTTGATTCACAAATAAAAGGTTTATATGGAGATATTAGCACATAGAGGTTATTGGAAAAAAAAAGGGGAGCAAAACACTATGGCTGCCTTTGAAAGAGCAATAAATTTTGGATTTGGCATTGAAACCGATATAAGAGATTTTGATGGAAATTTAGTGATTGCTCATGATTTACCAAATAAAAACTCTATTAAATTTTCAAAATTATTACACTTGATTTTGAAATCAAAAAAAAAAAATATGTTTAGCCTTAAATATAAAATCTGATGGACTTCTAAATCTTATTAAAAGAGAAAAAAATTTGAATAAAATTGAATATTTTTTATTTGATATGTCAATACCTCAACAAAAAATATTTAACGATAGTAATTTAAAATATTTTGTTAGAACTAGTGAAATTGAAAAAAATATAAAAAAATCTAAGGCCAAGGGTGTTTGGGTAGATACTTTTTTTAAAATATGGTATAAAAAAAATGACTTAAAAAATCTTAAATTCAATCAATTAGCAATAGTTTCTTGTGAACTTCACAAAAGAAAAAATTATAGCAAACAGTGGAAGATGTTAAAAAAATTAAATTTAAATAAAAGACTTTTTATTTGCACAGATTATCCTTATAAAGCAAATCATTTTTTCAATGAACAAATATAATAAAATTAAAGCAGTTGTTTTTGATTTAGATGGTGTATTGGTAGAAGCAAAAGAATGGCATTATTTAGCGTTAAATAAAGCATTGAAACATTTTGGTTTTAAAATTGATAGAGTTGAACATTTAACAACTTATGATGGTTTGCCAACAAAAGTAAAACTTAATAAATTATCTAAAGAGAAGGGACTTCCAAAAAAACTTCAAGATTTTATTTCAAAATTAAAGCAAAAATATACAGAGGAATTTTTTTTTACAGAATGTAAGCCAAACTTTTATCATCAAGCTTTAATGACAAAACTAAAAGAAAAAAAGTATAAAATAGCAGTAGCGAGTAATTCAATTAGAAATACAGTAAAAACCGCATTAGAATTTTCCAATCTTTTAAAATATGTAGATTTTTATTTAAGTAATGAAGATGTTTCTAAACCAAAACCTCATCCGGAAATATATAAAAAAGCGGCAAAAAAATTTAAATTAAATCCAAAAAATATTTTAGTGGTTGAAGATAATTTTAATGGCATACGAGCTGCAAAATCTGCAAAGTGTAATTTATTAGAGGTAGAAAATGTAAATGACGTAAATGAAATAAATGTTTTTAATAAAATATATGCAATAGAAGGTAATAAAATTTAACGTGACTCAACTTTTAATACCACTTGCAAATTTTGATTCTGATAAAATTCTTAAAGAAGAAATCCTTTTCCAAAATATTTCGCTTATAGAAAAATCAATGGAGTCTTTTGTGGAATATAGTTTAATTAAAAAAGTTTTCATAGTTATTCATGAAGAAATATCAAAAAGAAAAAAAATAAGAGAGCAATTAATTAAGTTATTTAAAAAAAAAGTAAAATTTATTGTAGTAAAAAATTCAACAGATGGTGCCTCATGTACATCATTGCTTGCAATAGATGAATTAGATTTTCGAAAAGAGCTTATAATTACTTCTTTAGATCAAATAGTTAATTTTAACTTAAAAAATTTTTTAGATATGAATAGAAAAAAAAAATACGATAGTGGAGTAGTTTGTTTTAACTCCATAAATCCAAGATGGTCATATGTTCTTTTAGATAAGGAAAATAATGTAAAGATGTTTTCTGAAAAAAGACCCATCTCCAATATAGCAACAGCAGGTATTTATTACTTTAAAACAGCAGAATTATTTATTCAGAGCGCAAAATATCAAATCCTTAAAAAAAATACAGATATAAGTAATGTTTATTATATTTCAGGTATTTTTAATGAATTAATCTTATTAAAAAAAAGTATTTTGATTTATTTAATCGAAGAAACTGACTTTGATAAAATAGATAATGTTAAGAATTTTAAAGATGCGATTTTAAACAAAAGTATAAAAAGTCAAAATAACAACTTAATCACTTTGACAAAAGAGTATGTTAAACTTTTTAATAACAAAAATATTGAAGGAATATCAAAAATTTTTAATAAAGATTCTTCATTGATTGAAGTTGGAATAAATGAATATTATGGAAGAGAAAAAATTTTAAGTTTGTTAAAAAATGCTTTTAAAAATAATTTAAATCTTGAAATTTCTAATATTACACCGCTTCATGAAAATAATATGAGTATATTAGAGTTTAATTTATCTATAAATGACAAAAAATTTGTAGGAAATGATATAATTTTTTGGAAAAATGACAAAATTCAACACATGAAAGCATATTTTTATGAAGAAAAAAAATAAAAAAGTTTTTAAACTTTCAAAGATGGTTAGAGGATGGTTTATAGGCAATTTCTCTCCAACTGTTAAAAAGACAAAACTGTTTGAAGTGGCTATCCAAAATTACTCCAAAGGAGATTTTGAACCAAGTCACCATCATAAGAAAGCCTGTGAAATCACTGTAATTGCAAAGGGTAGTGCAAAGATGAATAATAGGATTTATAATGAAGGAGACATAATTTTTATTAAACCTAAAGAAAGTACTAATTTCAAAGCCCTTACAAGGGTAATGACGGTGGTTGTTAAGATCCCAAGTGTAAAAGGTGACAAATACCTAGATTAAAATGCTCAACATAGTTATTCCAATGGCTGGTAGAGGTAGCAGATTTTCTGATGCAGGATATAAGTTACCAAAACCATTAATAGACATCAATGGTTCTACTATGATTGAAAAAGTTATTCAAAATTTAACACCAAAACAAGAACATAAATTTTTTTTTATATGTCAAAATGAACACTTAATAAATTATGATCTTAAAAGTATTTTTGAAAGTAATTGTAAATCGTTCGAAATAATACCTATTGAAAAAGTTACTGAAGGTGCAGCATGCACTGTATTATTAGCAAAAAAATTTATTAATAATAGTGATAGACTTATGATTGCAAATTGTGACCAATATATAGATATTAATATTAACGACTATTTAAATGCAGAGAAAAATTATGATGGATATATAATGACTATGAAGTCAAGTGAGTCAAAATGGTCATATATAAATTATGATAATAACAAAAGTATAATAGGTATTGTGGAAAAAAAAGTAGTTTCAAGTGATGCTACCGTTGGCATTTATAATTTTTCAAAAGGAAAATTATTTGTTGATTATTCTGAGGAAATGATAGAAAAAAATGATAGAGTTAATAATGAGTTCTATGTAGCCCCTGTTTACACTTATATAGCTAAAAAAAAATTTAAGTTAGGTATTTATGATATAAGTGGAAAAATGTATGGACTAGGCACACCTGAGGATTTAAATATTTTTTTAAAAAAATTTATTTAAAAGTTTTTCCAATAAAATTTAAATCGAAAAGTTTTTTTTGAATTGATAAAGGCAAACTAAGATATATTTTTGATTTAAAGTGTTTTACTTTTCTATTCATCATCTCAAAAAAAGAAAATTTTTCAATATTAGGTTCTTTAAATCTATTTTTTTTTATTATATTTAAACCTTCTGGTGTAATTTTACCTTTACCTACTACCTCGCTATAATTAAGAATATTTCTTTTAGATATAAATATATTCCCGTACAATCTAGATCTTTTAGTACCATTAGTTTCGAATTCCCATGGTGTTTCATTTTCGACTAAAATTTTTTTTAAATAAGATTTTTCCCATACAGCTAATTGAAGAGAAGCCCTATGAAGTGCCCAAACTGGGATTTCAAAAAATAATGGGTGTGATGTTTTTTTTCCAATAGAAGTTGTTGGAGATAAATATAAACAGTTTGCTTTGTTTGTACTAAAAAAATCAAGTATTTCTGTAATTTGGAATTCATCAACTTTTTCTTTAAAAAATAAATCTTCAGTTAATAAAAAAAATTTTTTTTCATCTATCTGATTTATTGCTTCTAAAATTCTGTCAGACCAACTATAGTCATTTCTATTTACTTCAATCACCTTTACATTCTTCATTTCTCCAAACTTACTATTTGTGACTACATAAATTTGAATTATAAAGTTTTTGAAATATTTATTAATAAGTTCTATACAACAGGATAGAATGTCATGATATTTTTTTGAAGATGAAATTAAGAAAGTTAATTTTTTCATTAGAAGTTTAATATATAAATTTAAAATTTATGCAAAAAATATTAATAGTTGTAAACTCAAGTGAAAATATAGTTAATTTTCGATTATCATTAGTAAAGAAACTTATAAAAAATAACATTTTATTTATATCAGCGCCAGACAATTTATATAAAAGAAAAATCTTAGGAATAGGCTGTAAATATGAAAATAATCTTATTTCAAGAAATTCTAAAAACATTATCTACGAATTAAAAACAATTATTGATTTTTATAAACAGATAAGAAAAATTAATCCTGATATAATTATGACATATACTATTAAACCTAATCTATATTTAGGTTTAATTAATTTATTTTTCAAAAAAAAAATAATTAGTACCGTTACAGGCTTAGGATCATCTTTCTTAAAAAAAAATATTTTAACAAAATTTTTATTATCAATTTATAAAATTTCTTTTAAGAATTCGTATGTTGTTTTTCAAAATCGTTATGACCGAAATTTATTTTTGCAAAAAAAAATTGTTTTAAAACAAAAATCCCAAGTAATTAAAGGGAGTGGGATTAAGATAAATATATTAAAATATAAAAAAAAAATCCAAAATAAAAATACATCTTTTCTTTTTTGTTCAAGATTATTAAAGGATAAAGGTTTTATAGAGTTTATAGAAGCTTCTAAAGAAATTTTAAATGAATATAAGAAAAGGGTTAAAATATACATCGTAAATTATTTTGACGATAAAAATATTTCTAAAATTAATAAAATAGGAGATTTAATATTAGACAAAAATATTTTCATATTAAAAAAAACAACTAATTTAAGCAAATATTTCAAAAAAGTTGATTGTGTAGTCTTACCCTCATATAGAGAGGGACTTCCTAAAACATTAGCAGAAGCTGCATCATTTAAAAAAATTTTGATAGCTACTGATGTGCCAGGTTGTAATTCAGTTGTTAAAAATAATTATAATGGTTTTTTATGTAAAGCAAAAAGTAAAGAGAGTTTATACCAATGTATGAAAAAAGTTATTAATCTTAATTATAATGAAAGAATAAAGTTTCAAAATAATTCAAGAAAAATTTCCTTAGAATTTGATGAAATTAAAGTCAACCATCTTTATGAAAAAATTATATCTAAATCTATTTAGTAAAAAAAATATTTATAAATTATGTTTTATTTTTGTATTAAGTATAAGTTTATTTGATTTATATTATTATAAAATAGGTAGAATTTTTGATTATTTAAGTTTTTTAATACTATTTTTGTTTGTTTTATATTTATATTTATCAAAAAAAATAAAACTAAAAAAAATTATTCTAAAATTAAAATTCCAGTTAATAATTTTTGTTTATTTTTTAATTCCTTATTTCATAAGTTTCGACACTAGATTGGGAATAGGAATAGCTTTTTTTTTATTATCTATATTAATGTTATTGTTAATAATGCAGGAAAATGCTGGCTTTATTGACATAATTATTAAAATTGCTCCTGTAATTATTTCTATACACTTGATTTTTTTTTACACACAATATTTTTTATTCAAATTTTTTAATGTCTATTTAGATTTTACTAATTTGTTATTGAGTAACCCGTCAAGAAATGGTTGGGACACATATTTTAGACCTAGTGGTTTGTTTCAAGAACCAAATAGTTTTTGCTTATTTACTATTATTTTTTTAACAATTTTATCTTGTCAAAGTTTTAACAAAATAAATAAGATTATTTTATTTTTATCATTATATGCGATTCTAATTTCAAATTCTCTTTGGGGATATATTTCAATCGTGATAATTTTTTTTGGATTATTGTTAGAAAAACAATTTAAATATTTTATTATTTTTCTTCTAATTTGTTTAATAACTCAAAATATATGGCTGTTAAATAATACAAAGTTAAGGATTTTTAAAACTTTTAACGATTTCTCAACCTTATTTAAAGACAACCAATCTGAAGCTTTAAAAAACAATGATGAAAAATATACATTAGAAAATAAAAAAGAAAAATTTTTCACAGATAGTTCAGGAAATGAAAGACTTTTGAGTGTGGAGATTAGGGAAAAGATAAGCAGTACGAAAACTTTTTATAATTACGATCCAAATCTAGTTAAAAAATTGAAATCTAAATGTTTGGAACCATTTTATAATTTATTTGGTTGTGGTTATAATAATTTCGGTTATCAATTTATACATGGGGTGAATGCCTTTTCTTTTTTGAAAGTAAATCTTGGATTATTTGGACTGATATATTTTATATTTGGTATTTTTTTAATTTTAAAGGAAAAAAGTTATTATAATTTAATTTTCATCTTATTTATTTTTACAACTGTCCCAATTTTTACATATTTAATTTTTTCTTTATTCATTGGAGTAATGTTAAATAGAAAAATATTTAATAAGAAAAAAAGTTTTTAATGCATATTTCATTTGTAATTCCTACATATAATAGAAAAAATTTAATTAAAAAATCAATAAATTCTATTTTAAAAGTTTTTGGCAAAAATTTTGAAATTATTATTGTAGATGATAATTCTTCAGATAATACAGCAATATATATTAAAAATAACTATAAAGCTCACTTTAAAACAAAAAAAATTAAATATTTTTATTTAAAAAAAAATATTGGTGTAACCGGTGCAAAAAATTTTGGTTATCAAAAATCAAAAAATAATTTTGTAGTTTTTTTAGATTCTGATGATCAATTTTATGGAAGTTATAAAAATTTTATTCAAATTTTGAAAAAGTATAACAAAGTTCCAATTATTTTTTTTAAGTGTTATGAAAATAAACCATCAAAAAAAAATATAATAGGAAGAGTTTTTAATAAAGATAAATTATTAAGTTTAAGTGATTATATTATAAATTATAGTTATGGCGAGGCATTAACAGTTGTCAACAAAAAAATATGTAAAAATATTTTACCTTACAAAAATTCGCTTAGAGGATTTGAAGGTTTCGGTTGCATAAGGTTAATTAGTAAATTTGGTAATGCGGTATTAATTAGCAAACCTTTTAGGATTTATAATACTTTAAATTATAATAGATTATCAAATGATAAAAATTTTAGAAGTAGAGTAGGATATATTTATAAAGGTTATAAAATTATTTGGAAAAAATATCGAGCAAATCTAAAAAATCTATATTTACTAAAATTATTTTTAAGGTTAATAAAATTTAAAATTCTATCAACAATTTATGATTAAAGATTTTAATTTTTTGAAATTTTATCTATTAATTTTACCTCTTTCATTTATTTTAGGACCAGCTGCCTTTGAACTGTTTACGTTTATAGGCTTAGTATTATTTTTTATATGTTTAAATAAAATAGATCTAAAAGTATTTTATAAAGTAATAGGTATATTTTTATTAATAAATCTCTTATTAATTTTAATATCTTTATTTTCGATAGATATTTTTCAAAGTTTTAAATCAATTACCTTTTTATTCAGATTTATAATTTTATCATTATTCATTGCATTTATAGTTAGCAGACTTAAAACTAGTGATTTTAAAATTATTTTTTATTCAATTAGCTTTGTTACACTTTTTATATTTGTAGATAGCTTTATTCAATTGAGGTTTGGCTTAAATATTACAAAATTTAATTTAATAGAACCCTCTAGAGCATCTTCTTTTTTTGGTGAAGAACTTATACTAGGTTCCTTTATTTTTAATTTATTTGTTTTTAATTATTTTTTTTTTTTACAAATAAATAATAAAGAAAAATATAATTACTTATTATTTTTTATAGTTTTAATTTCCTTTTTTATAATTTTTTTCTCAGGAGAAAGATCAGCTCTTATAAAATTCTTAATTTTTATTTTCTTTATTTATTTTTTTTATCAAAAAAAAAAATCATTTTTTGTAATAACCATAGATATAATAATTCTATTTTGTATTATTCTCATTTTATTCAATCATAATTTTTTCTCAAATTTTATTGATAGATTAATAAGTAAAACATATATAGATTTTTTTTCAGGCTCAGATTTAAATTTTTTTTCACCTATTCATCAAAACTATTTAATAAGTAGCTTAGAAATATTCAAACGAAATTTATTATTTGGTACTGGTCCAAATACATTTGATGTTGCTTGTGAGGTAATTTACATTAATTATGATTTATTCTGCTCTACTCATCCGCATAACTTATATTTACAAGCTTTATCTGAAACAGGAGTATTGGGCTTTTTAGTATTGTTGAGTTTATTTTTTTATATTTTTTATAATTTAATTTATTATTTAAAAAAAAAATTGAAGTTAAATTTTTTTTAAGTTTATATTTTTTCATCATATTATTACCTCTGCCTGCATCAAATTTATTTTCAAATAAATTTCTATTTTTTATCTCTATTTTTTTTGGATTATTCATTTCAAGTAATAATAAAATTCAAAAGAGTATAAAAGATAAAGTAATAAATAAATTAAATAAATGGTATTATATTATATTTTTGCTGATTATCATTTTAATGATTCAACCGATAACTTATAAATTTAATCAACTAAAACCTGATAAATTGACTTTTCAAAATCAAGTAATTAAAAATAAAATAAAAAACGGTGTAGTGAATTTAAATTGTAATAATTTTTTTGATTATGATGATGAGAAAGATAAAAACCAAATTTGTCAATTTAGTTCATCAAATAATTTTTATATAACAAAAACCCAAGATAATATGGAAGTAGAGGAAACCTCACAAAGAGAAAATGAATGGGGTTATTTTAGAATTAATTTTAAGACTCTTAAATATTTTAATAAATGTAAAAATTATGGAATCATTGTAAATGAAATTAAAAATATTAAAAACCATTTAAGAATAAGATCTGGACATAATTTGAAATGGCAAATAAATGAAGTCTTGAAAGAAAATAAAATTTATTTGATTAAAAACATTTTGAATGGTGAAGAAATTTCTTTCGATTTTTATTATGTTAATCCAGGACCTGGTAAAACTATACTTTCTTTCCCAGAATTAATTTGTTACAGGTCATTATTGTGATTGGAAAAAAATTAATTATTTATGAGTTAAATGAAGTTCCGTTTAGAATTTTCAATTATTTTTCTAATCAAAATTACTCTGCATTTAATTTTTTGTCCAAATATGCAAGAAAATATGAAACTTTAGCTGAAGATGTGGGACACCTAAGTCCTTGGATCACTTGGCCGAGCTTGCATAGAGGTGTTAGTAATGAGCAACATGAGATCTCTGACTTTGGAATGGATTTATCAAAGGTAAATAAAGAATACCCACCCTTATGGGAAATTTTATCAAAAAAAAATAAAATTGGTGTATTTGGTAGTCTCCATACTTATCCCCTGCCCAATAATCTAGAAAATTATAAATTTTTTGTGCCTGATACTTTTGCAGCAGGAAAACAATGTTTCCCAAAAAAATATGAAGTTTTTCAGGATTTTAATCTTACTATGGCATCAATTAATGCAAGGAATGTTGAAAAGGTAATCGCATTAAAAAAAGCGAAAAATTTCTTATTATCATCACCAAGTTTAGGCTTAAGTGGATCTACTATTCTCAAAGTTATCAAACAATTATTTGATGAAAAAATAAAACCCGAAAGAGTTGTAAGAAGAAGAACCACTCAAGTACAACTTGCATTTGATTTTTATTTTAAAGCACTTAAAGAAAACAAACCTGATATTTCTTTTTTTTTTACAAATCATGTGGCATCTTCAATGCACAGATATTGGCCAGGTTTATTCCCTGAAGATTATAAAATAAGTAAATTTTCTAAAGAATGGAAAAAAACATGGAAGAATGAAATTCCATTTACAATTTACGAGGCAAATGATCAAATTCAAAAGCTTATCAATTTTGTAAATAAAAATAAATCATACTCATTAGTTGTATTATCAAGTATGGGCCAAGCTGCTGTTGATGGATCAGAAATGGTTGATAATGAAATAATAATAGAAAAATTAGATAATTTAATGCAGTTTTTGGGTATTGAAAAAAATGCTTGGGAGAAAAGACCAGCAATGGTTCCCCAATACATTGTAAAAATCAAAGATCAGAATAATAGAATTAAATTTTTGAAAAATATGTCGCTACTTAAGATTAATAATAAAAATCTTAAAACAAAACATATGGGAGAAAACATATTTAAAATTGAAATAGGAATAAATAACCAAAAAGGATTGGAAATTTACTTTAATCAAATCAAAAAAAATCCTGAAGATTGTGGTTTAAAATTAATATCATTACAAGATGCAGCAGGTGCAAATGCATATCATATACCTGAAGGTATATTACTAGTTTATGATCCCTTAGATTATAAAATTAATAAAGAGACTTTAGACAAAATATCTACTTTGAATATTACTCCTTCGATACTTAAAAATTTTTCTTATTCCATTCCTTCTTATATGACTGATGGATATAATTTATAATGAATTTATTAACTAATAAGAAAAGAAAATTTGATTTAATTAGTCACATTATTATTTTTTTTAGCTTACTGTATTTAATATATCTAATTAATAATCAAGTTATATTTCAACCAGATGTTGACACATATATTTCCATTTCAAATTCAATGGAACATTTGTACGATACAGAATTTAGAGAACCATTTATAATTTGGTTAATAAAAATTTTTTACACTTTTGAAAATGAATTTATTTTGAGATTATCAATTGGCTTGTTCTTTATTTTGTCAATATGTTGTTTGAAGAAATTATTAGAAAAACTAAATATAAATGAACAAATAAAATATCTTGGACTGTGTAGTTATGGCTTTAATATTTACCTTTTAAATTTATCATCAACAGCCTTACGCGATATTCCAATATTATTTTTTATTCTAATCTTTTGTTTATTTTTATTTTGTTATTTATTTGAAACTAGTAAAAAAAATTTAATTTTTTTATCTATTGCCTGTATTTTTTTGCCTCTAATTAAAATTTATTTTTTTTTAGCTATAGTAATAATACTTTTAATGGTTTCGGTATTTAATAAGTTTTTTTTTAAGAATGTATTTTTTATAATATTATTAAGCTTTTTATTTTTAACTCCTTATCTTATCTATTGCAAAAATAAATATGAGGATGCATTTCATAGTTTAAATATTCACGTCCAATATGTAAACAACTCTGAAAAATACTTCATTTCAAAGAATAAAGAAATGCCATCTACAAACGAGGAATTAAGAAAAGTGATGCCCCATAGTCTTTATGGAGGTGAGAAAATTGGAGTTTTTAAACATATTTTTGGACAAAACAATTTGATATATTTATCAAAAAAAGTAATACAGGGAAATTTTGAGATTATTGTTAATAGACATTATCAATTATTCTCTAAACATACCATTTACTATATCAAATCAAAATATATACGTGGATCAATTTTCTTAATTTTTTTTATTATTCCAATTTTAATTGGAATGATTTCATTGATTCTTTCGTTTAAAAGAAAATCGTTTCTTGTTTTTACTCCTTTTGTCTTTTCAAATTTTTCAGTTATTTCAGCTTTTTGGATAGATCCAAGAATATATAGTTTTTATTATATTTTTATTTCAATTTGGTGGTCTGTTGGTTTAAATAATATCTTAATTTATTTTAAAAATAAGTCATCCAATAATGCTCAATATAAAAAAATTTCTTAATTTAATTAAATGTCCAATTTGCGAAAGCTCAAGATATAAAACTTTAGCAAATTCAAAATATAAAAATATAAAATCCAAAAAAGATTTATTAAATCTTTACAAATCATCTGCTGATGAAAAGTTAGTTGATCAAATTGTTGAATGTAAGAATTGTAAATTAATTTATTTAAACCCCAGAATTTCAAGCAAAATTATCAATAAAGGTTATGAGGATGTGGTAGATAATTTACATGCAAAAGAAGATTATTTTAGATACAAAACTTTTAATTATTCTTTAAATAAAATTTTAAAATATCTCAACATTTCGAATTTTAAAGATAAGAAATTTTTAGATATTGGTTCAGCATCAGGTATTTTCTTAAAAGTTTTAAAGGATAAAAAATTTGAGGAATCAGGTGTAGAGCCTAGCAAATGGTTAGCAAATTTTGGTAAAAAAAAATATAAGGTTAACTTAAATCAAGGAAACATATTTCAAATCAAAAACCAAAAGTATGATTTTATATCATTATGGGATGTGCTTGAGCATGTTACCGATTTAAATAAGACTTTAAAAAAAATTCAAAAAATTTCACACAATAATTCATACATAATAATCAATGTTCCAGCAGTTGACACTTTAGCTTGCAAGATATTGAGAAAAAATTGGCCTTTTTATCTAAATGTTCACCTTTATTATTTTACAGATCAAACATTATGCAAAATTTTCAAAAAATATAATTTTAAGTGTTTATATATTAAACCACATTGGCAATTCCTTTCACTAGGGTATGCTCTTTATAGGGGAAAAAAATATTTTTCTATTTTAAATTACGTTCTTAAAATTATTAAATTTTTAAAATTGGAAAATATGCCATTTAAATATAACTTAGGTCAGAAAACTTATATATTTAAAAAAATTGAGAAATAAAAATTTAACATTTATTATACCTGCTGCTGGAAAAAGTTCTAGGTTTCAAAGTAAAGAAAGTAAAATATTTTATAGATATAAAAAAAAAAGAATATTAAATCATGTAATAGAAAAATGTATAAAGTTTACTGATAGAATTATCATAATTGTAAATAGTCAAGATATTCAAAGAATTAAAAAGATTACCAAAATTTATAGACATATTAAGTTTACTTTTATTATTCAAAAAAAACCTATCGGAATGGGTCATGCTGTATATATTGGTTTAAAGAAAGTAAATTCAATTTATTCGGCAGTAATTTGGGCAGACCAAATATTTTTGTCATCAATTACAATTAAAAAAACTATAAAAAAATTTTTAGGTAAAAAAACTCTTTTTTCTTTTCCTATTCAAAAAAAAAAAGATCCATATACATGTGTTATTTTTGATAAAAAAAAACAATTTAAAGATATTATTCAAAAAAGAGAAACAGATAAGATGCCAAAAATTGGATATTCAGATTGTGGTTTTTTCATATTCAATAGTGAAAAAATAAAAAAAACATTAAATTTTTGTATAAAAAAAAAATTGATTATTACAAAAAAAACAAAAGAAATAGATTTTTTAAAATCGTTTAAATTTTTTTCTAAAAAAGGAAAATTTGAATTATTTAAATCAAATTATAAAAGAGACTCAGTAGGTGTTAATTATGTAGAGGATTTAAATTAATGAAAATTATGTAGAGGATTTAAATTAATGAAAATAAGTATGATTATCCCAGTTTATAATGAAGAAAGATTTATTACAACTTTGATAAATAAAATATTCAAAGTTGATTTTAAAAGAGAGGGAATTGATCTAGAAGTGATTGTTGTTAATGATGGTTCAAATGATAATACTTACAATAAAATTAAAAATTTTAGAAATTTAATTATTTTAAACCAAGATAATCAAGGAAAAGGTAGGGCTGTCCAGAATGGTATAAATATATCAACAGGAGATTTAATTATCATTCAAGATGGTGATTTGGAGTATGACCCTAAAGATATAATTAAAATGTATAAAAAATTACCCTCCAAATATTGGTACAAATACTCTGTTTATGGCTCAAGATATTTGCCACTTTTTTTAAATTTTATACCAAAATATATTTTTAAACAAAACCTATTTTCTTATATTGCAAATATTATTTTTATTTTAATGTTTATTATTTTATATGGCAGATTAATAACTGATCCACTAACAGGCTATAAATTATATCCAAGAAATTTTTTCTTAAGTAATAAAATTTTATCAGATGGTTTTGAAGCAGATCATGAAATTTCAGCAAAACTAATTAGAGAAAATTTCAAAATTCTAGAGGTGCCCATTTCATATTTGCCAAGATCTAAACAAGAAGGAAAAAAAATAAACTTTTTTGATGGCCTAAAGGCAACATTTACAATTTTAAAATACAGGTTTTTTGATTAATGAATATTACTGTATTTAATCCAAACTTATACGTTCAAAAAAACGACAAATTTACCACCGGTATAGTTTATATGCCAGTTGCTTTAGCATATCTACTTTCCACACTTAAGTCTAAATATAAAATAAATCTTATAGATTTATTTGGTTTAGCACCAAAGCAAAATAGAATAATTGGAGACAAAATCGTATTCGGAAAAAATATATCTGAATTTAACCCGAGAAAATTTGAAAATACAGATATTTTTTTTGTTTATGCTAATCAAGTAGCCAATCATGATTCTGTTTTAGAAATTACAAGGTATGTTAAAAAATACTATAATAAACCTGTTGTAATTTTAGAAAATTCTCAAGCTGTAACAGCATACTCTTTATTAAAAGTGAAAAATGATTTTTTAAATGCAGGAGTTGATTATTTAATTATAGGAGACTTAGAAAAAACTACTGAAAATTTCCTTAATTGTTTCTTCAATAATAAAAATATTGAATTAGTTAAGGGGTTAATTGGTAAAAACTTTGAAAATTCAGAAATAGATTTTAATGAACAATTAGATATTTTTAAATTTCCAGCATGGGAATTTTTTCCACTAAAAAATTATTGGGAGTTAGGATATGCGCATGGACCTTTATCAAGTGATAAGTATTTGCCAATTTTAACCTCCAGAGGGTGCCCATACCCTTGTAACTTTTGTGTAGTTCCATTTACAAATTCGAGAAAATGGAGATCTAGATCTCCTAAAAGTATTGTAGACGAGATAAAATATTGTATGCAAAAATTTGATGTTAAAGAATTTCATTTAGAGGATTTAAATCCTACAGTAAACGATAAGCGAACAAAATCCCTATGTGAGGAGATCATAAAACAAAAAATTAAAATCAAATGGAAAATAGTTGCAGGGACAAAAGTAGAGAGTATTAAAGATGAGCGGACAGTTCAGTTAATGTCAAAAGCAGGTTGTACATATGTTTCCATTTCACCAGAGAGTGGATCAAAGGATTTAATGAAAAAAATAGATAAACCATTTAATTATGATCATGCTTTGAAAATTATAGACACTATGAATAAAAATAAAATATTTACTCAGGCATGTTTTGTAATTGGTTTTCCAGGAGAAACAAATGAAGATATTAAAAAAACAAGAAAAATGATTTTTGATTTAACAATAAAAGGAATAGATGAAATTGCTATATTTATAATTACCCCAATACCTGGTTCTAAAATATATAATAAATTTAATAGCCAAAAATTATCTGAACTAACATTTACTCCAAAATGGAGAAATGATTATAAAAAATTAATTAAACAAAGAATATTGCTATATTTTATTTTTCTAATAACAAAATTATTTTTTCATCCAATAAAAATATTAAAACAAATTATTAATTTTTTTAGATTTAATTTTCAAACAAAGATGGAAATGGTTCCATATAAATTTATTAAATTAAGTTATTTTGCTTATGTTAAAAAAAACAAAGGTTAAAATAAGCTTATTTTCAGGGGGAAGTGGAAATTTAGAGCTTGTTAAACTTTTAAACAATTTAGATTTTATTGATTTAACGATAATTATAAACGGTTATGACGACGGAAAATCAACAGGTGAACTAAGAAAATTTATGCCTAATTTTCTTGGTCCATCTGATTTTAGAAAAAATATGACAAATTTAATTAATACTAAAGATAATGAGGGGAAAATATTATCTGACATTTTTAGATATAGATTAAACAAAAATGTTTCTAAATTTTTTTTTTTAGACTTTTTGAGTTTTAATAATAAAAATAAATTATTTGCATCACTAAATATAGAAAAATTATCATTTTATAAATATCAAAAATTAAAAGAACTTTTTTATATATTTAAAACATATGCAAAAAATAAAAAATTTAAAATTAATGATATGTCCTTAGGAAATATAATTATTGCCGCAGCTTTCTTACAAAATAATAAAAATTTTAACAAAGCTGTCCAAGAAGTTAAAAATTTTTTAAATTTGAATTGTGAAATTGTTAATGTAACTGATGGCAAAAATTTGTTTTTATCCGCACTTCTTGAAAATGGAAATTATATTGAAAACGAGGAAGAACTGGTAATAAAAAGTCATAAATTTAGAATTGATGATATTTATTTATTAAATAAGAAATTTAACAAATCTGAATTAATAAAATTAAAAAGACTTAATTTTAGAGAAAAAAAGCATTTCTTAGAAAAAAAGACTATATATCCAAAGCTAAATGAAGTTCTACCTAAAATTTTTAAGAATTCTGATATTATAATATTTGGGCCGGGTACCCAACATTCTTCTTTGTACCCCTCATATTTGACAAAAGATTTAAGAGATCAAATATTAGATTCTAAAGCAATTAAATTTTTAATTACAAATATTTTTTACGATAAAGATATTTTAAATGAAAGCGCAGAGTCTGTCATTTCAAAGTTTTATTATTTTTTAAGTAAAAATAAAAAAAAATTAAATAAGAATTTTATTGACTTTAATTTAGTCAATAAAATTGATCATGATGATATTAATTTAAAAAAAAATAATTATTTAAAATTATCCTCAAAAAAATCAAGATTTGAGCTTATAGATTGGGAAAAAGCTAGCGGGGTCCACTATCCAAATATTTTATTAAAGCATATTTTAAAATTATCTAAAATAAAAATAAGCTCTAAAAAAGTGCCAGCAAGTGTTCTAAGTATAATAGTTCCATGTTTAAATGAAAAACATGGTCTTAGAAAGACTTTAAATAAACTAAATAAAATGAATTTTGAAAAATTAAATATGTTAAAGGAGATAATTATAGTTGATGGAGGATCAGTCGATGGATCTGTTGAGATAGTAAAAGAATTTAAAAAATTTAAATTTTACAGATTACAAAATGCTGGTAAAGGTGATTGTATAAAATTAGGTATTCAAAAATCTAAAGGAGATATAATTACTTTTTTCCCTTCCGATGATGAATATGACGTTAATGACATAAAAAATGTTGTTTTGCCAATTGTTCAAAATCAATCAAAAGCTGTTTTTGGGAGTAGAATGATAAAATGTTTAAATTTTGAAAATCGTTTAAAGCAGATTTATAAAAATAATTATTTTACAATGTTATTGAGTAAATATGGTGGTCGTATAGTTAATTTAATTATTTTATTTTTATATAATAGATCTATATCTGATCCTTTTTCGTCTTTAAAAGCTTACGATGCCCAAACAATAAAAAATATGAAACTGGTTTCTAGAGATTTCGATCTTGATTTTGAGTTATTCTGCAGACTTTGTGATAAAAATAATTTTATTCTTGAAGTTCCAGTAAACTTTAAGCCTCGTAAATATAATAGAGGAAAAAAAATGAATGTATTATCAGGTATAAAATGTCTTTTTTACTTAATTAAACATAAAATAATTAATTAGGAATTTTTTGACAGCATTATTTTAATTTGTTTGTGAAGGTCGATTTTTTTACTTTTGTATCTAAATCTAACACCTGCATTAATTGATGCAAGTTTATCCTTCAGTTTATCTCCAATCATAAAACTTTTTTTGGCATCTATATTCCATTTTTTTATAGCCTTTTTAATCATGCCTGGATTTGGTTTTCTGTCGTAACTATTTTTTTTATATTTTCCGATACCGTAGATTGGATGATAGGGACAAAAGAAAATATCATTTATTATCCCACCATCTTTTTTCACTTTCTTTTTCAATATATTGTGAAGTAAATTTAATTCTTTTTTTTTTATTAAACCGCGTCCAATTCCAGCTTGATTAGTAATTATGATTACTAAATAATTATTTTCATTAAGCAATCTTATTGCTTTGCCTGTATTTTTTTTTATTTTAAAATATTTTAATTTTGAGATGTAACCATTTTCATCATTTAAAACACCATCTCTGTCAAAGAAAAAACATTTTTTTTTCATAATTGATTAGATTATTAGTAAATTTAACAGATATTTTAGATAATTTTAGTTTTAAATAAATTTTTAAATTAATAAAATTAAATATTTACTTAATATTTTAACTGTGTATACATTGGCTGCCTGGTAATTATTGCGAAAGGGTAATACCCGATCCCATTCCGAACTCGGAAGTCAAGCCTTTCTGCGCCGATGGTAC
>MDTG01243603.1_pt1 | contig 23708 bp, 21 predicted proteins | sample 811421 | NCBI WGS metagenome assembly MDTG01 (sample SAMN05326645, study PRJNA326480) | marine metagenome | isolation source: seawater | place: Pacific Ocean: South East | collected 2011
ACTAATACTAGTTCCTTGTAATTCTTTATTATCATCAATAAAGCCAACAGATTGAAGTTTACTTGAATTATTAAGTGCTGATGCTAATTGAACTCCAGCGCTTCCTGCTCCATAAATTAAAACTCTGTTTTTATTATCATCTAAATTTTCTAAATTTTTTGCTAATTTGCCACTAAAGTATGAAAATTTAATATGTTCATTAAAAACATAACGTGCAAAAGCTCTAGTTCCTCCAATTACTATTAATGCTAATAACCAATTAATTATTACAACTGACCGCGGAAATGAATCTATTAAGAAACCTCTTTCAAGAATAAAATCACTCTGCATGAAAAAGCTAAAAAACCCCCATAGTAGTGCATAAAAAGACACTGCAAGAAACAAATACCACAGAGACTTTAGATCGATATGGCGAACAACAGATTTATACAGACCAAATTTTGAAAAGATAGGGATTGCAATAATTGGTGCGGCCAATATTAGTCTAAAAGTATCATCTTTAGGTAAATACCATAGATCTAAACGAATTGAGTATGATGCCCATAGTATTAAAATTAACAATATACTGTCAGTAAATATCATTATTATCTTCTTAGAAACTCTTGGAAGATTTGCTAATTTACTTAACATTATTTATTTAGTTGCCAATTTCATTACTGAAGTAATTGCATCACATGTTTGATTAATCTCATTTTTGGTTAAAGTGGGATGAACTAGAAACATTAATGAGGTTTCTCCAAGTTTCTTTGCATTAACCAATCTCTTCTTAGGTCTTAATCCAGAGTTATCAAAAGCTTTTTCTAAATATACTTCTGGACAAGCTCCTGTATAACAAGGAATATCTAATAAATTTATTTCATTAAGAATTTTATCTCTGTTCCATTCATCTTTTAATTCCTCTGATTTAACAAAGACATAACATTTATAAGCTGCATGATGAATATAATTTGGAATGGTAGATACATTTAAACCCTTACAATTTTTTGCACAATTCCATATTTCATTAGCATTAGTAATTCGTTTTTTTTGCCATTTTGACATTCTCTTTAATTGTATTCTGCCAATTACTCCTTGCATCTCTGTCATACGCCAATTGGTGCCGAATGTTTCATTAACCCATCTAAATCCTTCTGGATGTTTTTTTTTATAAACTGCTTCATAGCTTTTACCATGATCTTTGTAGGACCACATCTTGCTCCATAAAGACTTATCATTTGTCGTGACCATACCTCCTTCACCACCAGTAGTCATAATTTTGTCCTGGCAAAAACTCCAGCAGCCAACATTTCCAATTGAGCCTACTGGCTTTTCTTTATATTTTGCACCGTGAGCTTGTGAACAATCTTCAACAACATATAAGTTAAATTCATTTGCTATATCCATTATTTCGTCCATTTCGCAGGGCCACCCAGCTAAATGTACGCAAACAATAGCCTTGGTTTTTTTTGTAATCTTGGATCGAATAGATCCTGGTGTAATATTTTGAGAATTTAAGTCTACATCTGCAAAAATAGGAATTGCACCAGCATTTACGATTGATGTCACTGAAGCAATATAAGTACGAGCAGTAACAATTACCTCATCATCAACACTTATGTCTAAAGCTTTGAATGCACTATCCAATGCTAATGTACCATTTCCAAGAGCTATAGCATATTTGGTGTTCGACCAATCTGCAAACTCTTTTTCAAACTCATGGCATTCATTTCCAGTCCAGTAGTTTACTTTGTTAGATAATAAAACCTTGGATACGGCTTTAGCCTCTTCCTCTGTAAACAAAGGCCAAGAAGAAAATTTAGTATTAATCATTATTCAATTTACAAAATACTTTAGCTGGAACTCTAAAAGCTAGTACATTATCTGGAACATTTTTATTAAACAAACTATGCGCACCTATAATAGAATTTTTTCCACTCGATACTCCAGAAAGAATTGTTGAATGGCTACCTATTCGACAATTATTTTTTAATATGACCTTACCAGTAGAATTATCTATGGTTGACTCAGAATAAATAGAGTAATGTGATCCAATCTGAACCTCGTCTTCATTTACAACCTCATGTTTAGCATTAATATATGAAAAGGCACCTACATCAGTATTAAATCCTAAATTTAAACCATCTAAATTTTGTACAACCCAATTATATTTATTAGGTTTACCTTCCTCAATTTTTGGACGTTTCCAATTACTAAATCTGTCAATTTTTTTCATTATTACCTTTAAATTTTTCCATCGTATTTTCCTTGTCTTGATTAATCCCTGAACGAGTAATCACTTTTTTTATTGTTATACATAATATTTTTATATCTAACCAAATCGATTGATTGTCAACATACCAGACATCTAAGTCAAATTTTTCTTCCCAACTAATTGCGTTTCGTCCATTAACCTGTGCCCATCCTGTGATTCCAGGTTTAACTTCATGGCGTCTAGCTTGTTTGGTAGAGTACAGAGGTAAATATTGTGCAATAAATGGACGTGGACCTACCAAACTCAAGTCACCTTTTATAACATTCCACAAACTTGGCAACTCATCTAGGCTTGATGATCTTAAAAATTTTCCAAATTTAGTAAGTCTGAGTTCATCGGACAAAAGTATACCATTTTTATCACACTCGCTAGTCATTGTTCTAAATTTTAATATATTAAATATTTTTCCATTTAATCCTCCACGAGGTTGTTTAAACAAAATTGGAAAATTAAAGTTTATTAATACTAATAACATTACCAATAAATAAATTGGAATTATCAATGGAAAGCTTAAAAAAACTAAAAATAAATCAAAAATTCTTTTAATTTTAAGCATAGAAATATTATAATATAATTATTAAATTTTTTAAAATATCTCCAATATTTTATCTAATTGATTTCTATTATTAGCACCAACAATTACTTTTGATATTAATTTGTTTTTTAAATTAAACATAATCAATTTTTTTATGTTTATTTTTTTCATAAATTTTTTGTCTCCACCCAATGTTCTTAATGCAATAATTTTAAATTTATATTTTTTTGCAAATAAGTCGAATTTAAAGTTATTTATATTTCTATAACAAGTTATTCCATTAATATATGAATGCATACCTAAAAGATCTTTTGTCATATGATATGGGAAAAAATAAAAAGATTTAATCTTTTTTTCTTTTTTATACTGCTTAATTGTATTTTCGATTTTATTCAAAATTTCCTCTTTAAAAGTGAAATATTTTTCAGGATGATTTAATTTATATCTGTCAACCCATTGAAGTGTATGAATGTTACTTTTACCCAAATCATTTGAGTATTTTTTAAGTTTACTTTTAAAACTTCTTAAATTAAATTTTTTATTGATGTCTGATGGCTCAGCAAGCTTAACAATAAATTTAAATTTTTTGTTTATTCTCTTTAAGCTTTTTAGCAATAGTGGGTATGAATTATATTCACTTGAAACATGAAGTTGTTTAATGTCTTTTTGATAAGCATAATCTAAAAATTGTGAGAGCTCATAACTATTATTAAAATAGCTTTTTAACTTCATTGTTCCAAGAACTAATTTCTTTTTAAAATTTATTTCTCTAATATTCCTATTGCGCATTTCCATATAAATCGATCAGAATTTTTGGTTGGCACAAATCCATTTCTTCCATGTAAAACTTCAGAGTCTTTCCAGAAAACTGCATCACCGACTTTTAATTTAACAGCTTGAGTTTTTTCTTTAACATCTTTAGATGTATTTATAAATTTAAAAAATTGTTCAACATATTTTAAAGTGTTTTGCGTATTTTTTTTTGATACACAATAATAATTAAAATTAATTTTATAATGACCATCGTTGATTTCTAAAATTTTTCTGTTTGTACTATCACCAGATCTTTCATGTAAAATTTCTGTTGTTAATAAAAATTCAAGTAAATTTTTATCCTTAGTTTCTAAAATTTTTACTAATTCCTCTGCTTTTAAAAAAATTGTTTCACCTCCAACTTCTGAATTTGCAACACAGCACATCAATGTAGAATTTGGATAACTTTTTATATAACTTCCATCAGTATGAAGTGGCTGTGGATTTGAGGAATGTCTATAAGCATCTTGTATTTTAGAGTCATATCTTACTTCCATCCAAATTTTATTTGTTCTTTGGTTATCTCTATCTCCACGACCTACATCCTCTGCTAAATAATGAAGTTTTCCAATTTTATTTCCCACATTTTCGTAGAAATTTCTGACATAGTTGCTTGATATATTACTTTTTAAATGAAAAACTTTATTTTCGCTAAGTGACCATGCGTTTGTTATTGCTTCAACTTTTTCTTGATCTAAGTCATCTTTTAATTGGAAATTTTTTATCACAATATACTAAACTTTAAGCAAATTTTTAAAAAACACAAGTAAACTGTAAAAAGTTAGTTCCTAATTAAATTTTTTAAATACATTAACTAATTTTTGAGTTAGTTTAGCATAGTCGTGATGCTCTATTGCATAATTGTGTCCATTCCGGCCTAATTGTTTTCGCTTTTCAAGGGGCATATTTTTTAACTTTAAAACTGCATCAGCAACAGCTGATGGATCTTCTGCTGGCGTAGAAAGGCCTGCTTTAGCCAATTCAACTAAATCGTTAGCTGCAGAATTAGCATTGATAATTGGTTTTGCTGCTAGCATATATTCAGGTAATTTAATTGAGGCAATACCAAATCGATAAATATTTTTTTTTTTTGATCCTAGATAACAAACATCAAATTCAGCTATCATATTTTGAATCTGCTTTTTTTCTACAGGTTCGATAAAATAAACATTATTTAAATCTTTAGCCTGCTCAACTAAAGTTGATTTATCTTTACCTTTTCCAACTAATACAAAAGCAATTTCTTTATAATCCTTTAATAAACGAGCTCCTTCAATAAATGTGTCTAAAGCATTTGCTAAACCTAAGGTACCAGTATAACCAATAATAAATTTGTCTCTTGGTAATTTTGATTTTATTGATATTGAAAGAGGTTTTGGATTTTGTAATTCTGATAGATGAAATCCATTAGGTATCCATATAAATTTCTCCCTAACCATTCCACGAGCAATCATATGTTCAGCAGCATTTGATAAATTTGAAATTACTATATCGGAGTCTTTATAAGCTTTATCTTCAATCCATTGCATAAAACGAATAAAGGGATTCTTAGATGAATACCCACCTAATTCAATTAATGTTAAAGGCCAAATATCACGTACTTCAAAAATTAATTTTGTTTTAAATTTCATAACTAAACGCTTAGCACTTAGAAAGGGGATAAGTGAAGGAGAGCCATACACAATAGTATCTGGTTCATCTCTTATTATTTTTGATAACTTTAAGAGTTTCCAAGCAAATCTAAACCAATTTAAAACTCTCTTCGTATCTCTCGCATTTGAATATTTTGAGGTTTTAATCCAAACAAAATTAAAATTTTTGCTGACATGTTCAATCATATAGTCTTTGTCTAAGTTAGGTGGTTGTCGTAAAATATGGCTATTGCTACCAGCAATTAAATGTACATTATATCCTTGTTTGGCTAGCTCTTTTGCAAAATAATAATAACGCCCACCCATACCTGTTTCTGGAGTTGATGAATATTGACTGATAATCCAGATATTCATAAAATATTTTTTATATCATAAAATTCAATATTCAATTTTTTACAAAATTGTTCATCTGTCATAGAATCTCCTACATATATTGGGGAGATAAATTTTTCTACACCTTTTAGCTGATAAAAAGATAAGACCTTTGGTTTTGCAGCATAAGAGGAAGCATAAACTACCTCTATTAACTCTTCAGGCCATGAAAAATTTATTGATTTAATTTTATTATGTTGTTGTTGTGGAATTCCATTGGTAATAATTTTGATAACAAACTCTCTACTCATATTAGATAAAAGTTTTCTAAACCATGGTAAAGTCTCAATACATTGATCACACTTATAATTTCTCATTATTGATAAAGATTTATCCAAAGAAAAAGGCTCTGATGGAAATGAGCTTTTTAATTTGTTAAATAAATTCTTTCGACCATGATCAACAAAAGTTTTTTTTAAAAAATTATAAATTACATTCGGATTAATATTGATCGCAGTTTGAGCTATTTCCTTGTAAACTTTAAACAAAAATTGGGTTTCTACATAGATAGTATTATCTAAATCAAATATTAATTGCCTTCCTTTTTTACTTTGCTCAGTTAAATATTCAACTGTCATAAAAAGCTTCTTGATAATATCTTACAAAAGAGATTCCTGAATGCTTTGGCAAACTTTCTAAGGGAACACCTAGTGCTTGATTTACAGCACGCAATGGTAAATTTACACCCAAACCTAATGCAGCGACAGTTGTTCCTTGTATTCTTGGATTAGACTCAAGTAAAAGATACTTTCCTTTAGCTGATTTTTTAACCTGAAAACCTACCGGTCCTTCAAGACCCGGCATGCTTGAAACAATCTTATCAACATATTCATAGATTTCCTTATTATCTATAAAACTTCCTGCTGTTGATATTCCACTGTTGATACTTGTTCTTGTTCGTATCAGACAATCCAAAAGAGTTCCTTTATTTATAATTGTATCAATTGTTAGCTCAACACCTGGTAAATACTCACTTACCACAAGTTTAGGAATTTTTTTATCTCCAATTGAACTTAATACCTCATCCAAAGTAGAAAAAATTGAATTTGGCTTCTGATTAAATAATAAATCAAATCTATCAGCCTTTCCATCAAGCACTCTAATGCCACGACTACCATTTCCAATACAGGGTTTTATTACAACAGGTACTTGACCATAATTTAATTTTATAACCGCTTCTTCTAGTTCAGTTTTATTATTTACTACATAAAATTCTGGTACTTCAATTTTATTATCTTTTAAATGCTTATAAAGTGCACACTTATTATTTGCTAAATATAAGGCATCTTTATCCGACACTATAACTTTGATACCTTTTTCTAAAAATTTTTGTTTATGTTTACTTAATTCAAATAACTCCCTTGTCACTAAGGGAAAAATAACATTTATTCCTAATTCATCACACAAATCTAATAAAAATTCAATAAAGCTACTATCACTTGCTTTAGGTAGTTTATAAAAAAGGCAATCAACAGACATGTATCGACCAGAAGAATTAGGATTTGCATCTCCAATATGTAACTGAATGTTCTTGTCTTTTTTTAAAGCTTGAATAATTCCTGGACCACCTGGAGCTCCTGCTCCAGTCATTAATACTTTTATTTTATCAACCACCGTATTACCTCAAAACTTTCTGCAAACTTCATACTTATTTGAACACCTCTTATTTTAGCAAGTGAAAATATAAAGTCCTCACTCATATAATTTCTTTTTGCTTGAGATTTATACTCCTTTAGAGCGGCACATTTTTGCCGAATATGCTTTTCATCTAAACTTACAAATGATGTTGAATTAAAGGTAAGGTTATTCCATATCAATTCGTATCCAAGAATAGTACTATTTTTAAATGCTCTTAATCCTTCTTGGGCTATTGTAGAATGATCTTGATGTACATCAGCTAACGATGGCATCAGAACTAAATCTGGTTTTAATCTATTTCTATGCTTAATTAAATCCTCCAGTATTTCTTGTCTTACATAGTTCAATTTTCTTACTTCATAATTGTAGATAACAACATTTTCTTTTTTAATACCTAATTTAGCGGTTGCATTAATAACTTCTGTTTTCAGTATATTTTTTTTAAATCCTTTAGGAACAGATTTTCCAGCTGTAGAAAAAGCAAAATAATATACGTTTGCACCTGACTCTGTAAGTTTACTGATAGTTCCTCCTGCACCTAATTCACCATCATCTGTATGTGGGGATAGAACATATACATTTTTAAATTTACTTAGCATTAATTACCTCGTTATATGTTTTGAATAATTTTATTTCTTGAGAGTCCCAACTAAAATATTTATCAACCTTTTGAATATTATGTTCTCCAATTTGAATCATTTGCTCTTCATTTAATGTGTGTATTTGTTTTGCTATCATTTTTGAATCTGTAGTATTTACATTTATACCTACATTAAAAGAATTATTAAAATTAATCCAATCTCCAAAATTTGGCATTACTACAAACATACTATTTTGCATATATTCAAAAAGTTTTAATGAATAAGCCATAAAATACTGCCCTACATTGTTAAACAATATCAATCCAATACTATTTCTTGCATAAACTTCCTGGATCTCTTCTTTAGTCAAAAAGCCTAAATACTCTGTTTGTTTCCATCCTTTATGCAGTTTAGATTTTTCTAATAAATCTGAACTTAAATTTCCAGCCAAAGTTAACCTGTACTTATTATCTATTAGATTTAACTCCTCAATGAGATTGAGCATATTAAAAAGGCCTCTCGACTCACTTAATGCTCCAGAATATAGCAAGCTATACTTGTTTAATTCTTTTAATTTTAAATTTAACTTATTAGTTTTTTTTGGGAAATTACTTATTACAATAGTTTTTGATAACTTATTGTATTTTTTATACATAGCTTCTTGTGGAACAATAAGTAAATCATATTTCTTACAGGCATAATTTTCATACTTTCCATATATATATGCAATTAATTTTCTAAATATTAGAGGTATCCAATCCTTTTCTAATATTTGTAGATCTGTATTTTCATGAATATCAAATATAACTTTTTTACCTAAACTTTTAAGTTTTAGTCCTGTGGGTATTAGTTCAGGATCATGAAAATGATAAATATCACTATCAAGTTCTTTTGCTTTTTTGAATACATTTTTAGCACTTGAAGTCATTCTAAAAAAACGACTATTACTTTTAGCTCCTACATCAATAATTGAAACTCCATTTTTAGTTTCATCACCTAGATTATCTGCAACAACTAGAGAGACTTTGTGACCTTGAGATGCTAATGAAGAGCACAACTTAATAAAAATTCTAATATCATAACGATTATGGGCAGTAGATAAGTGGGTAATTTTAATTTTGGTCATAATGAGATCTTGATAAAAAAATTATAATTAATGAAATAAATAGTCCATGTGTTAGTAATGAGGTGAACAAATCTGAATTTATTAGTACAGTCCTTAATGGTCCAATACATACTGACACAGAGAACCATAATGGTAATTTATTATAAGTCATATCATTGATCAATTTTAACAATAGGCCAATAATAAAAGAATAAAATAAAACTCCAAAATAACCTGCGTGTGCAAACCCACTTGAAACATAACCATTGTTTGCACCCATTCCTTCATAACCAATATATCTTCCAATCATATGAGTTAATGAAAGATCGTAAGGGTAGTTTAGAAATGGACTTAATATTCCGTTAGACCAGAAAACTTTTGGGTTATAAGAAAAAAACTCAAAATAAGAAAATGATAAATTACCAGGTACAAAAAAAATTCGCCTAATTATCAAAGATGGGATAAATAAATCATCAGAAAAGTACAAAGAAATTAATCCACCGACAAGGATAAGGATAAATATTATTGGAAGTGCCACTAAACTATTTGTTTTTCCAAAATAATACCTAATAGAAAAAACCATAAATGGTAAAAAAAATACTATTTTATGTGCTGAGGCAGAAAAAAAATAGGTCTGAATAATTAGAATGAAAAATGCAAAAAAATATTTTTTATGTAAAAGTGCTATTGCAAATAATGTGACATTAAAAATTTGATAGGTCCAATTATTAGTATACCTTAAAATTCCAATACCAGCTAACTCATCATTACTAGCTCTAAATTCATAAACTTTAGTAAAATCCAGGTTAAAACTGACACCTGAAAAAAAATACCAAATAACTAAAAAAAAAACAAAAATTGAAGATATAATAACCACTATACTCATGCCGTTTTTAACTATTACTAATTTCTTAAAAGAAATGGACTTAAACGTGGTTATAAATTTAACAAAAAATAAAGAAAATATTAATATCAGTATTGCCACTGGATCACGACTTGAGTCATAACCATAAATTACTGTCATTGGCGCTACTACAGAAAGTAATGCTGTAATAAAAAAAAAATCACTTACTTTTGCCATACGATCTTCTACAAATAATAATGTAATTAAATATAGAACCCACGAAAAAATATAATTAAATATGTTAAAATCTAATGTATATCCATCATATGCAAAAAATATGGTAAGAACATTTATATAAGAATATTCCAACAAAAGTCTAAATAAACAAATACAAAAAATAAATTTATATAAATTTTTATCTTTGTTATTAGATAAAGACGATGGGGTGGATAAACTCATTATTTAATTATAAAAAGTATTTCATTGCGTTTATTTTATTTTGCGTAAAAAAAAATTCAAATTTAAAATCAATTTTTCATAATTTAGACTTTCAAACAATGGTTTATAATAAATTTATATTTTTTTCCTTTTAAAACAACAATTTGATCTACAATATTAAAAGCTAATTCAAAATCTCCAACTTTGCTTTTTAATGATGTGGTTATTAATTCTTGATCACTCTGTATACCCGCCTTATCTTTATAGACCATATTTATAATGATTTTATTATCATTCATTTGTTCAATCTGATAATTCATTGCTGAGGTTTTGCCCATTAAAATGGTTAAAACAGGACTTGAAATAAGCTTTCCATTAATTTTTAAAAAATCAGTTATTCTTCCTTCTAATGTTTTTAAAATTAATTTTTCATTCCCACAAGGGCAGTAATCATCGCTAATAACTCCAAGGTCACCTGTGTCATATCTTATTAATGGCATACATTTTTCCTCTAGAGTTGTTGCAAGAATTTTTCCTTGCTTATTGATTATTCCAATACCCTGATCATCAACCACCTCCATTAGACCTCTTTCAGAGTCTATATGAAAACCGTTGTGATTAACACATTCAGCAGCATTAATAGCTCCATCATTCAAACCATATCCATCAAATACACTACAATTAAATACTTTTTCTATTAAAAGTCTTTGTTTTGGAAAAAGCATTTCAGCTGTAGTAAAGACAGCTTTTAATTTAAATGCTACCTTTAAATTATTATCTTGGAGATATTTTGCAAATAAAAAAATGGCACTTGGATAGCCTCTAAGAAAAATAGGTTTGATGTGTGAAATTTTTTGGTAGTAATCATTAAGATTACTATTGTCCATGCCATAACTTGAAAATTTATACCAATTCAATAAATAATTTTTTAACCTTTGTATTGTTGCTAATTTATCTGCAACTAATGAACCACCAGCTAAAATAACTACCGAGTCCCCTAAATTATAACCACCTAATCTCCAACATTGAAGTAACATTGCTAAACCAAGTTGTCTGTTCTTAATGCTCATTCTATAAGCAAATGGTGTCCCAGTTGACCCTCCTGTTGTTGCTACTTTACAACCATAAACTGGTTTGATTGTCTTAAACATCTTTATATTATCGTTTATAATATCTTTAGTTAATATAGGTAGTACTTCTAATTGAGATTGATTAGAAAAAACATATGGATTGAATTCGTGTTGATCAAAACATTTTTTATAAAAAGGGATATTTTCATATGAATATATCAATGACTTTTTTAACTTCTTAAACTGTTCACTTTTTAGTAACGTTCGTGATTTTTTTTTTCTTAAATAAAAAAAGTATAAAATATAAGGATTATAAAGAATTAAAAAAAAATGTATTAATATTTTTTTAAATATTCTCATCATTGTCATTAAATTAAAATTCTATAAAAGCGTCCCAGGTAAACAGAGATAAAATAATTATCATATAAATAGAAATTTGTCTAAAGGTATCAAGATAGCTCACGCCTACGATCTTCATCAACCGAAATATTAAAACACACCATGCTGCAGCACCCACAATACCAAAAACAGTGATAACAGTTAATGCATCTTTAGCCATCCACCAGCCTATAAATAGAACACTTGTTCGTGATAGAAATAAAAAAATATTAAAAAGAATAAGTTCAAAATGCTTTTCATAAACTATCAATAAATGAGTTAAAGGTGAGGTAATAAATACAAAATAAATCCAAACACTTAACACTTTAGCATACTCACCAGCTTCTTTCCATGATTGTCCAAATACCAGTGCAAAAAGTGTGTCCCCCCACAAGATGATTATACTAATTGGCAGAAGTCCTATTAGAAGTAATTTTTTATTAATTTCTAATGTTATTTTCTTAACTTTGTATTTTTCATTTTTTAAATTTGACACTTTTTGGAAATAGACTTGGCCGATAGTATTGCCTAATAATGTCATTGGAATTAGTAAAATACGTTGAGCTAAAGAAAAAAAACCAGTTACTATTGTGCTAAAAAATGTAGTCAAAAGAATAATAGGGACTTGTCTTGATGCCGTGTTAAGTAATCCTGACCATGAATTTATTAAAGGAAATTTTTTGTAACGTTTGGCTAAAGACCACATTTTTAATAATGATGTATTATTTATCTTATTCTTATCCTCACGCCACACTAACCTTGCTAACGATATTACTGCTATAAGTTGGCCAAAAAACCATCCTATAATTAGACCATTATTATTATTATTTTTCAATAAGCCTAATGAAACTTGCATAGTAGCCATACTTCCACTTTGGATAACTTTATTTTGCGCCATTTTTTTATATTTTTTCTTTCTATTGATCCAATAAGTAAAACTATTATAGAAACCAACTAACAATATTGAAAATGGTAGAAGATATAACCATTGTGAAATCTCTTGGCTTCCTAATATATTGGTTATTTGAGAATTAAAAAAAAATATAATTAAAAAGGTAATTAAACTAATTATTAATGAAACTATTAGTGACAAAATTAATATATCAGAAGCATATACATCTTTCTTTGGCAGCATAATTGCCAGCTCATATCGCCCTGTTGCTACAACGGCAATAATTGTTGTAATTGCAAGATACAAACTAAATACTCCAAAATCCTCTGGAGTATAAATTCGAGTCAAAATTGGACTAATAGCGATTGGGATTGCTAATGAAATAGTAGAACCTGTCATCAATGTAAGCACATTACGGTTGAATTCAGGTTTTAATAATTTGGCCACAACTTGATTAAATTTATTTTTAATCATCAATAATTATTTTCATATTAGATCATATTTAAATATCTCATCTGCATGCAATATTTATTGTTGAGTTAGATATACCTATCAAATTGTTATAAATTTTCTTGAATTTTTAAAACTATATAATCGATTTGCTCATTACTTAAAAATGGGTTCATGGGTATACTGATAACTTCATTGGCAGCTTTTTCAGAAATTGGGAAATTGTTTTCCTTATAATTTAAATATTCAAAACATTTTTGAAGATGAAGGGGTATTGGATAAAAAATTGATGTGGGAATACCATTTTCTTTTAATTTTAATTGTAAGTTATCTCTGTTTTTTACTCTTAAAGTATATTGTGCCCAAGCACTTGATCTGTTTGACTTGATGACTGGAGTTTGAAGAATATTTGATAATCCACTTGTGTATTGGTCTGCTACTTTCTGGCGGTCTTTTAGTTCTTTTAAAAAATGTGGTAGCTTAGCTAATAATACTGCAGCTTGGATGGTGTCTAAACGTCCTCCTATACCAATATACTGATGGTGATAACGTTTGTTTTGCCCATGTACTCTTAAGAGTTTAATTTTTTTTGCATAATCTTCATTATTTGTAAAAACTGCACCTCCATCACCATAACAACCTAAGGGTTTTGAAGGAAAAAAACTTGTTGTTGAGATATCGTCTACATTACTATCAGTTTTTTCATCAAAAGTAGAACCAAAACTTTGAGCACCATCGACAATAACTTTTAAACTATATTTATCAGCAATAACCTGAATGGTATCCATATCTGCAGGTTGGCCATAGAGACTAACAGGCATAATAGCTTTAGTTTTTTTGGTAATTGCTGCCTCAATTAAATTTGCGTTTAAATTATAAGTATCAGGTTCAATATCAACAAACACTGGAGTGGCTTTTAATAATGCGATCATCTCTCCTGTAGATATCCAAGTAAAAGGTGTGGTGATAATTTCATCACCTGGCTGAATATCAATTGCCATTAATGCTAGCAATAGGGCATCTGTTCCAGAGGAACAGGTGATAGCATATTTTGCTCCTGTAAAATTTTGCAATTCTTGCTCAAGGGTATTAACCTCTTCTCCTAAAATATAATTAGACTTATTTAAAATTGCCTGAAGATTAGCATCTATTTTTTCTTTATATGTTTGGTACTGTAATTGTAAATTTGCAAAATCAATTTTCATATTTAATCTATTACAGTAACTTGACCATCTTTTAATTGATATTTTTGATTAGTGTGTTTGCATATAGTTTTAGCATTGCCTTTAAGAGGTAAGTCTAATTTTTCACCGTATTCACTCATCCAACCAACTTGTTTTGCGGGTACACCAACCATTAAAGCATAAGATGGAACATCTTTACTAATTACTGCACCAGCACCTATAAAAGCAAATTTTCCAATAGTAACACCACAAACAATTGTACAATTTGCACCTAATGTTACACCTCGCTTTACTAAAGTTTTACGATATTCATTTTTTCGAACAATTTCTGATCTTGGATTGTTAACATTAGTAAAAACACATGAAGGACCACAAAATACACCATCCTCTAAAGTAACCCCTTCATAAACACTAACATTATTTTGTATTTTAACTTTGTTACCAATCCTAACACTTTGACCTACAACAACATTTTGTCCAAAAGAACAATCATTGCCGATTTTACAATCTTTTAAAATATGACTGAAGTGCCATATATTTGTACCTGGTCCAATTTCTACATTGTCGTCTATAAAAGATGACTCGTGAATAAATACATTCTCATATTTATATTTTTTATTCATAACTCTTATAACTTTACTGCTTCATTTATAGTTTTAGATTTTGATGCAGCAGATAATACTTTAATAACTCTCAGACCTTCAACTCCATCTGTTATTGGTTTAATATTTTTTTCTACAACATCTACAAAATCTTGGCACTCATTTTTTAAAGGTTCTTCTTCAGCAACTTCTAAATACTTAATATCAGATTTCTTTAAGTTTATTATTCCTTTAGAGGATGCCACTTCATAAGGATATAGAGCCAGTTTTTCATTCCAGGGTTTGGTATCATCAAATACTATCATTGCAGATTTTCCAGATACAACTAATTTATGCTCTTTATAGGGATGTAACCAAGAAACTGAAATATGAGATTTTAAACCTGATTTAAATTCCATGTGAATTGTGGCAGTATCGGCTATGTTTTTTTGAATTATAGATATTGATTTTGCGATAATAAATTCTGGATCTTGCTCTGCTAAAGACAAAATCATAGAGATATCATGAGGTGCAAAACTCCAAATTATATCCTCTTTTGTTCGTATTTTACCAAAGCTTAAACGATTAGAATAAATATAATTCAATTTACCAATTTCATCAGCATTTACTATTTTTCGAATAGCTTTAAAAATTGGATGATATTGTAATAAATGCCCTACCATGAGCTTAACATTATTTTTTTTAGCTGTGGTAATCATTAATTCTGCTTCAGTCTCATTCATGGCTATTGGTTTTTCAACAAATACATGTTTACCTTTATTCATTGCTTCTAGTGCCATTGAAGCATGAAGAGGTGCGGGCACGGCTAGTACCACACCTTTGATATTTAAATCATTTATAATTTCGGTAAATGAAGAATTTTTGACATTATATTGACTTGCATATTTATTAGCAGTTTCAGTATCAGGATCACAAATTGAAGATAACACCTCTAATTCAGAAAAATTTCTAACTAAATTTTTTCCCCAATAACCACAACCAACTACAGCAATATTTTTTTTCATAATTGACTTTTTTATATCAAAAAATTGAACAAATTAATTTTTTAAAGACGAAAAACACTAAAACCTTGAGCTATTAAATCATTTTTATTATAAATAGATTTTACATCTGCTAACACTGGATTGGATCCTTTACATAGACTTTTAAGATTTTGAGATGATTTAGAGCGAAATTCATTATGACCAACTGCTACAATTAAACTATCAACTTTGTTGGAAGAATTAATTTCGCCTAATTTAATATCATAAATCTTATCAAGTTCAGATTGGTCAGCCCAAGGATCAACAACAACTACGTTTACACCCCAGTTCCTAAGTTCATAAATAACATCAGCAACTTTTGTGTTACGAACATCTGGGCAATTTTCCTTAAAAGTTATTCCCATAACACCTACCGTGCTATTTTTAATATCGATGCCATTTGCTATCATTTTTTGTATGACTTTTTTGACCATATATCTTGACATATTGTCATTAATTCTACGACCAGCTAATATTAATGTAGGGTTGTATTTTACTTGCTCTGCACAATGCGTTAAATAATAAGGATCAACACCTATACAATGGCCTCCAACCATGCCTGGTCTAAAGGGAAGAAAATTCCATTTACTGCCTGCTGCCTCTAAAACCTCTATTGTATCCAATTCTAATCTTTGAAAAATAACAGAAAATTCATTAACTAATGCAATGTTTAAATCTCTTTGAGTGTTTTCTATAACCTTGGCTGCCTCAGCAACTTTAATACTTGAAGCTTGAAAAGTACCTGCAGTAATAATCGTTTTATAAAGTTTATCAACTTCATCAGCAATCTCTTTTGTCGATCCACTTGTAATCTTTTTAATTTTTTCTAGTGTGTTTACTTTATCTCCTGGGTTTACTCTTTCCGGACTATAGCCACAGAAAAAGTCTTTATTGAACTTCATACCTGACGATTTCTCAAGTTCTGGTACACATACATCTTCAGTGGCACCGGGGTATACCGTAGACTCGTAGATTATAATGTTATTTTTACTTAATACAGTTCCAACAAATTTTGATGCCTCAATTAAAGGAATTAAATTAGGTCTATTAACTTTATCAATTGGAGTTGGTACAGTAATAATGTAAATATTACAATCTTTCGTATCATTAATATTAAATGAATAACTTAAATTGTTTGAAACTGATGAAAGCAACTGATCTTTAACTTCTAGTGTGCTGTCATGACTTTTTTTCAATTCTTGAATACGAGATTTATTAATATCAAAGCCAATAACTTTAAATTGTTTGGCAAACGCTACAGCTAAAGGAAGCCCTACATAGCCCAACCCTATAATTCCAATTTTAAAATCAGTAATTTGCACTTCGTATTATTTTACTATTTAAATAAAATTAAACTTTATAAACTATAATATATATAAGGTATTATTTGATAAGTAGCATCACATAATTTGAAAGAGTTGTGAAATTTATACTTACTAACTATTGCTTGGGTTTAATAAAGATTAGCATGAATGTTTTCAATATTATATAAATATCTAGCCATATACTCCAATTATTCATATACCAAATGTCATGCTCCATTCTCTTTTTCATATTTATACTAGTTACATTCTTTCCTCTTAAACCACTCACTTGTGCCCATCCAGTTAACCCAGGAGCTGCTTTATTTCTTTTTAAAAACATCTTAAATACTTTTGCATAAGCTAAATCGTCCTGTAAAATATGTGGTCTTGGCCCAACTATGGACATATCACCTTTTAATACATTGAAAAATTGAGCTACTTCATCAAAACGAAATTTTTCAATTATTTTACCGATTTTTAAATATTCTTTTTCATTAGTTTGAATTTTTTTAGTTAGTGAATTTTTTTTATAAATTCTCAATTTGTGGACGCTAAACCTTCTACCATCCCATCCTGCACTTTCTTCTGAAAAAAGTATTGGAAAACCATCTTCTATGTAAATAAGAAATATAACCAAGATAAGTAAAGGGGATATTAGAAAAAGAAATATAATACTGAGTATTTTATCTATTAACAATTTAAAAAACAAGTTTAAGCCATAAAATCTTGATGTTTGATAATTACTATAACTATAATTATTGTTTATTAAATTATCAGATAACAATTTAAAATTTTCTTTCAAATTATCTTTTATATTCACTATTATAATATCAACCGAAAATTTCACTACCGAGTCTAAAAAATAGTTAACGAGACTTTTGTCATCATTGTCTAATATCCAAATTTGTCCAAGCTGGTGATATTCTAAAATTATTCTTATTTCTGAATCATTGGTAAATACTGGAATTTTAAGACTCAATCTTGCTTTTTCTAAATTACCTTCAAAGTCATCTTTTATAAAACAACATTTATATATATTAATTTTATCTTTTTTTTCATTTAAAATTCTAGATATTGAATCTATTGAGCCAACTAGCATAATATTTCTTTGAATAAGATTATTATTCATAAGATTACGATAAAAATAGTCTAAAATTTTTCTTAATAAAAATAAATTTAAAATAATAAATACTGATAAGTATGATGTATTCAAATCAATGTTAAAATCAATTTTAAAAATAAATAACAGATATAAAGTAAATGGGATTGAAATAAGTAAAGGTACAATGTCATTTAGTAAAAAAGATAAGTAGTGAACTACATATCTCTTTTTTGTTACTCTAAAAATAAATGAAAATATAATGTAAGAAAATAAAAAAAATAACGAAAAATAAAAATAATTCGATTTTGTATAAATATTATAATTTAACAAATCAAAGATTGAATAAAACTCTAATATTGAAAAAACGTATATAAGTAGAAAAACAAAAAAACTTTTTATGAAAATTGAAATGTCAATAAAAAGACTGTCATCTTGTTGAAAAATTTTTTCCAATTGTAACATTAATTATTTTTTATTATAGTAACTAGATGAATAATTGTAATTATAGTTATAATTATAATAACTATCTTTTGATGTATCTAAATCATTAATAACAATACCGTCAATTTTTGCTCCTACATTTTGAATTTTTTTAATAGAAGACATGAAAGCTAAAGTTTTAGACGAGTCTGATCTAATTATGAAAAGATTATAATCAGATGCTTGGGTTAAAATTAATGTATCAGACACAGGTTGAACAGGTGGTGAGTCAATTATTAAATAATCATATTCTTCTTTCAATACATCAAAAAATTTTTTAACCTGGTCTCTGCTTACAATGTCAGACATATCAAATCTTTTAGCACCTGATGTTATAATTTCTAATTTAGTTCCAGGTACTGTAAAGATAGTTTCTTTTAAACTTGCATTAGAAGAAATAATTTCACCTAATCCAAATATTTCTTTATCAAATTTATAAAAACTATTTAATACAGATGGTCTTCTAATGTCTGCTTCAATAAATAAAACTTTATTAGTTTTTTCTAGTGATAAAGCTAGATTAAAGGCATAACTTGTTTTACCCTCTGAGGGATTGCTTGATGTTATTAGATAACTTTTATTTTTTTTAAATTTAGCCTCAATAATAGCTCTTGAAGATCTGATAGCCTCAGAAAAGTTAGACTCACTATCTTCTAAAAAATTTTGTAAAATATGGTATCCTTTTTTTATATCTTCAACCTTTGGTAGCACTCCAATTTGTGGAATATTTAGATGATCAAGAGCCTCTGGTGTTTTAATTACTGTTGAATTCATTTCTCGATAAAATATCAAAGCATAAAAAACTGCCAAAGAAGAAAGTAAAGTAATAATAAAATTTCTTTTAGGTTTTGGAAAGATTGGTTTTTCTGGTAGGGTTGGTTTTTCAATTGTACTCAATTTTGAAACTTGTAAATTTTGTGCCTCATTAGTTTCTTTTAACCGTTGAAGAAAAGTTTCATATAATTTTCTACTACTTTCAACTTCTCTGGTAAAATTCATCATACCAGCCTCTTTTTCCTCTGTTTCTCTTAATTCATTTTTTGCTTTTTCTAAATTTTTTTTTGAAGTTTCAATAAAACTTTTTATGTTACTCAATTCAAAAGCTTTTCTTTCAATCACATCCTCAACTAAGTGTTTTAACTGATGCTTTAAACTTTGCCTCAGCTCATAAGCCTGTTTAACTTTTGGATGCTCATTTGTGTATATCAATAACAGTGATTGAATATTATTTTCATTTGAAGATAAATTATTGTTAATATTTGAAATTTCTTTTCTTTCATTAAGGTCTTTTATTGCCAAAAGAATATCCATATCTCCTTCAGCATTTTTTGCAGCAGTTAAATCATTTTCGTGCTTTTGTTTTTCTTGATTATAGAGTAAAATATTATTTGAGATTGATTGTATTTCTTTAATCTTTAACTCTTTTACATTTCCGGTATCAACTAAATTTTGATCTTTTTTATATTGAGCTAAATTTTTGTCTGCAATAGCCATTTGTACTTTTAACTCTTTCAATCTTTCTTTAACCTTAATATTAGCATAATTTGTTATTTCAATTTTACTATCAACTTCATAACGCTGATACGAGCTGATAATATTATTAAGTGCCAATTGAGATATTTTTGGATTACTAGAAACAAATGACAATACTAAAACATCGCTATTTCTTATGTTTTTAACATTAAAGTTATTTGTAAGGATTGATTTTACGTAGTCCTTATTTATAACTTTTTTTTTTGTAAATATTCTACTAAGCACGTTAATTTTTTCATTTGAATAAAGAGACTTGAATTCAAGCTGATTTTTTTCGTCATTAACTATGTAGTCAATTACTTCGTCACTTTTTAATGTGGCTATTAGGTTGTTAATTCTGTTTGTATCCTGAATAGTAGAGTATGCTTCATTGATATTTATTATTTTATTTTCATCAGGTGCTATTACGATTGTTGCTTCGCTTAAGTATCTCTTCTCCATATTTAATGAAATGAAGAACACAATCAAAGAAACAAAAAGTGATGCAATTATTAAAAATTTAATATTTTTCTTTGCTATTAAATAAAAAAAACTTAAATCAGCAAAGTCAAATACGTCAAATAATTCCGATGTTTTTTGTTGCATATAATTGATGTCCTCAATTTATTTTAAGAAAATATTAACAATTTAAAGATCATAAATTTATACTAATATGATATAACTATCAGCGAATTCAATCAATAGGCGAAAAAATTGTATAATTTAACTAAAATACTTTTTATATTAATTTTCACTTACAGCTGTTCAACTTTACCAGGTATAAATGAAAAACCAAAAAAACAAAAGGCTTCAAAAACTGAAGTTACTAATTATACAATTAACGATATTAGTTTAGATATTATTAATATTAATGAATTAAATGAAGCTGAGTTAAAAAAATATAACAACTTAAATGTTAAAGAAATTAAGTATTCAATCCGTCAATTTTCTAATATTTATAATTATAGGTACGAATATGTATTAGGCTCTTCAGATGTTATTTCAATTAATTTAACAGATACAGATGATTTAGATGGAACTTACACAATTGGACCAAATGGAAATATAGATTTGCCATTTTTGGGAAAAGTAAATATTTTAAATTTAACAATAGATGACGCAAAAAAAAAATTAGCTTCAGTCTTGAAAAAATATTACAAAAATTATGACTTTCAAATTAAAGTAGAGCAATTTAACAGTAGTAAAGCATACATTTTAGGTGCTGTAAGAAATCAGATTACAATTGATCTGAATCAAAAACCAATAAAGTTAATTGATGCAGCTATACAGGCAAATTACAATCCAAACTCTTCAGATAAAAATTTTGGTAATAAAGGATTATTGAGAAGAGATAACGAGGTATATAAGATAGATATAAATAGTATTTTTAAAAGTATAGACGCAAAAGATAATTTTTATCTTAAAAAAGATGATGTGCTATTTGTTGATCGAAATTCAGATTCTATCCATGTCTTTGGTGAAGTAACAAAGCCAGGTGTTTACTTTCCAAATATAGATTATTCTTTAACTGAATTAATTTCATCGTCTGGATTAAATAATCTAACAGCGAATGCAAGAAGTGTTTATGTAATTAGAGAAGATTATAATAAATTTTTAAAGATCGATATTTTTAAAATTGATATTAAAAATCCTATAAATTTGGTGCTAGGTAAAAAATTCTCCCTTAAGCCAAAAGATATAGTCTTTATCCCACCAACTAGACTCGTAAAATGGAATAGAGTTATTACATTGCTTTTAAGACAAACTGATTTATTTAAATCTTACAATCCAGTTATACAAGAAGGTATGAAGTCAAATTCAGCAAATCAGTCTTAAAGAAAATAACACCAAAAATTTTATTTAAAGTTGTCACTTTGTTTAAAATTAATACTAAATAATAGAATAAATAATAGCTGAATTATTGGCACATGTAACGAAAAGTCAAAAATAAGAATAAAGATTAATAGATACAAAAGTAAAAAATTTTTAAATAAAAAATTTTTTTTATTTGTAGAGTAAGACATTACACTTAGTGTAATTAAAGTAAGTCCAACTAAACCAAATTCACCAACAAATTCAATTAGATCAGAATGAGCATGTAATGCATATTTGGTTGTTATATTTATAAAATTGATTTTAAATAAATACTCAAACCCACCCCCTCCATAACCAAAAAAGATAAATTTTTTAAACTCAGTAATTGCAAATTTAGCTAAAGTTCCTCTATATATATTAGTTATTTTATCTTCATTTGCTGTTATTGAGTAAGAACTAATATCTTTATGTAAAAATGAATACCTTTGTATTAATTGTTCAGATCCAAAGTAAAATCCCAAAATCAGTACATCAAATATTACAATTATTATTAATGAAATTAAAAAAAATCTATTTTTTTTACTACCATTAAAAAGTTCTTTTAAAATATACAGTATAATTAATGAAATAAATAAAAAATTTCCTAATCTTGAAAAAGATGTAATTATTCCAATTGTTATTAGTAAAATAAAAAATCTAATATAAACTTTGTTAAAAAAATTATTTTCTTTCTCATTTTTGTATTTATCAATATTCTTTAAATATTCAATCCCGCTAAAAAAACATAATATTAAAAAACATGAAAAAACTGTACGATTAATAAAAAAACCCGTTGCTGCAGATTTAGTTATATTTTTTATCATCCAAAAATCAGGATTCCCAATTAAGTAAAAATATATTGCAAAACTAGCTGCAAATGCTCCTGTAAAAGATAAAAAGTAATAAAATTTTAATATATTTTTTTTTTTGTAATAAAGAGTTTTAAAAATAATTAAATACAGAAATAATGTTAAATAATTTAATAAACTAAAATAAGATCCAATTGGATTTAAACTTATAGAGTGAAACTTTCCATTAAATTCTAATTTATTTAAGATTTGATATTTTTCTGGAGAAAAAAAATTTAACCATTCCATTGGGATTGGTATTGTTTGAAATATTATAAAACCTAAAAATAAAGAATAAAATATAAATGCTAACCTGTTCTTTAATATTATATTTTTTAAATTTGCTAAATAATTTTTTTGTCTAATAATTAATAAAAAAAAAAATGGAAACTATTACAAAATTAAATTGAATATATAAATTAAAATTTCCCCCATTGAAAATTACCATTAAAGAAATAATAATTAAAAAAATGTAGTGGTATAATTTGTTTTTTTCAAACAGCATAAATAAATTTATGCTGGTGAAATATTTTGATCATAATTTGGATCATAATTTGAAGCTCTATCATATCCATCATAGTTATAGCCTGCTGAATTATACCCATCATTATCATATAACGTACCTGTATCTCTATGATAGAAAGGTGCGACTGTACTAAATCCGTTTTCGTCATAAGAACCATCTTCTGAAACTGTGAATGTAAATGATGCTGTACTAATTTGGTAAGTAGAATCTATTGCATCTGAAGCTGTTACAATGACAGTATATGTTCCTTCATCC
>MDTG01069371.1_pt1 | contig 23703 bp, 40 predicted proteins | sample 811421 | NCBI WGS metagenome assembly MDTG01 (sample SAMN05326645, study PRJNA326480) | marine metagenome | isolation source: seawater | place: Pacific Ocean: South East | collected 2011
GCAATGTTTTAGGGGTAACAGATGCCACTAGTGAAGAATTTAAAAACAAAGGTACATGTGTTGTAGAGTTCGTTGAAGGGCAAGAGGACATTCGTAAAAAATCAGGTACAATGAGACTGGGTGCGTATGATTGCTCTCTAACAAAAGGTTCTATTGCTCGTCAAGTTTACGGAAGGAAGATGATTAGTGAACGTCACCGACATCGCTACGAAGTCTCTGATACTTATGCTGAACAATGTGAAGGCAAAGGTTTCATTGTTTCAGGTCGTAATCCACAAACCAATCTTGTAGAAATTATGGAATTGAGTCAAGATATTCATCCATTTTTTGTGGGCACACAAGCACATCCTGAATTTAAAAGTCGCTTTGGAACGCCCGCTCCTTTGTTCAATGGAATTGTACAAGCTGCAATTGGCAAATTAAACGAGAAAGATAGTAATATATAAAATCATGAACTGGAATCAATCATTTACAAATTTTTTACTCAATGAAGATCGAGCTTATTTAGGGCATCGTGTTGGCGATGTCCTTACGGCTGCACAGGATCTTCAAAACGATCTCGACAATCTTGGAGCACGTCAAGTGACTCGCATGTCTGACAATATCGTTAATCAAATTCGAAAAATTCTTCACCAACAGTGGGAACCTAATCAGAGAAAGCATTTAAAAGAGCTACAAGCCATCGCTGTTATGATCAAAAAAGCAATTGATGATAACAAACAGAAAGGCAGTACTTTTGATTTAAAAGAAACCATTAAAATGGCAATTCAAAAATTACAAGATGTTTCATCTAAATTAGGAACTCCTGTCAACCAAACAAAAGCACCCCCTGAAGATGCAGGCACCACTTTGAGTCAAGATGATTTTGAATTAACGGGAAATGGCCCACAAGATGAAAAAGACCAAAATGTGGGCGGTGAAAACGCAATGGATGCAGGAAATATCGGTCAGATGTCTTGAAGACTACTGCTTTTTTCTTGCTTCCTCTTTTTAATCCAGTTTTTAAGTGTTTTTGGTTCTGGTTGGAATAAATTATTTGTAGGAGTTGGTTCTTGTTTCTCAGTGATTTCTGAATGTTCAAATAAGAAATCAATAACTTTCTGAACAGATTCATCTTTTGGTTTAATTGGTTTTTGTCTTTGCGTATTATCCCTGATACTGGGGATGGGTTTGAAATTATTTGTCATAATACCTTTACGTGTTAAAAAGCAGTAGAATTTGGGTATACCTTTCTAGGCACTAATTCTTGCTGTCTATTCGCCATTGCTTCACGGCGATTTGCTAACTCTTGTTTTCGCAATCTATTAGCAAGCATTCTTTGATAATTGTTGGTAATGACTACCCACAATTTTAGAGATTGCGATTCTTTCGGTAATAAGAACGTCACATCTTCTAATTGTTTAGATGGAATTCTTATTTGTCCGTTACGATCCATTTTAATCGTTCGATATCCCATAGAATAGGGAGTTCTATTCGGTTGTACTATTACAGTACGTTGAACGGGATCTATTTCAATAATTTTGCTAACATTTTGAATAACGTTAGTTCTTTCAGGATCTGGTCCAAGACTTAAGAATGGGAATTTCCCCATATCATTATATAAGCGATTCAATAAATGAATCCCAAAAAAAACATATTCTCCATCTTGCTGAGGCAATTCTAGAAAATTGGCTTCAGTAATTGGTATTTCTGAGTTTTTTGATTCTAACCAAGTAATAAAATCTTGCACTGAAAGTCTCCTTATCTTAAAGTATCTATTGTTTTTGTAAGAAAAAAATAATAGAATGTGTGTCTTAAAGAAAGGATTACACAATTATGTGCGGTATAGCTGGATATATTGGTAAATCAAAAAAACCAAAGATTTCTTATAAACTAATTACACAAATTTTCACAGTGCTTGAAGATCGAGGTACAGATGCTTCAGGTATGTGGGGTATAGAATCTAAGAAAAATCCCCAATTAATTTATCACAAAGAACCAATTCCCACCAGTGAATTTGTTCAAATACCACTTTGGTCCAAAGTTCAAGATCTAGATCCTAATTTATTGATGATTCATGCTCGAAGAACTTCGCCGGGAGTAGGTCATGCTCGATTCAACGAAAACAATCATCCGTTTGTCTCCGAAGATAAACGCATTGGTTTAATCCATAATGGTAAAATTCATGAAGCAGAATTTCTGAGTGATAAATATGAAACTAAAACAGACTGCGATTCAGAAATTTTGCTTCGCATGTATGAACAGGCACTCTTAGAAGAGCCTGTTCCGATTGAAGGTGCTCCTACACACATTACCGAACGCATTCGTATGATGCAAGAGTTATGGGGGTTAATTACTCAAGGTTCTTGTGCCGTAATGGCTGGAGAATTACATGAAGATGATTCCAGAACGTTAATGCTTTTTCGAAACGAAAAACGACCCCTTTGGATCGCTGATTTACGAGATGAATTAGGTCAAATTTTCATTTTCTCCTCTGTTAAAGTCTGGCAAATGGCAATGATTAACTTTAAAGAAATTGATGAAATTGGCCCTCAAAAACTGTATGAAGTACCTGTTGATGAGTTTTGGTCTTTTAAAATTACCAAAGATCAACAAATCGTGACCAAAGATAATTTTCATCGTATCAAAGTTGACTGCGACCATTCTCAACTTACAGAATGGTTTGCCGGAGAACAAAGAAGAATTCCTAAAGGTAAAATGAATTTAAAAATCATTACGGGTCTTGACGAAAAAGAAGCAGTTTTAGATGAAGTGGTCAAACAAAGACCAGCTCCTAAAATCAAACAAGCCCCCAAGAAAATACCAAATACTACAAATGCCTACGATCAAAGTAGAAATTTTTGGGAAAACATACGTGAACAAAATAACATACCTCCTGCAATTACTGCTTTTTGGAAAAATGTTAAACATGAACCTTTGGTTGTAGATCGAGAACCCGTAACTTACCAACCCATCACCAATAATCATCCTTATGAAGAAGCCGATGATTATTGGTCAGATGTATTTGATTACGAACAAAACACAACCGAAGATTCTAATTTTTCGTTTGAAATGTTTACTTCAGAAGTGGCAGATCGATGTGAGGCAATTAGACAATTAGTGGATCGTATTGAAGTTGATTTCGTAAATTCCGGCATCGAAGGCACTACTGATTTAGATGATTGTTCTGAAATTATCACAAGTCTTGAGCAAACAGAACAGGATTTAGAAGGAACTTTAAGATTATTGCAAAATTATTGATTGTACACTCTTATAGTGTATGGATGATAATTTCGAAGATGATATAGAAGTTGAAGATATTTTCGCAAATGCCGCTAGACGTAAGAAAAAAGTCAACGGTAAGAAAAAGGGTAATCGTGTAGAATTACAACTTTGCAAAAAATTATCGAAGCATCATGGAGAAACCTTTTCCAGATCAGTCGGTTCTGGAAACCGTTGGGGTCAAGTGTCTCACATGCCAGCTCACGCAAAACAGACTCTTGTAGGCGATATATGCGTACCTGAGAACTATAAATGGGTGATTGAGTGCAAAGGTGGATATGATGACGATGTTGATTTTAGCAGCGTTTTTGACGGCGGTTGTGCACGTATTGACAGTTTTATAAAACAATCTGAACATGATGCCAAAACAAGTGGTCGTTTGCCTATTATTATGTGGAAACGTAGTCGCAAACCTTGGATTGCCATGATTCGCAAATCAGATTTTAAACAAAATTTAGAATATCAAATGGTTTACAAAGATTGGATTATTGTTTCTTTAGATCAGTTACTAAAAAATACGACAAAAGATTTTTGGTTTGAATAGGTAAAAAATGTCTAAAATAGCTTGTATTGATTTTGATGGCACAATTGTAACTCATGCTTACCCTAGTATCGGAGAGCCATTAGAGGGTGCATTTTCTACTCTCAAAGAGCTTAAAAACATGGGTTGGAAATTGATTCTTTTTACTTGCCGAGAAGATGATCGATTACGCAGTTATCTTCAAGAAGCTGTAGACTTTTGTCAAGAAAATGGTGTTGAATTCGATGCTGTTAATGAATCTATTCCAGAAGAAGAATTTCGTCATCCTGACTGCCTTAATCGTAAACCTTATGCCAATGTTTATATCGATGATCGCATGGTAGGAGGATTGCCTAGTTGGGATTCAATTCGTCGAGTATTGGCTTATGAGCACGATGTGCAATGGATTACAACTCCAAAACAAGATCGACGAGAAGATGCTGCGGTACATCAATATTACAAATTAGGTGAAACTTGGAAAGCTCATGATAGACGTCTTGCAGAAGGTTGGTTTGATAAATACGCCCCTGCGGATAAGTCCGGTATCGATATTGGCTGTCAATATGATTGTTTAAATAACACCTTCCGAAGATGGGATTTTGCCTTTGGAGATGGTGACGCAGAATTGATGGAAGGCGTAGAAGATGAAACTTTCCATACAGTTTATGCAAGTCATATTCTAGAACATATCAACAATCCCAAACGAGCTTTAGAGAATTGGTTTCGTATTTTAAAACCGGGTGGTCATCTAATCGTAGTTGTCCCTCATCGAGATTTATACGAAAAAAGAAAAACCCTGCCAAGTCAATGGAACGGTGAACATAAATGGTTTTGGCTTCCTGAAGAGTCTGAAAAGCCTTGTACCATCTCTTTAAAAGATTTAATTGAAAATTCAATTCCAGAAGGTGAGATCATTAAACTAAGCGTTGAATCAGAAGGTTATGATCATTCGCTTCCAGTTAACGCACATCCTGTAGGAGAATTTAGTATAGAAGCAATTGTAAGGAAAAATTGATATGTGTGCAGGAGAAACTGGTAAGGCAAGACAAAGAAGGTTAGAAACTGGGTGGTTTGATAAATACGCACCAGAAAGTGTGGTAGGAATTGATATTGGTTGTCAAAAAGATCCTCTCAACCGAACTTATCGTCGTTGGGACTTTATTTTTGAAGATGGTGATGCCGAAGAAATGGCAGGACTTGACGAAGATATGTTCCAAACAGTCTACGCTTATCATGTATTAGAGCATATTGACAATCCGATTAAAGCTATTAAAAATTGGTTTCGCATCACTCGATCAGGCGGTCATCTAATTATAGGTGTACCTCATCGTGATTTATACGAAAAGAAAATTGCTCCACCAAGTAATTGGAATCATGAACACAAGTGGTTCTGGCTTCCTGAAGAGCACGATCTGGAAAACCAAACATTTGGTCTTCGTAAAACTGTTGAACAAATCATCAAACATCATGGAGAAATCGTAGAACTGGAAATTTACGATGATGGATACGATTATTCACTACCACCAGATGTTCATGCTTGTGGGGAATATACAATAGAATGTGTAATAAGGAAGTTTTGAATGTCTTTTTTTCGTTATCCCGGTGGTAAATCTAAACTAAAAAATATTATTTCAAGCCATCTCAATGTTTACTCCAATGTTGAATATCGTGAACCATTTTTTGGTGGTGGTGGTGTTGGTATGCAATTTATTTCAGATAACCCATCTATTACAAATATCTGGATCAATGATAAAGATATAGGAGTTTCTAATCTTTGGACTGCTGTACTTCGTTACCCTGAAGCACTAAAAGAAAAAGTCATGCAGTTTGTCCCATCTGTTGATAAATTTGATACATACAAAGCAGAATTGTTATCTAATTCAATATATCCCACAAATAAAGACGACTTGATAGAAAATGGCTTTAAAAAACTTGCTATACACCAAATCTCCTATTCTGGATTAGGAACCAAATCTGGGGGTCCTCTAGGAGGACGAAAACAATCTTCTAAATACAAAATTGATTGTCGATGGTCCCCTAATTATATTTGTAAAAAAATTGACAAAATACATCAACAATTATCTTCCCTCAATCTGAAGGATAATATTTGTACAAATTTAGATTTTTTGGATTTAATCAACAATAGTGGTAAAGCTTTGCTGTATCTCGATCCGCCCTATTACGTGAAAGGTAATGATTTGTATCAATGTGGTTTCACAGAAATTGATCACAAACGCTTAGCTACAGCATTGCGTAAAACGGATCATTATTGGATTCTTTCTTATGACGATTGTGAATTTATCCGCTCTCTATATCAGGATTGGGCAATAATCGATTCAGTAGATGTAAACTACAGTATTACAGCAACTAAAGATTCTAATTCAGGTAAAAGACTCTCTACTAAAAAACCAGAACTTCTTATCTATCCAGAGAAACACTTATGTATATGCCAGAAATAATTTCAAATCCAGAAGTAATAATCGAAAAGTTCGACGGATTTGAAAAAGAGTGTATTAGAGTGCTTGTTTTTGACTCAGAATATGAAATGTGCAAACAAGCCGCCAATCATTTTTGGGCGAATTCAAAACCCGGAGTTTACGGTGCCGGATTAGGACGAACGGCAAACGATAAACACAAACCAGCCAGAACTGGACTTCTGGGACAGATGGCTTTTAGTAAATTATTCAATGAACCGGTTGATTTAGAATATCGTAACGGTGGAGATCAGCAGGACAATTTAATTGGTGGCTTAAAATGGGATATTAAATGTGCAATGATCAACCGAGGAAAAGGCTTGATTTATCATACCAATGAATGGGGTCGGCGGATACCAATAGATAAGGATATTTATGTCTTTTCATATATGGAAGAAGAAGATCGAACAACTTCCAAAGCGTCTATTGTATTCGTTGGAGGAGCTTTGAGAAAAACCATTCTTGATTCGCCCATACGTCGGGGAAAAGGTGGTGGTCGTCATTTGAACCACGAAGTATGGTACAGCGATCTAACTCCTATAACGAAATTGATCGCAATTAAACAACAATGTTATGATTCTAAAACATGCGTAACAAGCGAGGGATAAATTCAGCCTGATCTGCATGTAACATTTCTTTTGCTTCGTCTGGAGTAACCCATTCAGCTTTATCAATTTCCCAAGAACTAACGTCAACAGATGTGTCGGGTCCAACCTCAGCAGCATAGCAAAAAACTTTTTTACGCTTAGATTTGTAAACAATCCAACCGAGATTCATCAACCGATCTGAATCAATTTTTACTCCTACTTCTTCAAACGTTTCCCGTATTGCGGTTGTGGTAATTTCTTCACCTTCGTCCACTTCCCCTTTTGGTATGCTCCAAGCAGCATTCTGGTTGTAAAAACCTGAAGGGTGTACAATCAGAACCTTAATTCCTTTTTGTTTTTTGTAAAGTAGAAGACCAGCAGATATTTTCAAGATTCAAATTCCTTTTTCAACTCTTCGTATCGTTTTTTACGTTCTTCTTTTTCTTTTTGTTCTTGTTGCAATTGAATTCTTTCTGATTCTTCCGCTTCTGCCCACAAGTTATTACGGTGAATCCTTTCTGCTGCTTCTTCTGTTTCTTTCCAAATTTTTTCACCAGAAATTGTTACATCATTAGCTGTATGCAAATGCATTTGTTCGTAACCTTCTTCATTAACATCTAAGTTTTTGTTTTTTAACAAACACTTGACAATTGCTTCAACAACTTCTGCGGGATCATCAGTAGCAAGGTAGATAAAATCACTACTGTATGTGCCCATGTGACAACCTTTACAGATATCTTCACTCTCTGGCTTGTAAGCAACAAAAAGATATTTCCATGTAATCATATGTATTTTCCTTCTTGTTTAAGCTTTGTTCTTACAATTGCTCTTAGTTTTTTATCCAAAGATTCTACTTTATGAGAAATTTCTTGAGCATTACAATGTTCAAGACTTCTAATAATTTGCATCGCACGTTTCTGTAACATTTCTGGACTATTGACAAAAGCCCGTCTAGTGTCTCCATAAAGATTGCGACTGTGCATGAATTTAAACATTGATTTTCCCAATTTATCAAATTACGAACACTTATTTAAAGCTTTAACTTTTTTGCCATGCCATTCAGACATATATAATGTTCCAGCAGATTCAGCAATTTCAAAAGCTTTTTTGTTGTCAATCGGACAGAAATTATTTTGAGCTTTTCTTTCCCCCGGACTTATGATCCCGATCATTGCATTACAATCTTCATTTGCACACATATAACCGAGATCTCGTTCATTGACCATTTCTAAAGGTCTGGCACAAAACGAACACTTATAATCTGGTTTTGCTATTAGTTTCATGTCGATTCTTTTGCTGGTAAAAGGATCATACCGACAACCTCGATGGCTTTCAATCCAGACTTGTGATTCTGGAAATTTAGTATAAATACTATGCCACCGATCAACTGCGAGTTCAAGAGAGGTAAATTGTTCAATATCTTCAACCTCATCTGAAAACTCGTTTTTTGTGGTCAGACACTCGATATAGCTATCTTTTGGCTCTCTGAGTGGTTGTTCATATCGTCTGATTTGGTACATTTTAATACTCTTCTTTTCTTAATTCTCGAATACGTTTACGAGCCAAAACCGATGTTTTAATATCCAGATTTTTAAGAATAGTTTCGTTATTTGACCTTACAACATGTTGTGCAATATTTTCGACACGTTTTTTTTACAAATTCTGGTCTTTGTGCTAAAGCACGTCTCGTATCTCCTAAAAACGCATTAGGACCAGAAATCATGCTCTCATCAATACGAGACCAAGGTCTTAACGCCACCTGCGTCAGTTTGATCCATTCATCTTCTCGTTGTCTAAGACGTCTGTTTTCAGCAGCGATTTGTTTGAGTTTTTCGAGTGTGTCTTCAAATTTCTTGGTCATTTTATTTTACTTCCAATTTAGGTGGCATTGCTTTTTTGTTAAATTTACAATAATCATAAATCGTATCGAACTGAGATTGAGTTACAGTATAATCACTCAAATACAGTGTCGGCCATTTACCTTTTTGAAGTTTTCTCCAACCAAGTTTGATTAAAATATCACCAGCTTGAGCGAAATTTGCTTCTTCCTCATTAGGATCTCGATGATATTGTTCTTTAAGAATTACATAGGCATGTTGTTCATGTTCTGAATATTCAAATGGTAAAATTTTACCTTGAGGAGACAGCCATCCATTATCAGTATTTAAGGTATGACGATTAGGTAAATCATTAACATATTCAGCTGTTTGCTTGTAGGCATCTTGAAAAGCTTTTTCTTGCTGTTCGGCATATCGTTTTCCTGCTTTACGCATACTTTCTGTATTATTTTTACGTTCCGCAATTTTTTCATCTAATGCCTCTTTGTAATCTTGAGGTCCATTACAAGACAATCGAAGTTCGGCTTCTAAATAATCATTTAATGCTTCTTGCCAACAGTTGTAATGTTTGATCCATAATGGAGGCATTCTGATTTCTTCCCACAACACGACTGTGGATCTATCTTCGAAATCTAAAATAACAGCATAATCATTCTGAGCATCTTTCATGTAGAAATTATTACGTGCCATTGACCATTTAGAATAATCACGACACATTCTGGTAGGGATGCTCATATTACTGTAATTGTGGTATTTATTGGCATCCATATATTTTGAATTCAGATCCAATTCACAATAACCGTTTACATAAGCGTAAGGTCGCCAATATTTATTATCGTACTTACAAATCCCAGTGTATTTGTATTTCAAATTTTTGATATAATCCTGCACTTCGGATTTAGTTTGATCTTCTTCGTATAAATCCATCTCTTCATTCACGCCAGCAAAACATTTCTCTCCTTTAAGGATAGACACAGCAATATCATAAGAACTACCTTGGATGTTATCGTGCAATAACTCCAAAGCATGTTCCCATCGATCTTCGATTACGAAATCACGAGCTGCTTTTGTTACAAATTCACCAGAGATAGAGAAAAATAGTTTTTCCATGAAGATTACTCCCAATACTTAGTCCAATCGTCCCCTTTACGTTGTTTCAATTCCTCACGATAATCATTTGTTTTTATTTTACACATCCACAAATTATGTCCTTCGCCTCCTTTACAGATAACTCCTTCAGGAACTTCGTTGCGAATTTCAAATTTAGAACCACATTCATATTCATTATTACGAACAGCCTCAATGAACTCATCGTCAAGAATACGTTTTTCAATCAATTCAGCCACTTTCAGATGACCGAATGTGTCTAAAAACTCTTTTGGTTTTAACAAACCTTTTTTGTGGATGTTTACATCGAAAAGTACTAATTGTTTGGGATCATTTGGAAAATGACCTCCCGCAAAACTTTCTGATCCAAACCATTCTGTATAAACAATTGCATTTTGTGCATGTTTAAATTTAGGATGGTCCAAAAAGATTTTTTCTAAATCGTCAGCATAGGTTTCACGAAATAATTCAATAGCTCCACCAAAAATAGAGCTAGATTCATCGAATAGTTGTTTTCTAGTACCTTGCTTGTACCAACCAGATTTTTTAGACCACTCAAATCGTAAATTGCTGCCATCGTATTTAACAAATACGAAACATTCTTCCCCTTTGGGTGCCTTGCCTGAATGTGGAATACTGCGATAAGCTTTCATATAATCCTCCTAAGAAAGATTTTACGTAATTCTTTTGATTTGTGAAACAAAAAAGGACACGAATCAAAAAATTCGTGTCCTTTACATGAAATTAAGTTAATATTTATAAATTTTCTAATTCTTTTAACAAACGCTTCTTTTCTCTTTCGAGTTCTTTTAAGCGTTTCTTTTTCTGAATTTGTTCTTGTAAAGCAGCATTTTCTTGCCTTAATTGAGCGGCTTCTTCATCTAAAGAGTCTCGATCTGAAAATTTCTGTACTTCGCAAGGAGCAGTTCTTTGCAATGGTATACTAGTTATCCCTCGCAAGAAAATACGTAACACTGTTCCTGTTTCTTCTACGTCAATATAAGTGCTTGTAAAGCGTTGACCGGTAGAATAACCTTCTACAGTACACCCATCTTGAACTGTAGGACTAGATTCGGAACTAAATCCCATTGAACAAAGAGAAGCCGAACCAGTACTATCACTGGATACAATATTACGACTTCTTAAGATCCCTTTACTGATAGTGGTAGATTTATCAGTATCTTTGCACCAATAAGGTTTTGGATTCCAAGGATTGTAAGGATTACGTGGAACTAAATCATGGTGATGATGGTAGTGATGATGAATTTCTTCAACCGGCTTTTTTCTTTCTTTTTCAAGAGTGAAAGTAGCCTCAATAACACCTTTACTTTTATCAGTATTGGGTCCATTTTTGCCAGCATCAACAGCTTCTGGGGAATTAAGTGTCACCAACTTAAAAGCAGCGTCTCGATCATTATGGCGTTTAACATCAATGTAATCTTTGGCAGGGATAATATATCCATTTCCACTTACATTTTCGCCATCAATTGAGAACTTAACAACAGCACGTCTGTCGTTTTTGTTGCGAAATCTTAGAACATATTCCGCACCGAAAGGAATGTGAACCTCACCGTTTGCCAACTCGCTGACAGGTTCTCCATTTAACAAAACACACATAACGAATTTATTTGAGTACACCATTGGTACTACCTCCAAACCTATATTGTTGATAAATACCCTATCCTCAATCGGGCAACAAATCACATATTCGCAAATGTGATTTTAGGCAACTAGGTCAAATTGCCAGAGGATTTACTTATATTAGCTTGACTCTTCTAATTTTGCAAGAGAAAATTTCAAATTCTTTTTTGCTTGCTCTTCATATTGTGCTCGAATTGCAGGAGTTCGATAAATATATTCTCTTTCGTTTAATGCTGAAAGAAATTGTTTTCTACCTTTTAAATAGTCTTTCATGTTAAAAACATGTAAAAACTCACTATCTATCGCTTCATTTGTTGCAATATAGCGACTCTGTTCCCATGCAAATCCTAAAATATCAAGATCCATAAGAAAACTTGCAACAGACGACAGATTCATATTATGGAAATCAGCAGTCGTGATAATTAGCGAACGTACTAATGACAAATCATTGATATCTGAAATGTAAGGTTTCATCATAGCAGTCATAAAGTCTGCACTACATCTTTCATTCATTTCTTTTGCTGAACCAACAACATATACGGCATCATGAAACCAAATTGCCAATCTTAAAAGTGGGCTATCAACTCCATCATTTACCAAACCTTCTTCAATTAACCGATCCAAAGTTTGTAACATTCCCAAAACATGTACTGGAGTATGGTAATGCAATACATTACGAGTCATACTCGCCCATAAAGAATGAGCAATACCATTAGCGTGATCATAAGGAACGCTAAAATTTTGCGTTAAAAAAGAAGACAGATTATAAACAAAATCTGATTTTGTTTGCTCTTGTTTTATACCTCCACATGTTTGAATATCAAAAAAATCAGTGTAATCAATAGATTCTGAGGTGCCTTCTATTGATCCTTCAACCATGCCGAGAAAACCAGCTAATTTTTTCACTCCTTTAAGACGACAACCAATAACCTTATCTGTATCTAAACAACGATACAAAGTTATGTGTTCGTTTAAACGATCAGAATAATCTGCATGTTCTTCAAAATGAAAATTAACAGCATCCGCTTCGTTACTAAATCGACAATAAGGAATGAAATCTCCTGTGATAGGATGGTCTTCAAACAACTTGTTAATATCAGTGTATTCAGCTGTCATTCTTTATCTTCCTTAGAAGTAGCCATATTTAAATCTTCTGTAATCCATTCACTATCTGGCTCTGCGTTCTTATCATCTTCCTGATTTTTTTCACATATTTCACATTTACCAAAACGAATAGTCAAATGATGCTGTAAAGGATTAAATTCACCCAGAGCGGTCATCGTTTGGGTGTAGCATCCACAACTATGATCTAAAAGAGTTAAGTCATCAAAAGTTAAACGACTGATTTCTTTTTCATTTGCATCCATGAAAATCAATGTTAAAGATCCCAAATCATCTAAAGTAAACCACTCAAAAGCAGTAAACTTAGGTGTTTCATCGATACACATTGTAATTTCCTTTGCACAATAATTCCAGTGGAAAGACTGAATGAAGGAGCGTAAATGTGTTCTTTTTTCGGGAATTGCATAATATTTAGTAGAATCGGGCATTTGCTGAATTGGATCAGAATCATTCTTCTCCAATAATAAATCAAGCCCATCTTTGGGTGGTTTAACCTCAATCGGTCTGGTTTGCAAGGTTTGTGTCATCTTTTTCACCTTTTGGTTTAAGTAATGATTTATATTCATAATCTTCAAAATGAAGTTTGAAAATATGGTTACAAGTATGGCTCTTACTGTAATCAAAGCCATTCATTTTATGAGATAAAGTAGTGACACCGGAGAAAATCATTTTATATAAAGGTGTTCCACATCCATCATAAGTTACTAGAGTAATTTCCCCATCAGATTTTAGATTTTTTGAAAACGCATGTATTTTTTGAACGATTTCATCGTTTCCCATTACTTCTAACATTTCCAAATCCAATGTTTGCTCGGTAAAATCGGGTTTAAAAGACAGTGTATAAAGATGCATTTCTGGGATAGTTTTACTATGTACCATAAAACGAAACACACGAGGAAAAATTGAACACATTATTTCATTCAAACCCATATTGATTCTAGGTTCAATTTCATCAATAGTTTTTCTTCTTTCCTGTTCTAACAGTTTGTTTTCTTCTCTACCATCAATAGTCTTGTTTCTTAATTCTTGTATTGCTTCTGGCATTTCTTGATTATTGAAGACGATATCAGCATCTTCTAAAAATCTTTTAATAACATCACGTACTTCACTCATTAGTCTCCTTTTGATAATAATCGTAACCATTATAAATCCATGTCACTTCTAACAAACATGGATCACTGTTACTAAAATCTAAATCTGAAAAATTGATACTTAAAGGAAATGCTTTATCGATAAGCCAACTTTCAATAACACTCCATCCATCACGTAGTTTTGCATGACATTCTAAAATCAATTTTGGAAATTCAATTTGTTCTTGAATAATATCCCCATCTATAAATCCAAAACCGTGTTTTTCTGGAGTTTTGAATCCATAAATTTTAGGGTATTCTATCGATTCTTTTTGTTCTTTTAGATTTTCAATTTCTGTGCGATTCCAACTTGGTTTTGCCCAATCTTCTTTCAACTTTTTCATGTAATCAGCATCTTCTGCGATATTGTACATGTCGCCCATCATTGCGAATAAATTTTTGTTTTCTTTTTCATCTACTGAATCCCATGCAGTTGTAAATTGTTTTTCGTTTGGATGGTGATCGAAGTGACGTAGAAGATATGAATTGAATTCCATATCTTTATAGGTACCACGTAGTACGTACCGGTGGTGTACCCTGAAAGGGTTCGTTGTATATAACATAATTACCTACTTGTAAGTTTTAAGAATAAATTTCGAGTTGCATTTTATCAGATAAATACACATTGCCACCGAATTCTAATTTAAAAAACACATTGTAAATACCGCAGTCTAAATCTTCAGTGTCTAGGTGATAATATGCAAATCTTTTTTCTCTCAATTCGATAGGCTCGTTGTCTACTTCGAGAGCCAGATCCGCTTCTTGTGGTGTGCAGGGTCCGCACATTTGTTCGATAGAAATGTAAACAGTAGCACCAACGATCAGATTTTCATAATACCGACAAAGATCGGTTGCTTTAGGAACGTTTGGTGTAATTTCTGCGATAAGATATTGCTTAGAACCTTGTCTAAGCCTGTTAGGTTGGAAATGAAATGAGAAGTCGTACACAACAGGTTCCGTTGTTGAGTACCACAAATTGGAATGGATATCAAAATAATTGGTAACTGTCTGGACGGGTTGTTCCAAAATTGGATACATCGTCCAGACATCTAAATATCTACCAATGACATATTTATCAGTTTCTGTTTCTAGATCCAGAAGATAATGACCAGTATCTGATTGAGTAATAGCACTACCATCAATACTTTCAACCAAACGACGTCCGTCTGGATTTGCTTCAGTCCGTTCATTTGGATCTAAATAGTAAATATCTACTTTTTCAAATGAATCAATATCAGCAAAATTGTTTGAATTGTAAGTAAACAATCTCAACCGAACTGTGTCGCCACTAACTGGATTTTGAAATCTTTCTTTAACTGTCATTATTCTTTCGCTTCTTTTCTATAAATTATTGTTTCAAAAACTTTCTATCTTGAATAGAAAGTTTTCTATATTCGTTTAAATCAAATTTTAATTGGAACGCAAAGAAAAATTTATCTTCTTGTTCTTCTTGCCATTCTAGCCTTTTTTGTGCTTGTTTGATCTTATGGCGATTTAACCAATTGTTACAACCGTATTCTATCTCAATTTCAGGCTCATCAGTTAATCCGGGAAATCTTGAAGCAAATTGTGGTTCACTTTTTTTGACATATCTTGTACGTCGTTTTTTAAGAGAATTTACACCTCTAGAACTAATGCCTAATTGAATCTTTGAATTTATCATATTTTTCTTGCCTTTTTATGGCTTGTTTAACTTTATGTCGGTTTATCCATTTATTGTGAGAAAAATTGATTTTTGTATGACCAATTACTTCAATAGCGTCGTTGACAAGGTCGCTTTCTTGTGAAACCTTAAGATGAATACTAAGATAGATCTTTTTCGTAAGTTCAACACCAGCATCGGTAGTAGGTTTGTATTCTTGTGACCAATTTTTTAAATAATTGTTTACAAAATATTCATTTTCTTTTTTCATGTTTTCCTTGCCTTCTTTTTCGCTTTTTCGATAGCGTCGTTTTCTTTTCTCTTTTGCTCCACGAACCTTTGTATCAACCACTTCCTTTCGTGTACAGGGAGGCTCATGCAGTCCTGTTTGGACATATGCAAATGATATTGGAAGAAGAATAACTCCTCCATGAGTGTGTGCCACAGGATTACACTGGGATCTACTCCGTCTTCTTCCTTGGAAAGAAAAAATTTGCTTCAAGAGGCAAGGAAATCTCGAACTCTTCCGAACAGTTAGGACAAATTACTTCCACATCTGTATCTACACCAAAAGGTGGTTCGTTGATCATATTACGAATGTAGTTGACATCTTCTACCGGCAGTTTTTTCAATAAATGCAGCAAGGTAGTTGTGTCAGAAATTTCATCAATATATTCCAGCAACAAAGCAGAGCGGTATAGTAAAGTATCATCTTCACGTTGAGCACCAAATTCACGGGCATACATTTCACGATGTTTGGTTACAGCTTGTTCGTCGTCACCCGTTGCTAAACGATACTTATACTTCAAGCCAGTTCTTGGCAAAGTTCCTTCTAAATTGTCAACACCAAAATCATCTGGACACATTGTAACATCAAGATCAAGGTTAATTGGTGCTGTAAATTTAATTTCACATGCAGGACAACGTACTTCAACATCGTACTCAGGTGTGTAAGAAATACCACGCAAGAATACAAGTAAATAAGTTCTATCAATTGACAGCAATTCAGTTGTATCAATATCCTCACGAATGACATTTCTAAAGATCATGTCAATTGCTTGTCCTTTTTTGACATAACGAGGAGTTGCCAAAATATTTTCTTCCTCTCCTGTCATAGGACGAACATGAATTACTGGAGGAATGGTATCGTAAAATTTACTTTTTGAAGGTAACTGCAATTCGTCATAAGCACTGAATTTTTCAATTTTAGCAAGCACATTCGCTAATTCAGTGCTTTGCTGAGCAGCAGCTACTTTGGTATCAGGTACAGCTTGTTGAGGTTTTTGTTTTACTGTACCTTCCAGTAAAACATCATCTAGTTTATCTTCACGATGATTTACTGGAGGAGGAAGAGGAGCTTGATCTTGAGCACCACCCTGTACCTGATTGATACGGTTGTTTAAGGCTTGCCGAAATTCAGGAGGCATATTGCCTTCAATTGCAAAAGGTTGAGTAGATGCCATTTTATTTGGATCAGTAACCACAGTAGGTGCATCCCTTCCGGTTTCTCTAGCCATTGCATCCTGCATTGCCTGAATATTGCTTAGTGGATTTTCTTGAGAAGATCCCTCTTGATTTGGTTCAGGTGAAGGAGGTGTTGTATTTGATTTTTCCATTTCGGCTTGATCAAAACCAAAATCCTCAGTTTTGACTACTTTTCTTTGTTTGTAAACATCAGACATATAAATTGTCTCCTTAGAAACTCTATTATGTTAGAAACCCATTTCTTAAGGTTAGTAGAGTATGCTGTATATAAATTTTTCAAATGTTGAAAAACTGATTTTCGAAAATTCTGAAGAAATTAAACAAATTCTTCCCCCATATTATTGGAGTTTTTTTGAGCAGTGGAAGTTAGGAAAACAATTACCTATGCTCAAACAGGTTGGTAAATCAGCTATGCTTGATTTTCTAAACCATATAAAAGATGAAGATGTTGATCTTCTAGAAGAATATTTTGATGAAAGAATTGTTGTTGAGAAACTCAATTACAGCACAGTACAAAATTTGAAAATTCCAATCTCGGAAAAGGATATTTGCCAAAAATTGTGCGAAGTGATAGGTTTCAATTATTTCAGCACATGGCGTGATGATAAGTTTCTTTATATATCCTTCTGGAGATAATTTTTAGGAGATATTTTATGCAAGGCATTGTAACCGTTTATATCGGGCGAGATGAATATACCGGAGATCAAGACAAACAAGTGATCGAATTGATCAAAAAACATAATGTTGAAACATTGAAGCAATGTGAAGAAGCCGGGTATTTGTTAATGTTTTTGACCACCACAAATGAAGCAAGCCATGCTGAAAAGGTAGATTTTGATAAACCATTTCCTTTTCATCCACCTCGTGGATTTGAAAATAGTCAATAAGAGGTTTTAAAATGACTAAAGGTCTTTTAATTTATTATTTAAACCGCAATGCTTTCAATAATTTTGATGAAGAAAAATTGTTAGACTTTATCAAAAAAACAAATATAAAAATGGTTAAAGAATCAGAAAGTAAGGGATACCCAGTAATGTTTATCCCAACCACACACGAAGCCACTAGAGTGGAAAAAGTAGATTTTTAGGAGATCAAATGGCACAACAAGGTATCATTACATGCTACATAAATAGAGATGAATATACTGAAGAATATCTTGATCAATTAGTCGCATCTGTCAAAGAAGCAAATAGTGACACTATTGCTAAAGTAAAAGATCAAGGTTACTCAGTTATGTTTGTTATTACAACTAACGAAGCGACTAGAGTGGAAAAGATGGATTTTGATAAACCATTTCCGTTTTTCCCACCAGAACGTAGAAGTCCAGAAGAGCTAGAAGCGGAAGCAGCTAGATTAAAAAATAAAAGAGAAGAACGCCTTAAATCCAAAATAGAGAGAACATAATGATTAGCTTTTTACTTTTTTGTATCGCATCAATTGGTATGACAAATATTATTGTTGATAGCAGTTTGTTTGAACCGGTGCGAAATCTATTAAAACAAAAATTACATCCCAAAGTTTATGAACTTTTTGAATGTCACCAATGTGCTGGCACATGGTGTGGAATGATTTGTGGATCAGTACTTATTTCTTGGAATCCAGTTTTCATTTTAATGTGTGGATGTGCTGGAAGTTTTTTAGCTTCCACTCATTATTTAGTTACGGAATGGATTTTATCAAAAACTGATTTTGCAATAGAAATACCGGAAATAAACGATGAAAAGGACACCCTTAGATAATCAAAAAAATCCTGCACCTTATTATGCGTTACATTGTGATGCATGCGGATTCCATAAAGTCACCAATGGTACAGATTGTAAATTGGTAGAGATGAAAGTTTCTCCAATTCAAAGAACATTGCCAAGCTTAGCCAATCAGGCTACATCCAAAGATTCTCCTCGAAGCAAAATGTTTAAATGCCCAAAATGTGGGAGAGGAATTACTGCAAAAAAATCAAATGTCAAAGTAATTCCTCATATACAACAGGAAAATAAAAATGAACAAGAACCAAAAGATAACGATACAGGACGTGAAACAGGCTCTTTTGGACGAGCGATTCCGCCAGATTTTACCGGATAAATTTAACGAAGATATCAAAAAATTTCTTAAAAATCCCGGATGCTCTTGTAATCACCCTATTTACAAAAAAATCATTACAGAAGCAACTAACGAATTATCAAAATATTATCCTGATCGTTTAAGAATAGACACTGCGGAACTTCAAAAAGAAACAGAAAAGGTTTCTCAAAATAACTGGACTGTTATCAATTGTAGTATTAACGAATTATCTGATAGGTTAAGGAAATTACCACCCGGTAGAAAACAATTAGATATCGCCAGATACGAAGATCAAGTAACTGTTGTTATCAATGAATTAGACGTCAGTTTTTAATCTTTTGAAGGATAAATACTGTTACATGTTTGATCATTTTTGGAGACAAATTATGGAACAGTTAGAGCATAATACAGAATATAAAAAGTTCTTTGAAGATACGCCAATTGCATTCATTCGAACCAGTATCGCAACTGGTGAAATTTTAATGGCAAACTCATATGCAGCCAAAATGTTAGGATATGATTCTAAAGAAAAATTGATTGAAAATTGTAATGTTAATGATTTGTATGCCCATAAAGAAGATCGTAAAAAATTGATTCAACAATTGATGAATAAAGAAAATCATAAATATGAAGTTAAATTCGCACTACCGAATGGTTCTGTAATATGGGCTGAAGCTCATTTACATATTAATTGTGGCGGATCTTGTATTGAAGGTAGTTTAATAGATATTACTGACCAAAAAAATCAAGAACAACAAGTTTGCAAACAAGGGTTGCAACAACTCTCCGATCTCAGAAAAAAGATCGATCAAGCATTGCGTGCAACTGCATAAACATTTGTATACTCTATAATTTGTTTACAACTTTCAATCATTTGCCGAGGATATTGATTATATTTTGCAATTTCCATTGGCCATTTATCATTATTCAATCTTCGAGATCCTAGAATAATAGCATTTTGATAAAATGATTTTGCTTTATCAAAATCTTTCAGTAAATGATAATATACATCCCCAATTAAACACCAAAATTCTGCCATTAATGGATTTGCACATAAACAAAGATTAATATTTTGTAATGTAGCTCTTACTTTTCCTTGATGCAAATTTGCTAGTGCATAGTAATAATAATTCATAGTGGCAGATATTGAATTCTTGTTTTTCTCAATAAAAGAGTATTGTTCTGAAACATGCATAAAGCCTTCTATATCGCCCTGTGAGAACCTTGTAAGAGCTTCATAGTAATAAGGGGCAGCATGCGTAGGAACAGCCCTCTGCCACGCTTGAATGGCTTTTAAATCATGGGTTTTAATAACATCGCAATTCAGAAACACTGGTATCAACTCAGCTGTTTTGCAATCAATAAATTCAAATATTGGATTTTTGAAAAGCAATTTTTTTTCTTTATTCCATAATCTTATCTCTTTTTTTAACACACCTTGAGTAATAATTGAAAAATAACAAGCATCCTTTTTATTAACTGATATTTTTTCTAAACCTTTGATTATTACTTCTCCGGGTTCTACAAACATCTGCCATTGATGATTTGATTCTTCAACAATTCTATTTCTAATCTCTGATCTATTTTCTGATTGATGATGGAGAATTCTAGCACCCAATCCTTCAGCAACAGATACAGTTTTATCCTTAGATGCCAGATCATTTACAACAATATCAGCCTGAAGAGACTTCAAAGACTGAATTGTCTCAGCAATCTGATTTTGATTGTTTTTGGTTAATATCTGAATTGTTAAGTCCATACTTTTTCTCTAATAAAAACTCAAAAGCAGAAGCTTCATTTTGCTTGTTGTAAGTTTTGTAAAAGTCAATTAATTGACGATAAACGTTCGTGTTGTCTGGATTTGCTTGAATTTCTGCGAATATCTCTGTGATTTTCATACTATCTTATTATAGTTTCCAATTTTTTTAAAAATTATCTGGACCTTAATTAAGATATATATTAATCTTACGGTAAGGGAAAGTTCTTAAGGAGTTATATGGCAAATGAATACCTCAACAATCAAACATTTGAAGATGTTATCCGTCAATTCCAAATGTTTAAACGAAAGAAGGCTCGATGCCAATTCATTTTGAAAGACACCGAAGAAACGAACCGAAGACAAAAGAAAAGAAAAAAGAATAATAACGAAACCTTGAAAGACCAGAGAAAAGAGTACCAACATGCTTGTGAAGAGTTTGAAAAGTACCAAGGGGAATTAACTCAAGCTTTCTATATTCTGTCTGAAAACATTGCAAATTATTACATCAATCGATATTCCGGTATCGATATTGATGACGCTACTCAAGAAGCCGTTTTAATTTGCTTTGAAAAAGTGGATAGGTTTAATCCAGATAAAGGTCGTGCATTTAATTATATGACGACTTGTATCATCAATCATTTCAGACAGATCTATCGTAGTAATCGTAATTACAACGAATTGAAGAAAAAATATCATAATTATCTTCAAGACAGGTTTGAGTCCATGTTCCGCAGAAATGGTAAAGAAAGATCAGGATCAGATTATTCTTTTATGAACTAAGGAATTAAATTATGCAATCTGGGAATCCCATTGAAATTTTAGCGAAAAAGGAGCTTATTGAAAAGCTAAGAAAAAAAGGCTACGATGAAATCATCGACTGTCTTTTAGAAAATGAAGATGTTGTTTACACTAAAAAAGGTAGATTAAATAAAAGCAGCACTTGCCGTGTTTTATCTATCAAAGGTAAACAATTAGAAGATGCTCTAGCAGAAATGAGAGAGATTCTTCAAGAAGATTTAGATCTTTAACTTTCAATATAAGCTCTAGCATAACGAAGCGTAAGGTCGCAAGTTACTACTTCATTGTTAGCCATGTCTAACGATCCAAAGTCGGCAGCTTGTGGCCATACGTTTTCGTAAACCCAAGTCTCAACAACTGTACCGCATCCATCGTACATTTCTAATCTTGCATCTTTTATAAAACCATTTGCAGAAGGTTGCCAAAGAGAATCTTCTTTAGGATCATAAATTTCTTTAATCCATTCAAATACTGGATGAAGTCTTCCTCCAGATTCATTTGTTTTTATCACATCGAATAATGTAAGCTGAATAGGCTTCCAATCTGGCTTACCGGGATAAAACACATTTTCAGTTAAATGCTTTACTTCAAATTCTGTAAAAGACAAACTAGGTCTTGCAGATTGAGAGGGAGGCAAAGATTGAGCACCACTTGCTGAAATGTCGTCAATCTTAAAAAGCCATCTGAATCTTCTTAAACATGTTTTAGAATAAGTTGTATTTCTCTCATCAAATGAATTGGTTTCCAATCCAAACTGAAGCCCCATTTTTGCCATATATCACCTCATAAGAATAAAGAGAGAAGCAAAACTGCTTCTCTCTTTATAATAGTTCTTTAACGTTAAGTTACTGTTAAATAATACCGTTATCGACACCGTCATCAGTCGCAGCTGGTCCGTCTTGTCCGGGACATCCAGAACAACAAGATGTAATATTGAATCCGGGACAAATATTTTCGTAAGTTACATCACTGTATCTTAATGTTAATTCAATAGTTGCTTCATCAGAAACGCTGTAGTCCAAATCACCAAAGTTAATCGCTGTTGGCCAAACGTCTTTCATTGTCCAAATTTCTAAAAGTTCACCACAACCGTCCCATAGTTTGATAATACCTGTAGCTGTGTAATCTCTGCGTTGAGAGCCTTGTTCTAATTGTATTGGATCAGTAAAATTATAGACCGATGCGAGCCAACTAAATAATGGCCCCATTTCTTGATCTGCTACATCCAGATAAGTCACAGTCATAGTTTCCCAAGAGGCTTTGCCGGGAATCCATGTTTTTGCATTAAGGAAGTTGATTTCAGTTTCTTCGATAGATAAGTTTGGTCGAGAGGCTACTTTTACGTAATGTTTTGGGACTTTTTTGCCACCACAAATGTCTTCTAGTTCAAAAGTAAAACGAAACTTTCTTTTAAAGACTGTGTTTTGAAAACCCAACCTTCCTATCCCCATTGGAATTTTTTCTGCCATTTATGCTCCCACTTCTGATTTAATGCCTTGTGGCATTTTCTCCACAAGGCATTAAATACTATTTTTAAAATTCTAATCCACTTACTTTTTTGACAGTAGTACCACAAGGAGAGCAACATGCTTCCGGTGTAAAGTCAGGACAGTAAGATTTGTATTTCACATCAGAGAATCTTAAAGTAAGTTCGATATTAGCAATATCAGAAACACTATAGTCCAAGTCTCCAAAGTTGATTGATGTTGGCCACATGTGTTGTAATTCCCAACCTTCAAGCAAAGTTCCGCAACCATCATACATGTTAAGAATACCTGTAGCATCCCAATCACGTTTTTCAGCTTGCCCTAACATTACCGGATCAGTAAAATCGTAAACTGTTGCCAACCAGTTCCATAATGTACGCATTTCTTCATGAGCAACATCAAGGTAACTAACGGTAATGGTTTCCCAAGAAGCTTTACCGGGAATCCATGTTTTTGCATTAAGATAATTGATTTCAGTTTCTTCAATAGTTAAGTTTGGTCTCGAAGCAACTGTTACAAAATTCTTAGGAACTGTGTTTTTTTCATTATCACAAAAACCTTGAATCTCGAATGTAAATCTAAATTTACGTTTAAAAGGAATATCAGCACGACCAACTTGACCGATTCCCATAGGCTGTCTATCTGCCATAATGTCTCCTGTTTTTGTTTAACAACCAGAGCAGCATGGACTCACGCCCGGACCGCATCGGTTAATGTATTGAATTTCTGAATACTTTAATGTCAGTTCAACAGTTACTTCGTCTGAACTTTCATAATCTAAGTCACCAAAATCC
>MDTG01190509.1_pt1 | contig 23703 bp, 26 predicted proteins | sample 811421 | NCBI WGS metagenome assembly MDTG01 (sample SAMN05326645, study PRJNA326480) | marine metagenome | isolation source: seawater | place: Pacific Ocean: South East | collected 2011
CTTGGGATCCACCTTGAGAACCGCCTTGGGATCCACCTTGAGAACCGCCTTGGGATCCACCTTGAGAACCGCCACTTGGTATATTTACGCCGCCAGTTGAACCGCCCGGCATACTCATGCCGCCACTTGGAGCACTAATGGCGGTTGACATTGGTGAACAACCCCCAATAAAAAAGGAAATAAAAATAAAAAATATAACAGTTGCAGTGGTCTGAATATTCAAAAACAAGTAAAAGTTTAAAACCTTAAAATTCATTCTATGCGGCCTCAATTTTTCAAAATTTTTTTAATTGGCTTAAAGCGAGATAAATATCAAATTGCATTAACCACTGAAATTATAAAACATTTACTATGATTTATTTTTATCATTTCAATGCCATGAATACGATAAAAAACTTCGATCTTTGATTTTTATCATAAATTTCATATATATACATACCTTATCATATATATTAATTTTGAATTATATTTACTGCCTTACTCCAATTTTGAAGCAATGATTCTCTTAACTCTGAACGCATTGATGGTTCAAATCTTTTTTCACATCCCCATAACAATGAAATTTGGTCAGTATTTTTTAAAATCTCAGCTGACACTGCCGTTAAATAAGCGACTCCCAACACAGTTGACTCAATATTTTTTGGCCTCTCAATTGGTATATTTAAAATGTCAGATAAAAATTGAATAAACCAGTCATTTGATACCATGCCACCATCAACTCTAAAAGTGTCAAATGAAATACCATCATCAGCCATAGCTCGATACAAATCATAAGCTTGAAAAGCAACTGATTGTATTGTGGCAGTTATTATTTCTTCTTTGCTTGTACCTCTTGTTAAACCCAGAATTGCTCCTTTAGCATTTGGATTCCAATGTGGGGCGCCAAGACCTGCAAACGCCGGCACTACAGTGACATTATCAATAACCCCAACTCGATTTGCTATTTCTTCAGTGTCCGCTGCAGACTTAATGATCATAAGTTCATCACGTAACCATTGAATTGCTGATCCAGCAACAAAGATACTACCCTCTAAAGCATATGTAACAGAACCATTAAGGCGAGTTGCGATTGTGGTCAGCAATTTATTTTTTGAGGCCAATGGTTTTTTTCCAGTATTTGATATTGCAAAACAGCCAGTACCAAATGTACATTTTGTCATACCTTCTTTAAAACCAGCTTGTCCTATTAATGCTGCTTGCTGATCCCCCAAAATACTTAAGATAGGAATTTTTGCACCAAATAAATTTTCTACTGTATCTCCGAAGTGTGTTGCACAATCTTTAACTTTTGGTAGAAGTTGCCTAGGAATGTTAAAAATTTTCAGTAACTCATCATCCCATTCTTGAGTATGAATATTAAATAATAGAGTTCGAGATGCATTAGTTGCATCAGTAGCATGAACCTTACCTCCTGTCAGGCGCCATAATAAAAAACTATCTATAGTTCCGAATAGAAGTTTATTTGAGTCAGAAAGCTTTCGAGCGCCATCTACATTGTTGAGTATCCAATTTAATTTAGATGCTGAAAAATACGGGTCTAATCGCAAACCAGTTTTTTCTTTAATGGTTTTTTGCAAACCATCGTCCTGAAGTTTTAAACAATATTTTGCGGTACGGCGATCCTGCCAAACTATCCCATTACAAACGCATTTACCTGTTTGGGAATCCCAAAGAAGTGTTGTTTCTCTCTGGTTTGTAATCCCTAGACCAAAAATTTGATCAGCTCTCAAATTCGATTTTTTCAAAACACTATTACAAACATTTTTAACAGAGAGCCAAATCTCCTCTGGATCATGTTCAACCCACCCAGGATTTGGATATATTTGTGGAAATTCCTGCTGAGAGCTAGCTACTACCTCTAAGGATTGATTAAATATTACAGCACGGCTACTAGTTGTGCCTTGATCAATTGATAGTAAATATTTATTCATGCAGTAGTGTTATGGGTTTTTAAAGATGTAGGAATTTGAATTGTTACACCAGCTTCTTTTGGCCAATTCCACTTTTGGTGGTCTGAAACAAAATCTGAAATTTTATGGAGGACAATTTCCGGCCATGGTGAAACTTTACGAGAGCTCAGGTCAACATGTAAATTTAACCATTCAATAGTAGCTGCTACAAATTTTTTTTCTGCGTGATACATACGCATAAATTGATGAATTCGTTTACTATCATAAGCCAATACCTGAGTTGTAATTAGGTATGGTTCATTCAATCTCATTTCTTTTTGCCATTTAATATGACTTTCAACTGCAAACGTAGAGCTATGTGTTTCTTTAATAAAATCATTGGTCATTCCAAAATTTCTCCAGAATGAATCAATAGCCCGATCAAAAGCAAGAATATAATAGGCAACATTCATATGATCATTGTCATCAATCCAATCAGATTCAACGACACCACGAGTAACTTCTTCTCCTGATATTTCAATAATATTCAAAATTACTCCTTTGAAACAAAGCTAGGCAGAATTTTGACGGTTCTTGCGTGCCCAAATAAATGACTTTATGCAAAAGAATGTCAAAATTCCTCCAACAAAAAATAACATTAGTTTTGACAAAGCAGCTGCAAAGTTCGAGAAAGGGTCTTCGCCATAAAAAATCGGTCGAAAAAAATCAAATCCTCCAAAAAAAATAATCACTGCCATAACAACCACTAAGTGCATCCATAATTTTTTTGAGGAAGAGTTTACAATTGCTAAACCGCCAAATAAGAGTAATGCAGCGCCAAAAAATGCTGGAATCCAAGAAGTTATTGATTCAGATTGACTCATAAATGAGATAATTGTTGCCCAGAGAACCAAGAAACTACCGGTTATAAGTGTAATAACTTCAATAGAAATACCTAAAAATTTAAATTCTTTTTCCATAATCTATTTATTATCCAATTAATTTTTTAAAACGTAAAAAAAGCGAATCAATACCAATTAAACTTTTTAAGCCAAATATTCTTAGGCCATGTGCTTTAGAATAGGCTGCAATTATGCGGCCTACTAATTTTCTTTTTGGTAATGGGCGATGACAGTAAATAGATGTTTCTGTTAATGAATCACTTTGTAAGAAAATTGAATTTAATCTCACACTAGAAACTCTTTTTACAATAAAGCCTGAAGAGGCCTTAACGATTACAAGATTGCGTGGCTTTACTGATAATTTTTTGCAAAATCTAACTGAAAAAACAATTTCACCATCAAGTAAAGTCGGGGACATACTTCTCCCAGAAACCCTAAATACCTTAAGCACTTTCTAGTACTGGATGACAGATTGGGACATTGGGTGGATAAGGACAAATTAATAATTCTGTTTCAAATCCTTTTGTAGTCCAGAAAATTTTTGCAAAATCATTAAGTTTTTCAATTAAAGAAAGTGCATCAGATCTGTTGCAACCTTGTTTACAAGCTGAAGCGCATAACATTATATCATGCACTAATCGATCTGTTTCGGGGAATTGTTCGAATTGTGGAGCTTTAAAATAATCTCCCCAAATAGTAGCAACTTCCTTCTTAATAATCATTGCATGCTCTTCTTTACTAGCTGCAATTCTACTAATTCTTAAACTATCAGAAACGCAGGAGGGATCTGATACTTCATCAAGCAAATCAATTAATCGAACTATGGTAGTGGCCGCTATCAAAGAAATCGCTGGGTCGTAAATTTTACATGGAATGTCACAATGAGCTTCAGCAATTGGTAAATCTAAATTGAATTTAAACATCTTGGCTATGTTCCTAAATTATTTGTTATATGATTTTTGAGCGAAATTTTTAGTTCTTCCTGAGCTTTAGATTTGTAAAAATTTAAAATTAGTTTCTTAAATACAGTTATAGAAATCGCCAACACTAAAAAAGAAAATATAGAAATTCCTATATAATCATGATGTTGAATAGCATGATCAATGGAACCAATTGGTTCGTCATGCGCTAAGACCTGATTGAAAGAAAATAAAAGCAAAGAAGCAATAATGTGTTTCATAAGTGCTTGTCCTATTTTTATAGATACAATATTAAAAAAGTGAATTTATGATAATCTTTTGAGTATTGCTGTGCTAGTTTTTTTAAAGGCAATAAGTAAAGTTTATAAAAATATTAAGCAAACTCAATCTAATTTACTAAAAATTTACCCAAATTAATTCTAAAAACTTGAAAAAACTAATCGGATGACTATAAATCATGAATATATCTCAAATGTATAGTATGGGTATTAATTTAGATGAATAATTCCAAACTTTTTAATCGCCACGATCAGTCGGTAGCAATCTGGCTTTTAATGTGTTGTGTCCTTGTTTTTTGTATGGTTATTTTAGGTGGCGTAACAAGACTTACAGGTTCTGGTCTTTCCATGACAGATTGGCGCCCCTTAATAGGTTGGTTGCCGCCATTCTCAGACGCCGAGTGGCAACGAGTATTCAATTTGTATCAACAAAGCCCAGAGTTTCTTAAAATAAATTCTTATATGGATGTTTCATCTTTTAAGGGCATCTTTTGGTTGGAGTATCTTCACCGACTCCTAGGTAGACTAATTGGAATTGCATTTTTGGTGCCATTCTTGTTTTTTTTAATAAAAGGTTATATCAAAGCTCATGAATGGCCAAAATATTTTTTAATGTTTATTCTTGGTGGCCTGCAAGGGGTGCTTGGTTGGTACATGGTAAAAAGTGGACTCATTGACAATCCATTTGTAAGCCAATATAGGCTCAGCGCGCACCTTTCAGCAGCATTTATTATTTATGCATATATGCTTTGGGTTGCAATGTCTTTATTATTTCCATCAAAAGGAAATCAAACCCATCCTTGGTACAAAAGATCCCTTATGCTTACAGCTTTAACTTCAATTACTATCATTTCAGGTGGTTTTGTCGCCGGCTTGAAAGCTGGAAAAATTTATAATACCTTTCCTTTAATGGGTGATAGCCTGATTCCTCCAGGAACAATGGCTCTAAAGCCACTCTGGAGGAATTTTTTTGAAAATATGACAACAGTCCAACTTGATCATCGTATTCTGGCGATTTTTACATTTATAGTTATTGTTGGTTATTGGGTAAAATCTCGCAAAGCAAACTTACCTGCGCGAAGCAAGCCAGCAGTTAACGCACTCCTTTGTGTAGCAACACTTCAGGTAGCCCTTGGCATCTCAACTCTATTGATGTCTGTACCAGTTTTCCTTGCTTCATCTCATCAAGCCATTGCAATGATATTATTAACTATATTACTTTATATTTTGCACAGCTTAAGACGTGTTTAAATAAAATCAAAACAAACAAATGTTATTTAGCTATTGTTAACCACCCATACATATCAGGTGCTTTCCCATATTGAATGTTTTGAAGAGCCTTTTGAAGGCGAGATGTATTTGGACCTTCATTACCATCAAGCACTTTAAATTCCTTACCATCCCTTATTAGCATACCAACTGAAGAAAGGCATGCTGCTGTCCCTGAGAGAGCTGCTTCATGAGTTTTTGCAAGTTTAATCAATTCATTTACACTAAAGTTTCTCTCAATAATTTTATAACCAATATCAGCAGCTAATTTGAGAACAGAGTCACGTGTCATTCCATGCAAGAATGTATTATCAAGAGGTTTAGTAATGATCTCATGATCATTTATTAAGAGAAAATTTGCAGCGCCTGTCTCCTGAACATTTCCATTAGGACAGAATAAGACTTGATCAACACCATATTTTTCTTTTGCATCCAATGTTGTTCCAAGTGCTGCTGCATAATTGCCACCAGTTTTTGTACTGCCAAGTTGTTCAGTTGAACGAGAACGTTTTTCTTCAATCAAAAGTTTCAAAGAAACAGATCCGCTAGAAAAATATTCGCCTACTGGTGAAGCTAATACAAATAATATTGCCTCAGATGATGGGGCTGCTGCTGCGCCAATATTTTTCAAAGTTCCTATTAATGTTGGACGCAAATATAGAGAACTAGGTGGTTCTGGTATGTCATTTACATGATGTGATACCAAATCCACTACCATGTTAGCTAACATCTCAGCATCTGGAACTGGCAGTCTCAATGCAGCTGCACTTCTCTGCATTCTTCCTATGTGGTCATGCAAACGAAATATACGAGCACTTCCGTCTTCCCATCGATAAGACTTAAACCCCTCGAAACATGTGCTTGCGTAATGAAATATATGTGCTGCAGGATGTAATGATAAAGGCTCTAATGGTTTTATAGCATGGGCCTTCCAAAAACCATCTTCGTAATTACAAACTGCAATATGATCACAAAATTCTGTGCCAAACTGATCCATATAATAATCCATGATTGTGTTAATCTTTATATTATAGTTTGACTATGCAAACTTACAAAATAAAAAAGTTACGTTAATAGGTGTAACTCATTGTTTAACATTCTATTCTATGCGTAAAATACACTTTTTTAATTCATTATTTGGAGTATCCTAATGAGTGCAGCAGCAAAAAATCTAGATTCTTACTGGATGCCCTTTACAGCAAACCGCGATTTTAAAGATAAGCCTCGAGTTATTACTGGAGCATCAGGACATTACTATACAACAGAGGATGGTAACAAACTTTACGACACACTTTCTGGTCTGTGGACTACAGGTGCCGGTCATTGTCATCCTAAAATAGTCGAAGCAGTTCAAAAACAAGTTGCAAAACTTGATTATTGCGTAACTTTCCAAATGACAAATGACAAGGCTATTGAATTGGCTCAGCGTGTTGTTAATATAGCCCCCAAAGGGATAAATCACTGTTTCTTTACTAATTCAGGTTCTGAATCAGTTGATACAGCTTTAAAGATTGCTCTTGCTTATCATCGAGCAAAAGGGGAGGGAAATCGTACTCGCTTAATTGGCCGTGAAAGCGGCTATCATGGTGTCAATTTTGGTGGTATGTCTGTTGGTGGTATGGTTAATAATCGCAGGGCTTTTAGCGCTAACTTAATTCCCGGTGTTGATCATATGCGTCATACACTTGATATTGAACGTAATGCTTTTTCTCGCGGCTTGCCCCTTCATGGTGTTGAACTAGCTGATGACCTTGACCAACTCTGCTCTCTTCATGGTGGAAATAACATTGCTGCTGTTATTGTAGAACCAGTTGCTGGATCAATTGGGGTGTATCCGCCACCTGTTGGTTATCTTCAACGATTGCGCGATATTTGTGATCGACATGGAATTTTATTAATTTTTGATGAAGTAATTGCTGCATTTGGTAGGTTAGGAGCATCTTTTGCATCAGAGCGTTTTACAGTTACGCCTGACATCATTACAACAGCAAAAGGTTTAAGTAATGGTGTTATTCCAATTGGTGCAGTTTTAGTTCGTGATTCTATCTATGAAGCATTCATGCAAGGTCCTGAAAATATGGTTGAGTTATTCCATGGCTACACTTACTCCGGTCATCCAGTTGCGGCGGCGGCCGGCATCGCAACGTTGGATGTCTATGATGAAGAAGGTACTTTTGAACAAGCGTTAAGCCGAGAACAACATTTTGAAGACTTACTACATTCTTTTAAAGATCATAAAAATGTAGTTGATGTTCGCAATTTTGGTCTAATGGGGGCTATCGAAATAGCATCTCGTGATAGTGCACCCGGTGCACGCGGAGGTGAAATGCATAAAAAATGTTTTTGGGAAGCTAATGTAGTTGTGAGAAATGTCATGGACGTTTTATGCTTCTCGCCATTCTTTAATTCAAATCCGGATGAAATGGAACAATCATTTGCAGCTATTAGGCATGTACTTGACTCAATAGAGTAAGTAACACTTGGAGATAAATTATAAATACTGATTCCAAAAAAAATAGGGCAGTTACTGAAGTTGTAAGTCATTTTATAAATAACACTGAAATTTCAGATAATAAACGACTGCAGCCTGTGACTAACCCTGCTACAGGTAAAATCACTAAAAGTGTGGCCTTGGCATCAAAAAAAATGACTGAAACTGCAATTACTGCAGCTCAGTCTGCTTTTCCATCTTGGCGCGATACATCTCCCGCAAAACGCGCTCAAATTATGTTTAAATTTAAGGTTTTGCTTGAAAAGCATGCAGAAGAAATATCTGCCGCAATAACTGAAGAGCATGGGAAGGTTTTAGATGATGCAATGGGTGAATTAAATCGTGGTATCGAAGTAGTTGATTATGCTTGTGGAATCCCTGAATTATTGAAAGGTGAATATTCTAAAAATGTTAGCTCAGGTATTGATAGCTGGTCCCAATTTGAACCAATAGGTGTAATTGCAGGTATTACACCTTTTAACTTTCCCGCAATGGTACCTATGTGGATGTTTCCAATGGCTATTGCCTGTGGTAACACTTTTATATTAAAACCCTCTGAAAAAGATCCCACTCCTTCTTTAATTATTGCTCATTTACTAAAAGAAGCAGGTTTGCCAGATGGCGTATTTAATGTAGTTAACGGTGACAAAGAAGCAGTTGATACATTATTAGATGATGATCGAGTGCAAGCCGTGAGTTTTGTAGGGTCAACTCCAGTAGCTGAATATGTTTTTACTTCAGGAACAAAAAAAGGTAAGCGAGTACAAGCGCTAGGAGGGGCTAAAAATCACGCAATTGTTATGCCAGATGCTGATATTGATAATGCTGTAGCTGCACTTATAGGAGCTGCCTATGGTTCATGTGGAGAACGCTGTATGGCTATATCAGTTGTTGTTTGTGTAGGAGAAGAAACAAGCAACTCTGTTGTTCAAAAATTAGAAAGTGAAATTTCAAAGATTAAAGTTGGACCTGGCACTGATAATAATAATCATATGGGCCCACTAATTACTAAAGCTCATTATAAAAAAGTATGTAACTACGTTAATCTAGGTGAGAAAGAGGGGGCTAATCTGATTACAGATGGAAGAAATATAGTTATTAAAGGATTTGAAAAGGGTAATTTTATTGGGCCTTGTCTTTTTGATAATGTTACGTCAGAAATGGGTATCTACAAAGAAGAAATCTTTGGACCAGTATTATGTGTGGTTCGAGCAGAATCTGAAGAGCAAGCTATAAATCTTGTAAATGACCATGAATATGGTAATGGTACGTGCATTTTCACTCGAGATGGTGAAGCTGCTAGATATTTCGCTGACAATATTCGAGTTGGAATGGTTGGTATCAACATACCTCTACCAGTACCAGTCGCATATCATAGCTTTGGGGGATGGAAGCGCTCTTTATTTGGTGATTTATTTATTTATGGACCAGATAGTATTCGTTTTTATACGCGTCGCAAAACTATAACGCAACGTTGGCCAACTGGCGGCATTCGCGATAATACTCAATTTTCATTTCCGAGTAGTTAAAAAAAATTAACTTGAAATTAATTTTTCTTCAAATTAGAAAACAACAATGAAATCATTAGTTTTAATTATTTTTATGATGTCATCTTTTGCTTATGCGGATGATCATTTACCTACCTCATTTAAACATACCGAAGTATCTCCCGGAATTTTTTATTTAGAAGGGATAGGTGGAAAAATGTCAATTGGGGCAGTAAGTCTCTTGGTTGGTAAAGAGTATATTGTTTTAATTGATGGCAGTCTTACATCTTTAGGGCCTGCTTTAATTAAAAAAATTAAAGAACTTGCTAAACGACCAGTTGATTTTGTGATTAATACTCATGTTCATGGTGACCATACGGGGACAAATAAGTTACAAGCAGAAAAAGGTGCAATTATTGTTGGTCATGATAATTTACGTGAGCGCATGAAATCTAATCTGCAAAAAGATCATTATCCGGAAGCGCTGCCGATAATTACATTTTCAGAAAATATAACTTTTCATATCAATGATCATGAGGCTTATGTATTTCATCTGGCTGCTGCGCATACTGACGGTGATGCCGCTATATTATTTCGAGAGGCAAATGTTATTGCGACAGGTGACATGCTATTTCGAGGAATATTTCCATTTATTGATCTTGATAGTGGAGGAAGCGTAGAAGGTTACAAAAAAGGAATGAAAAAAATTATAGATATGGCTGATGATAAAACCATAATAATGCCAGGCCATGGTCCTATTGCGTCACTTAAAGATTTAAAAAAAGATTTTGCCATGCTCCTAGATTCAGAGTCTAGAGTAAAAGCTCTTTTAAATGAAGGTTTACATGAAGAAGCTATAATTAAAGCAGATCCCTTAGCAAAATATCATGATGAATATAATTGGAGTTTTATTACAACTGAAATAATGACTCGCACATTAATTCAGTCATTAATCAAAAATTAAACCTCTAAATAATTAATAAACTTATAAGATCAGATGCAAATAAATTTATTAATGTAAGACTAACACCTCCAATTAATATTGCAGAAAACAATCCTAATATAAATGGCGCTATTCCAATTTTAATAATCCCATCGAATGTTGTAGTAAGTCCAACTGCAGCCATTGCCAATAACAGAAGTTGTTCAGAAGTTTCCTTAATAAATAAAACTAATTCCATCCATTGAGACGAATCAAATAGTCCAAAAGGTATATTACCCATGTCACCGATGGTTCGTAATGCCGACATCGCGGCAAAGCCAATAATAAACCATGGAACAAAATTCAAGTAATTTATTTGTTTTCTCTCGTTAATTATCGATTTAGGGCTATATAAAATTCCTACTAATGGTATTAAAAAAAGCATACAAAGATTTCTTACCAATTTGGTGACTGTTGCTACATCAAGAGTAATGGGAGCGTTGTATTGTGCCTCATAAATCATGGCAGCACCCGTTACTTGGGCGGTTTCATGAATTGAAGTGCCGAGAAAAAGGCCTGCTAGTTCAGGCTGAGATGAAAATAAATGGTGTGCAATTATTGGATAAATAAGCATAGCAACTAGTCCAAAAATTGTAATACAAGCTACTGAATAACTAACTTCAGATTCATTAGCTTTAATTAGTGGTGCTGTAGCAACAATTGCTGAGCATCCACAAATACTAGATCCAACAGCAATCAATCCACAAAGTTGTGTTGGGAGTCCCATACGACGTCCAATAAAACCAATTGTAAATAAACCAACTAATATTGTGATGATAACGAAAGGTAAAGCAATCAATGCAAATTGCCCTACCCCAATCAAGCTTAATCGAATACCAAGAAGCATTATGCCTAAGCGTAAGATAAATGAAGTGCAAAATTTAAGTCCAGATTGAATGTTTCTGGGTAAATTTGATGCATTTGCGATTATGATACCTATAGTAATTGCTATCATAATGGCGCTAATAGGGCTTTTTTTAAATCCAAAAACTATAATACCGAGCCATTCTGCAAAAAAATCTGCTGTGACCGATACCAAAAGTGCTAGGCTTAAACCTAACCACCAGCCAAATGACTTTAAATTTTTGGTCACTAAGATTATTCCTTGTTAAATTGTTATTTAATATCATACAGTATGTGAAACCATAAACATTATTTATAAATTCTTTTTAATATTTAACATGGCTAGTTAAAAAACTGAGGTAGTAATGTCTTTTTTACCACACAAAAAAGTTAAAAAATCATATCCTGATTACTCTGAAATTTTAAATGGCTTAAAAACCATATTTGATACGGGTAAAACTAAAGATCTTGCATGGCGATATAAGCAACTGCATGCAATTGAAAAGATGATGAATGAATGTGAAAAAGAATTATTCTCATGCCTTAAATCAGATCTTAATAAGTCAGAACTTGAATCATTCACAATGGAAACGTCTTATATAAGTCATAGCGCTGCGTATAACAGAAAAAATCTCAAAAAATGGTCAAAAATAAGGCGTGTCTTTACCCCAATGATTGGTCAGCCCGGTAAAAGTTGGATCCAACCCGAACCCCTTGGTGTTGTGCTTATTATCGGTACTTGGAATTACCCTTTACAACTTACATTATCAGTCATGTCAGCAGCTATAGCTGCTGGGAATTGTGTTGTAATTAAGCCATCTGAATTAGCACCAAAGACTTCTGAGATTATTTCTAAATTAATACCTAAATATTTAGATTCAGAATGTGTGAAAGTTGTCGAAGGTGCTGCAGAAGAAACATCTGCCCTTCTAGACCTGAAATTTGACCATATTCTTTATACTGGCGGCTGCAATGTTGGAAAAATAGTAATGAGAGCCGCTTCTAAAAATCTTACTCCAGTAACACTTGAATTAGGAGGAAAATCACCTTGTATAGTTATGCCTGATGCAAATCTTAATATAACAGCTAGACGTATTGCATGGGGTAAATTTACTAACGCGGGCCAAACGTGCATCGCACCTGATTATATTCTGACAGATGCTAAAACTGAGTCAAAGTTAGTTCCTTTGATTGCAAAAAATATTAAAGAAATGTTCGGTAAAAATCCTCAAGAATCTGAATCATATGGACGAATTATTAATGATAAGCATTTCAAACGTGTCAGCTCTCTAATCCAATCAGAACATATCGCTGTAGGTGGAGAAATAGAAGAAAATACAAGATATATTGCTCCAACTCTACTAACTAACGTGTCTCTTGATAGCCCCATTATGCAAGATGAAATTTTTGGACCTTTACTCCCTATTATCAGAATAAATCACCTTGACGATGCTATCCAAATTATTCGTCAAGGAGAAAAACCACTTTCAGCGTATATTTTCACAAACAATAAAAAATCTGAGAATAAATTTTTAGATTCAATTAGCTCAGGCAATGTCTGTATTAACGATGTCATGATGTTTATGGCTGTAGATGATCTTCCGTTTGGAGGTGTTGGCTCAAGTGGTATGGGTGTTTATGGTGGTCGATCAGGCTTCGAAACTTTTAGTCATATGAAATCTGTTATGAAACGAAGATGGTGGCCTGACATAGCATTTCGTTATGCACCTCACAGCAAGAAAAAAATTAAATTTATAAAAAAGATTAGGTAAATAAAATTTTTTCATTACATTTATATTCTATTTAATCTTACAGAGAGCTTTACCAAATGCTTTAACATCATCCCAGTCTGTAAAATCTACCTTTGCATTCAAATCTGTTGGCCCTTTAGTTATCCACATAATTAATAGAATCATATATTTATCCAAGAATCCATAAATTGGATAATTAATCATACCGCCAAATACTCCAACAATTTCAGGCTTCCAAATAGTTTTATTTAGAAATTTCCTAACATAAGGATTTGTGGAAACACTCTTCTTGTCTGGTTTTCTTGCAACTGCATTAACTGAAAAGAAAGCACCCTTTTTTGTTTTAATTGACTTAATATTATCATCAATAAATTGCTCTAGTTCAGGTCGGTGTTTACCGTAACGAATGCTGGCTCCAATTACGATTTGGTCAAATGCTTCAAGATCAATTTCGCTTTCGGGTGTTAATTGAACAACATCAGCTTTAAAGCCATGACTTTCAACAATCTTTGCCAAAAAATTACAAATTTTAGATGTATGGCCATCAACTGTTGAATATAAAAAAATTATGTGTTTCATTTATTTCCTTTTTTTAAAAACATATCATAAAATTTTACTATAAATTTTTTTAAATAATGACAAATAAGTTATCAAAACCAATTATTCATGCCTGTGTTTTAGCAGCTGGCCAGTCATCTAGATTTGGCAAAACTAAACTTACTCAAATTTTCCGTGGTTTACCAATGGTTCAACATGCTCTATTAGCCGCACAGGGCGCTTGCAAAAATCGTGTAAGTCTTATTGTAGGGCATAATGCCGATGCTGTAATTGAGGCATCTGGTGGATTAGCTGATTCACTAATCCTTAATTCTAATTTTAAGAATGGTTTAGGATCAAGCATTGCAACAGCAGTGAATTCTACTCAACAAATTGCAGATGCTGTCTTAATTATTCTTGGTGATCAGCCCCTAGTTTCATCGCAGCAACTCAAGATGCTTATAAAAACATGGTCAGGATCTAGCAATGAGATTATAGCTTCAAGTTACAGTGGAACAGAGGGTCCACCAATCTTATTTCCAAAAGATTCATACCCATCACTTATTAACCTTAAAGGGGAATTGGGAGCAAAAAAAGTTATGAATAATATTCAATTCAGCGTGAAAAAAATTCAACTACCCTCCGCAGGGTTTGATATTGATACACAAGAAGATTTTAATAACTTAAATTAATTATGTTTACTTTTGTGAAAATATGACTGCAATTCTGCAGCTATTTCTAAAGCGATTGCAGCCGGACCTCTGCCACCAATCTTTTTACCTACCGGACCTCTTAAACGTCCATCAAGTGCTTGTGCTTCAAATTTCAAATCTTTTAAGATTCTTTCTCTGCGATGTAATGGCCCCAACAATCCAATAAATTTAATTGAAGATTTTGATAGCGCACTCAGATAAGATCGATCTGCTTCTAAATTATGACTCATAACAACAGCAGCATTAAATCGAGATAGATTTAATTCAGTTGAAATTCTTTGGCAAGGCATACAAATAGCATTTACATCAACATTTTTTTTCATTCTCTCTATAAAAGAAGGCCTATGATCAGAGACGCTAACATCCCATCCAAGTAAGCTTGCAATGGAGACGAGAGGATCTGCATCTAAACCCGCTCCAAGTATTAAAATACGAATTGGTGCTTTTATACAAATACTATCAAATTGCAAACTCATATTATTAGTTAAAGCTTTTGCTTCAGATGAAGACTCTAGCGTATCAAGTAATTTACGGAAAGGTTGGTAATTATTTTCTGAGTTTAATGGTTGCATTAGTATGTTCATTGACCCTTCACACCCAACCCCTAAGCCAAAAATTTCATCATCGCCGAATAAGTTATATGTAAAAACTTCTGAAACCCCCTCTTCTATAACTTTCTTAGAACGCTCAGCTAAATCCCCTTCAAGACATCCTCCAGATAACATGCCATGAAAATCACCTGAGTTATTAACCAACATTTGACTTCCAGCTTTACTATAAGTAGAGCCCGATGTACTTAATACAGTAATCATTGCCAATGGACGCTCTTCAGAAACATGCTTCCAAAAGAATTGCGCCAAAAGATGTGATAAATATTCGATTATTCAAATCCTTAGATATTATTAAATCATTATTTATATAAAAATAAATCTTAAGTTTTAATAAAATTAATTAATATTGCATCTAATTCAGAAACAAATGAATATCGAAAAATAATCATTTTACTAAGAAAGCGTTCGATAAAATAAACGAAGAGCTATCAAAATTAGAAGTAACCCAAATAACTTACTGAGTTTATTTTCAGAAAACAAATATGCTACTTTTACACCTACTGGTGCAGTAAGTGCTGACATGGGTGAAATTAAAGCAAAACCAATCAAATTTACATAACCTAAACTCATTTCTGGTAAACGTGGATCATCCCATCCAGCAACAATAAAACCAAAAGTACCTGGCAAACTAATTATTAATCCTAATAATGCAGCCGTGCCAATAGCGCGATGAATAGACTGATTAAATAAAGTCAAAACCATTACAGAAAAAGTACCTCCTCCAATACCCATCATGCTTGATAAACATCCTATTGAAGTTGGAACTAGGTTTATGAATGGGTTAATAGGTATATTTTCAGTTAAAGCCCGGTTTTCTGTAAAAAAAATCATTTTTAATGCTATAAGCATTGAGATTCCAGCAAAAATAATCGCTAATACTTGACTGTGAACTTGAGAGGCTATCCACGCCCCAAATAAAGCGCCAAACAAAATAAAGGGTGTCCAACTTTTTATAATTTTAAAATCAATAGCTCGATGTCGATAATGATTTCGTGCAGATGAAATTGAAGTTGGAATAATTATTGCTAAGGAAGTTGCGATTGATATATGCATGCGAATTGAGGAGTCAATGCCGATTATTTCTAAAATTATTTCAAGAACAGGAACTATAACAATCCCGCCGCCAATTCCAAATAACCCAGCTAGAACGCCCGCAACGCTTCCAGTAATTAACATTGCTATACCAAAAATTATTAGGCTATCAATCATTGCTTTTGATATCAGTTTTTAAATTTATCGGCTTAAAATTATTAATCTTAAAATTTTTAATTAAGATGTAAATTGGATGTCACAGCCATTCTTTTATGAGAATTTAAATAGTTATAGTAATCAATCCTTACTATATTTTTATCAAATTTTTATTTGATGTTATAATTTTTGAAAAACCAGCGTTCCGTTAGTGCCTCCAAAACCAAAGCTGTTAGTCATAACTGTTGTAAGGCCGGCTTTATCAATCAGGCTTGTAACAAGTGGTTTATCAGCAACTAGAGGATCAATAGTTTCTACATTAATCGATGGAGCTATAAAGTCATCTTGCATCATCAGTAAACAATGAATAGCCTCTTGAACACCTGTTGCACCTAAAGAGTGGCCACACATTGATTTTGATGAACCAAACTTAGGAATATTTTCTCCAAATAATTTGGACATCCCCTGGACCTCTTTTATATCGCCAACAGGTGTACTAGTTCCATGTGTATTAATATAATCAATTGGTTTCTCGACAGTTGAAAGCGCCATTTCCATACAGCGTATTGCACCTTCACCTGATGGGGCAACCATATCACTGCCATCTGAAGTTGCACCATATCCAACTAACTCACCATAAATTTTTGCCCCGCGCGCTTTTGCATGCTCAAGCTCTTCGACAACCACCATTCCTGCTCCTGCCGCTATAACAAATCCATCGCGTGAAGCGTCGTAAGGACGTGATGCAGTTTTCGGATTATCATTATATTTAGAAGAAAGTGCGCCCATTGCATCGAATAAACACGCGAGAGTCCAATGCTCTTCCTCGCCACCGCCCGCGAAAACAATATCCTGTTTACCTAATTGAATTTGCTCAGCTGCAGCACCGATACAATGTGCGCTTGTAGCGCAAGCTGATGTGAGAGAATAATTTATACCTTTGATTTTAAATGGTGTTGCAAGGCATGCCGATATTGAGCTACCCATTGTACGTGTAACCATATAAGGTCCAATTTTTCGCACTCCACGAGAACGCAATATATCAGCACTTTTGACGATATTTTCACTTGACGCTCCGCCAGAAGCAGCAATAATGCCTGAATGGATATTTGAAACATCGGCATCATCAAGCCCGGAGTCATCGATTGCTTTTTGCATAGCTATATAGGCATAAGCTGCGGCATCACCCATAAACCTCAAAACTTTTCTGTCGATGAGATCTTTTGTATTAATATCAACGCTACCAGAAACTTGGCTGCGCAATCCCATTTCCTTGAATTCCTCATTAGCAACAATACCTGAACGTCCTAAACGAAGAGATTCAGTAATTTCCTCTTTTGAATTACCTAAGCATGAAACAGCACCAAGGCCTGTAATTACAACGCGACGCATTTGTAGATCCTAGAAGTTTTCAATTGAAGTAAAAAGACCAACTTTTAAGTCTTCAGCTGTGTAAATTTCATTACCATCAACAGAAACTGTTCCATCTGCAATAGCAAGAACCAATTTACGTGAGATTAATCTTTTTATATCAATTTGGAATGTAACAAGCTTTGATGTAGGTAATATTTGACCAGTAAATTTAACTTTACCGACACCTAATGCTCTTCCTTTTCCTTGATATTTTCCCCAAACTAAATAAAAGCCAACTAATTGCCAAAGGGCATCTAGACTTAGACAGCCCGGCATAACTGGGTCGCTCTCAAAATGACAGTTGAAAAACCACAAATTTGGATTAATATCTAATTCGGCTTTAATTTCACCTCTACCATATTTACCCGTATTGTTTGTAATCATTGTAATTCTATCAGTCATTAGCATTGGTGGTTTAGGAAGTCGGCCATTTTCTTTGCCGAACAACTCACCACGTCCTGCCTTAAGCAAACCCTCATAATCATAGGAGTTTTGTGGATCTGGCAGGTTTTCCACCACTGAAGAATCTGAATCTGTCATACGCCCTCCAAAATTTGCATAAATCTCTACTCAGGCAGTAATGTATAATACCTTATTTTACGCGTTTAGCTTCTTAAGAAGTATTGAAATTGCGCCAATTAAAGTTAGATCAAAGAATCTAATTTTACTTAAATCTAATATAATTAGTGTATTCGCGTAATAAATATTAATATTTTTAAAAAATTTATTTATAAAAAGATTCTTCAAAATTAATATAAATTTTTAACATCCAAATAATTGCTTTGCTATTTAATTTAGTAAACATACTAGGGGTTGCAGTGTCATTATTTAAACGAACATTAGGTGAGTTTTTCTTTCGTCGCTTCATACTTAAATATTATTCCTCTAATCTTTTATTAGATATGAATCTTGAAGCTAAAAGTGAGACTTTAAAATACATTAAAATTAATATGGCTGATGCGCCCTTTTTTGAAAAACATCATCACATGGTTAATTATGTTCTAAAACAAATTGATGGGTCGGGACTGAATCTGGAATTTGGTGTAGGTCGAGGTAAATCAATGCGTTGGATCGCATCAACCATTAAGGATACAGTTCATGGTTTTGATTCTTTTGATGGAATTCAAGAGCACTGGAATGGAAATCTTATTGGTGCATTTGCCCAAAAGCGTATTCCCAAATTTTCAGACAATGTCAACCTACATATTGGTTATTTTAATAAAACACTTCCTATATTTTTAAAAAAATATACTGATTCTATTGCTTTTTTGCACATTGATTGTGACTTATATTCTTCAACTGCAATGATTTTCAAATTGCTTGGCAATAGATTGCGGCCAGGTTCAATTATTTTATTTGATGAATATTATAATTTCTATCGCTGGAAGCATCATGAATTCAAAGCATTTCAGGAATTTGTTAAAAGCAATGGTTTAGAATATGAATACATTGGTTATTCGGTAACAGGTCAACAAGTTGCAATAAAAATATTAGCAAACCCAACAAACCAAAGTTAAATAAATTATATTTCAATAAAAGAAATTATTTAATCTAAAGATAGATTCAGTGCACAATATGCAGCACCAAGAAGTCCAGGGTTATTATGAGTAACTAGCATTGTAGGAATACGTTCCATATATGGACGTTGACGTCCTTTACTTTCAAACGCATTTCGAAATTTACTTTGCATAAGAAGTTCAGGATACCTTTTTACAATACCTCCCGCTAAAAAGATTCCGTCTCTTGCACCCATGCATAAAGCAATATCACCTGCTAACTGCCCGAGAATTTCAAAAAAAATATTTACTGACTCAACAGCACGTAAATCACTATCAGCTTGGGCTTTTTCAAAAATTTCTTTAGCAGTTAATGATCTGCATTCTTCATTATGAATAAGCGCTAAAGACGTATAGATATTTTCTATTCCTGGACCTGACACTAATCTTTCTACAATTACACGATCATAATTATTTTTTAAAACTTTAAAGATTTCTGTCTGAATTTTTGAATTTGGAGCAAAACTAATATGGCCACCTTCTCCAACAACTGGAATAATTGTATTTTCAGAGCAAACTAAACCTGCTGCACCAAACCCAGTTCCAGCTCCAATTATTGCAACGTTAAATTCATCGCTGGGTAAGCAAACTGCATGCAAAGGACCTAGAGGTTGGAGGTCAGATTCTTTAAACTGGGTTATTGAATAAGCAGCTGCCTCAAAATCATTTAATAACCGCACTCTGTTAATATTAAAATCTTTTTTTAAAACTTCTGCATCCAACTTCCAGTGATTATTTGTAACTTGTATTGTGTCAGAAATTATTGGTCCAGCAGCAGCCAAACAAATTACATCGGGTGAAGTTGTACAAATTTTATCAAGATAATATCTGATTGCATCATCTGCAGATGAAAAATCAGTGCATTTCAAATTTACTACTTTATCAAAGGACGTATATTCAGAGTTTGCTTCCGCAAAACGGGCATTTGTACCACCGATGTCTCCAATCAATAAAGTTTTTTTAGTCATAAGCTATGCTCCCATATTAACAAGTTGGAAACACTCTAAATATTTAAGGGTAAATCTATCAAAGATGTTTTCTATGTCTTATTTTATAATCTTCAAATGATGATATATCAACTTAATTTTTTTAAATAATTAGGCAGCGCATTTAATCCAAGTCAATTTTAGATTATAACGATACCTCTAATTGGTGGTGAAGGGTGGATTTGAACCACCGACCTACGGGTTATGAGTCCGTCGCTCTAACCAACTGAGCTACATCACCTGATTTGAGCTGCAAATTCTCCTTATGCTACAGGTAGCTGTCAAGATTAAATTAATTTTCAAGCAGGCTTTAAAGTCAAACATTAAATCGAAAATGTAAAATATCACCTTCCTGAACTATATACTCTTTCCCCTCAAGGCGGAGTCGCCCTGCTTCCCTAGCTCCCTGCTCTCCTTTACCTCTTAAAAAATCATCATACGATATTGTTTCTGCTCTAATGAAACCTTTTTCAAAATCAGTGTGAATTACACCAGCTGCTTGAGGGGCCGTTGCTCCTATCTTAATTGTCCAAGCACGAACTTCTTTTTCACCTGCTGTAAAGTATGTTTGCAAGCCAAGTAAACTATAGCCATGACGAATTACACGATTTAAACCTGGCTCATTGAAACCTAAATCTAAAAGAAAATCTTTCTTATCTTTATCCTCAAGAAGTGCTATTTCAGACTCAATAGCTGCACATATTGCGACAAATTGAGCGCCGTCATTTTTTGCGTATTCTCGAACTGCATTAAGGTATCTATTATCTTTAAATCCAGTTTCATCAACATTTGCAACATACATAACAGGTTTATCTGTAATAAGGTGGATAGATTTTAAAATTTTATTCTGTAAATCAGATTTTTCAAGCGTTCGAACTGCAAGTCCCTTATCAAGATGAGACCTAATACCCGCTAATGCAGCTTGTAATGCAACTGCATCTTTATCACCAGTCTTAGCTATTTTTGAAGCACGATCATGCTGTTTTTCAATTGATTCTAAATCTGCTAGAGCAAGCTCAGTATTGATGATTTCAATATCATTGAGAGGATCAATTTTTCCTGAGACATGGGAAATATCATCATTGTCAAAACAACGTACTACGTGAGCAATCGCATTAGTCTCGCGGATATTTGCCAAAAATTGATTTCCTAAACCCTCACCTTTTGAGGCCCCAGCAACTAATCCTGCAATATCAACAAACTCCATAGTCGTTGATAAAATTTTTTGAGGGTTAACGATTTTGGCCAGCTCCAAAAGACGTTTATCTGGTACCGGAACAATTCCAATATTTGGCTCAATGGTACAAAATGGATAGTTTTCAGCTGCAATCTCAGCTGAAGTTAATGCGTTAAAAAGGGTTGACTTACCAACATTTGGTAAACCTACAATGCCACAAGTAATAGCCATTTAATTTACTCTTTTGTATGTAAAACTTTAGTTGCTGCATCGAAGCCTTCTTTTATAAGAAGGGGTATAACTTTGATTGCGTCATCAATATTATTATTAATTGCATTCTCAACTTCTTTAGATCCAGACTTTAAGACATAGTCAATTACCTTACTCTTATGACCCGGATGGCCAACCCCCAAACGTAAACGAAAAAATTCTGCGCCACAATGATGTATCACATCACGAATACCATTATGTCCGCCATGACCGCCGCCAGCTTTTAAGCGTGTTTTATCCGATGGCAAATCAATTTCATCATGCACAACGAGAAGTTTGCTTACCTCTAATCGATAATAATCAATAAAACTTTTAATTGGTTTGCCGCTGAGGTTCATATAATTTTGTGGCTTGATTAGCCAAATATCGTCATCTTTTAAATTGATTTTACAATAGCCTAGATCAAATTTTTTTTCATATCGAAATACACCTCCATACTTTAATGCCAAAGCTTCTACGAACCAGAATCCAGCATTATGTAAGGTGCGCTCATATTTTTCCCCTGGGTTTCCGAGGCCGGCGATAATTTGAATAAAATCTGACATAGTTTCATTTTATACAAAAAGACCGCCAATTGGCGGTCTTTTTGTTTCTCATAAGTCTCAACTAGTCTTTTTTAGATTCTTCATTAGATGTAGATTCATTAGTCTGGTTATCTTCCACTCCAGCATCTCCACCATCAGAGTCCTCTGCTTCAATAGATATATCGTCTTCAATTGGTGCTGCTTTAATTACTTGTATGGACACAATACCTTGATCATTCTCTTCACCAGGCACTAAGTTAAGAATTTCAACGCCTTTTGGTAATTTTATATCAGAAAGATGCAACATCTTATCTAACTCTAGCTCTGATACATCAACTTCCAGATATTCAGGAAGATCCTTAGGTAAACAAGAAATTTCAACATCATTTATAAGATGAGCAACACTACCGCCCTCTTTAACACCTGGAGCTACATCTTCTCCTAAGAAATGAAGAGGAATATTCATCTTAATCTCCTCGTCATCAACAATACGCTGAAAATCTATATGCATAATTATATGCTTTGCGGGGTGCCGTTGTAGATCCTTAACAATTGCAGACTGCGATTTTTCACCTACTCTAATATTCAAAACACTTGAATAAAATGACTCATCCTCAAGTCTTTTCAATACTTTATTTTGATCAAACGTAAGTGACCTAGGTGGACGCCCAGCACCATAAATAATTGCAGGAACTTTACCTTTATGACGTAGACGGCGGCTCGCACCTTTACCCTGGTCTTCGCGAAATTCTGCAATTAGATCGAAATTGTCTTTCATGACTTTTCTCCACTAACTGTATGTTTTTAATTAATTTAGATTAGCATGAATCGCGACCAATTCATGCAAGGGCAGGAATGTTAACCCACTGACTAATCTAGGTAAAGAGAACTTACTGATTCATCATTAGAGATTCGTCTAATTGTCTCTGCCAAAAGTTCGGCAGTCGATAATTGGCGAATCTTTGGGCATGCTTGGGCATCTTTACGAAGTGGAATAGTATCCGTAACAACAAGCTCAGCAAGCTCGGATTCAGATATTCTTTTTACAGCAGAACTAGATAGCACCGCATGAGTAATATAAGCCGTTACACTAAGTGCGCCTCGATCTTTTAACGCCCTTGCTGCTTGACATAATGTACCAGCTGTATCAACTATATCATCAACCATTACACAATTTTTACCTTCAACTTCACCTATGATATTCATGACTTCAGATTGATTTGCCTTATCACGACGCTTATCAATTATAACAAGATCAGCATCACCTAAACGCTTTGCAAGTGCCCGTGCTCTTACAACCCCACCCACATCAGGTGATACAACTACCATATCTTCATATTTTTGCTTCCAAATATCTCCAAGTAGTAATGGGGATGCATAAACATTATCAATAGCTATATCAAAAAAACCTTGAATCTGATCGGTGTGCAAATCAACTGATAAGATTCGATCGACACCTGCAGTTGCAAACATTTTGGCTACTAATTTTACAGTAATGGGCACCCTCGCGGAGCGCGGACGCCTATCTTGCCTAGCAAAACCAAAATAAGGGACCACTGCAGTAATGCTTGCTGCAGAAGCGCGCCTGACGGCATCAACCATAACCAAAAGCTCCATTAGGTTTTCAGAAGCTGGCGGGCAAGTAGGTTGAATAATAAAAGTTTCTCTGCCGCGAATATTCTCTAAAATTTCGACATTATTCTCACCATCTGAGAAATTACCCACATGAGCGCGCCCAAGGGGGACTCTTAAAAAGCGAGCTACCTCTTGCGCTAGTCTAGGATGAGCGTTACCCGAAAAAACTGCTATTGTTGCCAGATCCACGATGCCCCCTTAAGGCCAAAAGATGGCTGGGGCGGCAGGATTCGAACCTGCGGTACACGGGATCAAAACCCGATGCCTTACCGCTTGGCTAC
>MDTG01375893.1_pt1 | contig 23703 bp, 21 predicted proteins | sample 811421 | NCBI WGS metagenome assembly MDTG01 (sample SAMN05326645, study PRJNA326480) | marine metagenome | isolation source: seawater | place: Pacific Ocean: South East | collected 2011
ACTTGTATCGCCTATCCAAAAAGCCCAATTTTTTCCCTCCATCTCAGCTTCGATACTGTTTAATTTATCTATTAGTCCATCGCTAGACTTTACAAGTAGCAAGACAGATAAATTATTTGATGAATCTACAACAGGCTTATTTGACAAGGCGTTTTCAAAAACAGAATTATTTTTAGGCTCAAACGTGTTATTTCCTAAGCCCCTTAATCCAATTTGTTTCCCATTAAAATTTAAGATTCCGTCTTCCATTCTGGCGTATTTATAATCTCTATTATTTCGTGCTTAGTATACTCTTTTAAGCCTATGTCATTACCCGCAATTTCAAATAAAAATTCAGGCTGATCACCTTTATATTTTATAATAAACTTCTCCTTGTCAGGAGAAAATCTCAAAGAGGCGTAGCTTGTTTGCATAATCTTATCGTAATCTACAAAATGCAAATCATCCGTGTTTAATATGCAATATTTAGTTTCCATTTTACTAACTACATGTCGCTTGTGTACTATTAGCTGCTTGGTTTCCAACGTATTCAGTATCTCCAATCATTGGTATAAAGGCAATATGAAAAGTTCTTGCGTCACAATTAGACGTAGTCGCAAGCTGTAAATTATCAGCGCCACAAGCACCTTGGGAAAAATCACTGCTTTTAAATAAACCTTCAGCGTTCAAAAAAATGAAGCCATGAGTATTAATCGAAGGAGTCCCTCCGGTTGTAGCTATAGTTACTTTTAGTTTATCGTATGCAATATTATCAGTTTCTCCAAAAACACCTCTAGCCTTATAGAGCCAAGCTGTGCCTACACTAGCGCAAACTGCTGACAAGCTTGCACTAGCCAATGCGCTTGCAGCACCCATTACATGAACTATTTCATATCTCATAACTAACTAGCTGGATCTAATACATAAAATTCCCTAAGTAGTTCAAAGTTTCTTCTGATTTCAGACAGTTTAAGAGCTCGCTCATATACTATTAAATGCCCAACCTTGACGTTTGAATCTGTCGCAGTCGCAGCTATACTTTTACCTAGTGTTATGGCGCAACTTTTTACACCTGCGGCATCACCATCTATGTAATACATCTGACTAACAAGGCTTTGATTTATTGAAAGGTGAGCAGCATCTACATTATCACTAGAGTTAGTAAATCTAAGTCCATCGTATTGTTTATTTGTATATGCGTTTATATGAGAGCCAAAATCACCTAACTTAGGGTGAATCGTCATAGAAAACATATTCCAATGGTCAGTTTCCAATTCAACATTAAAAGCTATTTTACCAGTTTTACCCGGAACTAAAACGTAAAAACGAGAAGCGTCATTTTCAACTATAACACCAAACTCTATGTAAAATCTTTCTGATAGAGCCTCTCCGGGAGCTTTTATATTTCCTATAGGATAAGAAGTATTGCCTGTTTTTTTAGGGACATAAACCCATTGAGATACGGTGGTTGGCTTTTGCAAATTAATCGTAAAAGCAGACCCACCATAACCAGCACTTTGAGCCCCTATTTCGTCATCAACCCCGTCAAAACCAAAACACCTAACTGCTCTTCCGTACAAATTAACTGGACTTGCCATCCCAGTATAGTTGTCCTCTATGCCATTATTGAGAGAAAGGTCTTTTGTATCTCCAACATTTGTATCGTTTTCCCATTTTAAATTTCCAGTACTTGTATCAACAGCGTTTATATCATCAGGGTTAAACAATCCTATCATGCTAGGTGCATCTGAACCAGAGCCAAAGATTAAAGATCCAGCAGAAGAAGGTGTTGAGGCAGAACCACTATAAATAACTTGCCCATCAGTAAAGTAAGTAGATTGACCGGGAGCAAAACTATATATGGTTGAACCATCTGTGTTTTTAAAAGTAAGGGCTATAAAGCTTTCTGAACCTAAATCCGAAGGATCGGTTCCTCTAATATATTTGAGTGATATTGAGCCTGTGGCTTGTGTGCTTATAGTATAAGTTTCGGTAAGGTGATCGTTATCAAATTCACTCGGAGTAACCCATACTTTGTCAGAAGCGCCTTGGACAGTCATTAAATTGTCGCCTTCGTAAACCTCTATGTAAGGATGATTATAATACTCATCTCCCCAACCATCACCTCCTAAATCATCAACTTTTATGGTCATTTCAAAGGCGGAACTAGCCGTAGGATAAGACACGAGACCACTGGTAGGATGTTGACCAGTGCCATTTTCGTCCCTAAAAAACTTATGCTGACTAGAGATTGTTTTGCCTATTGCAGCAGTAGTATTAGAGCTATGTATCCCAGCGAAGTCCATTAATTTTCCGCAGCATATCCAGCGGTAACTTGCCCTGTGAGTTGACCATCAACTCCAGTATCGTAAGAAACTAAAGACAGTAAACCTTGACTGCCAGATTCAATTCCTCCCGGAGGACCACCAATAAATTTTATTCCAGTATCGAAAAATAAATTAAAACCAGTGTTTGGATTGTTGTTGACTAGCTTTATTGTAGATGTTTTACCTGTTCCTAAATTAGAGAAAGTAAAACCAGATATATTGCCTGTTACTTCCATTACGCAAAAGGTTTGACCTAAATTACCAGTAAAGGGACCGCCCGTAGGATTGGAGCCACTAATTAATGGCGCTTGCCCATAATCATGCATCCCAGTGAAACCACCAGCGCCGACTACATTTCCATATTGTAGGCCATTTCCGTCATCGTTTACTATAATTGCCTGTCCAGCGCTTGCACCTGAAACGCTGACTCTATCGATCATAATTTGTTTTAATTTATCATCCATTCTTAATTCCTATTTAAATTTAAGTATTATTAGGGCGATCCACCGCCATCATCAAATTCATCACCGCCATCATCAAATTCACTTCCAGCATAGTACCCCGTAAATAAAAATTGATTTTTTGTAGCTAAAAAATTTTGTCTTATTTCTGAGTTTTTAAGGTGTTTATTGTATACTAAAACTCTGCCTAACTTAAAGTTTTGTCCAGCGTAGAAAGATCCCATGTTGTCTTTATACCAATTTGTTCCTTCTTGGTCTAAGTTTTTTATGGTTTTCCCTACATTCAATAGAGCGCCCGTTTCCCCCCAAGTCGGATAGTATACGTCATCAGATTCGTCTTCTAAATTGTTAGATATAAGAGTGTGAGTAATTGGTTGAAAGTCGTCATCTACGTACAAATCAAATCTTCCACCGTAATCTATATCGGCTGTTTGATCTGGAAATTTTCCAGAGTTTTTAGTGAGGGATATCATATGCCAAGTGCTTGGCTCCCCTGTAAGTACTGAGGCTCTGTTAGGGTCAAGGTCTGTATTGTTACGGAACCCCCAAGCGTTTTCTCCGCCTAAAACATTAAGTGATCCATATTTTCTAAAGTCTGGACTATTACTAACACCATAACGTCCTGATACGTTACTCGTATACTCAAGACCCATCCCTCTTCCACTCCAGTAATCATCTGCACCAGCTAATGCATTCCAATGGGCTCCTGTATTACCACTCAATTCCCACCACATGCAAATAGTGAAGCCGCCACTTAAATTTATAGTAAATGAATTATTATAGATATCATCATATGAACCTATGTAGTCATCAACACCATCAAATTCGTAATGACTTGCATTTCCACTTACTCCGCTTTTCCAAATAGTTCCATTTTTTATTTCCAAGTCAGATTCACCAGCAACTGAATTAGACCATCTTGAAAGACCTGAAGCATTTCCTGTGGTAGGATCAAAATTACCAATTAGCCCTTCCGTAACAACTCCTGTTCCGGAAGGGATTAAGCTGCCCATTCGGGCCGTGTTATGGATTCCTCCAAACATACCTTAATCCTGTACGGCAAACGCTCCAATACATTCTCCAGTTGACGCACCAAAACTCTTAACGGTAAGAATACCTATTTTACCAGATGGTATAGTACTTGGTGCTTGACCTACAAAGTGTATATCATGACCAGTACAGAAAGTATAATCTGAAGTCCCTGCTCCAGAAACCATTAAGCTAACTTCTCTTCCCTCTTCTATATTCAATAACTGGACTCCAGTAGCATTACCGCTAAGGATCATTTTTTGGGAGGACTTGCCATTTAAATCTAAAAACAAAGTGCCATTTGAATCTACAAAACTTCCGCTATTATGAATAGAATCTTTATAATTACCATTCAAGGAAAGAGTAGTGCCATCAAATGTTAATGCGGATTCAGCATCTAGTTCTGTTACAGTAGAGGAAACTGTAACGACTCTATTTTCGGTTGCTCCATTTATACTGGCTGTAGCTCCTGTAGGTCCGGTGGCTCCTGTAGGTCCGGTGGCTCCTGTAGGCCCAGTAGCTCCGGTAGGCCCAGTAGCTCCGGTAGGCCCAGTAGCTCCGGTAGCTCCAACCGCTCCGTCAGATCCATCTGAGCCAGCGGCCCCAGTCGCTCCGGTAGGCCCAGTAGGACCAGTGGGGCCAGTAGGCCCAGCTTGAGTTGAGCTTACTCCAGTTACAACGAAAGCATTATTGAATTTTAAGTTGTCGTCGCTATCTGAATAAATATAATTATCACCAAAGTATCCAGTGTTTGCGTAAATATTAGTTCCACTTATTGCCGTGCCTGTGACGCTGCCGCTTACATAAACGTCCCCGCGAACATCTAATTTACCAGATGGGTTTAAATTACCTTGTCCAATTCCTAAAGCATCAGTTGTGGCATTATAGAAAACTTGACTTGTTGCGGCAAAATTACCCGTATCCAAATTGTATTGAAGTTGACCAGTTGACCCTACAGCATTTGCAGCACCACCAGCTTCACCTTGAGGCCCAGTAGGCCCAGTAGGTCCAGTTACCCCAGATCCTCCTGCTGCTCCTGTTGCTCCTGTAGGTCCAGTTGGGCCAGTAGGCCCAGTTACTCCAGAGCCCGTAGGCCCAGTTGCTCCTGTAGGCCCAGTTGGCCCAGTAACTCCTGTGGCTCCTGTAGGTCCAGTTGGTCCCGCTGCTCCTGCTTCTCCATCTGAACCAGAAGGTCCAGTTGCCCCAGTAACTCCGCTAGGTCCAGTTGGACCAGTTGGACCAGTAACACCGCTTAATCCACTTGCGCCTGTTGCTCCGCTTGGCCCTGTTGAGCCAGTAGGACCAGTTGGACCAGTGGGTCCAGTTACCCCAGAACCTGTTGCACCGCTTGGCCCGGTAGGTCCAGTCGGGCCAGTTATCCCAGATCCCGTTGCTCCGCTTGGCCCCGTAGGTCCAGTAGGCCCAGCTATTCCACTTAAACCACTAACGCCAGTAGCACCAGTAGCGCCAGTCGGCCCTGTAGGACCAGTGGGTCCAGTGACTCCAGATCCTCCTGTTGCTCCAGTGGGTCCAGTTGGCCCAGTTGGCCCTCCTGCTGGTCCCGTAGCTCCACTAGGCCCAGTTGGGCCTGTGTCTCCACGAGCTCCGCTTTGAGCGAAGCCAGTTACAAGAAAGCCTGATTCTAATATAGTTCCATCACCGCTTTGTCTTATTACTTTTAATTCTCCAGTGGTGTTAATAAATTTAAATTGCTCTCCAGTACCTCCAGTATCTCCAGTCGTAATATTTTGTATTAAGAAATTTTTAGTTGAAAAGTCGCCTGTAAGTTCAAGGTCGTCATCACTTCCTAATAACGTAGCTACTCTCTCCCCGGAAAGTTGAATTCCCCCGCCTGAAGCGAACGACATTCTTAATGGTTCTCTAAAGCCTGAGCCAGAAATGATAATAGAAGAACTAGTAAGATATAAATCTCTCCATTGTTTAGAAGATGACCCTAAGTCATATTGATCGTCGAAAGCAGGTACTAAACCACAATTTACTTCTATGGGCTCAGTAGCATATGGATTCTGCAATCCTGTAGTACTAAGCATTTGAGTGAAAATTTCGGCATAAGAATTACTACCACTACCTAAAGTATATGTATTGTCTTGCGCGGGTACTATTGGCCCATCATGAAAAGTATCACCTTCTACGTAAAATATTCCGCTGCCAAGAGTGTTTGCTTTTGCATTATTATATAAATCTGTTCTGGTAACTCCTCCGGGTGCGTAATCTCCAATTGCAATTCTTGGATATTGCTGAACGCCAGCATCATTGGCGTACACATTAAACATATAACTAGATCCAGTCTGAACAGGAGTACCTCCATTAAAATAACCGTGATCTAATACTTGCAATGCCCCAACAGGAATTTCAGGATCATTAGCGCTTCCACCTCCGCCTCCGCCACCACCAGAAGGAGGAACAGTGGCCCAATCTATACTTACGTATACTTCTCCACCAGAAGGCAATTGAGTATTAAGGTAGTCATAGCCATTAATTGAGAAACCAAAACCACTAACAGGAAAAACCATGTATTCAGAACTATAACTTCCTCTAGGATCTTGAGGGTTATTTATTGAAGCATCGCTTTCTAAATTAGTGAAATAGTCATGGCCACCGTGATGTGTTATAATGTAAGCATTGATGTTGATCCCAGTGCTATCTTGTATGCGTACAACATTTCCGCTATAAAAGGGTTGATAAAATTGAGCTAACTGAGTATCACGGTGATAGCCATCGGCATCGGTAGTAGATATGGCTAAACCTGTAATTACATCAAATTCATCACCATAATCACTGACCGTACCCCATAACTCTTTTATGTACCCTGTGGAGTCTATGTTTGCTCCGCCGAGAGTTTTTGGCCAGTTGTGACAAATGGCTCCTTGTTCGTTTCTTACTCCAGTTCCGGGCCAGAATTTATACTTCATTCCCCCTAAAGGCTTACCTGCTGGGCCAGTTTCTCCGTCTTGCCCATTTTGTCCGGATAATCCAGATAAACCAATTCTCCCAACAGAGAAACTAACTTTATCAAGATTCGAGAATTGACCACCATCTCCCGGAGCCGTCCAAGAACTATTTCCGTCTTCATTTCGATGCACGGGAATAATAAAAGATTTAGTCTGGCCCTGATTAGTGGTAACGGCATTCGAACTGTTTAAAGCAAAAATATCTCCTGTTTGAAGATAGCTTTGAAACTCAATAGCAGTTGGAGTTCTTTTATCTAATATAAAATAATTACCTGTTGGATTTGGAGTTCCAAGATTTTGTATCCAATAGTATTTATCTCCAGTCAATGAATCATATCTACCGATTGAAAGACCAGTGATAACCATATTGTAGGTCGTATAATCGAAAAAACCTAAGTCTACTATGCCATCAAATGGACCAGAACTAAATTGCGTTATGTAAGCATCACTGCTGGAGGCGGTGGAGTCACCAGAGTAGCGATACACAAATTCATACCCATCTCCCCCCATTGCTCCAGTTGCGCCTACAGGGCCACCCGCTGGACCAGTAGGGCCAGTAGGCCCAGTGACACCAGTTGCACCTGTGGCTCCTGATGGTCCTTGTATATTTACAGGTCCAACTTCTGATGAGTCAGACAATTGAAAGAAGACTCCTGTTCCAGCGCCTGTAGCGCCAGTTACACGCGCACCTGTTGGGCCAGTGGGTCCAGTAACACCAGTAGGTCCAGTAGCTCCGGTAACTCCGGTTGGGCCTGTGGGTCCAGTTGGTCCAGTAGGTCCAGTTACTCCAGAGCCTGTTGCTCCAGTCGGTCCAGTAGGTCCAGTAGGCCCAGTGGAACCAGTTCCTCCAGTCGGGCCAGTGGGTCCAGCATCACCCACTGCTCCTGTTGGGCCTTCTGCCGCTGGAGCTATGCTGATGTATATTTCTTCATCGTCAGAAAAAGAATCATCATGATTTAAATAAAAAACAGAAAGCCTTGTATACCCCATCTCGGATATGTTGGTTCCATTTATTTTAAAAACTATAAATTTACTATTATCACTTTTTGAAAATATTTTTATTCTAGTGCCAAGTACATCATCTAAAGTGTCAAAATAAGTAGAAAGAGAACTACCAGCTTGATCTAAAGTATCTATTCTTATTTCCGTTACGCTAGAATATGTAGAATTATTAAAAGCTAATTTTCCATCTCCCGGATCTGTAAGAACCGTAGTGGAATTAAATTTATAAGTATAGGTATCACCTCCTGCTGGGCCTGTAGTTCCAGTTCCTCCAGTCGGGCCTGTGACTCCTGTAACGCCAGTAGGCCCAGTAACTCCGGTAGGGCCAGTAGGACCAGTGGGTCCAGTCGGACCTGTAACACCTGTAACTCCTGTGGCTCCACTTGGTCCCGTAGGTCCAGTAGGGCCAGTCACTCCAGATCCCGTTGGCCCAGTGACCCCTGTAGCGCCACTAGGACCAGTGGCTCCGCTTGGTCCAGTTGGTCCTGTATTTCCAGTGGCTCCTGTTACCCCGCTTGGTCCAGTTGGGCCAGTCGGTCCTGTTACGCCAGAACCCGTTGGCCCAGTGGGTCCGGTAGCTCCTGTAACTCCAGTGGCTCCTGAAGGACCAGTAGGCCCAGCGGGGCCAACCCCACCACGCCGACCTTGAAAAACGACATCTATGTTTGCTTTATCTGGGGCTTCAATTGAAGAGGTAGAACTTTTAGAAGTGACTTCAACGGTAGAAGAACCGCCAACTTCTACGCTCGAAGTTGATCCTCCTGAAATAGTTACTTCTACATCAGCCATTTTACGATAATGAGATTGTGACTTCAGGTATTACATTTATATAACCTTTAGACACTTTCTGAACGTTCCAATCACCAGAAGCGGCTGGAACAGTTTCATACTTCTCAATATCGTATACACCTTGAACAATTGGAAGTCCTGAAGTGCCAGAGGGTCTTATATAAACATCAATAAAACCACTAGCCCCCAATGTAGGGTCGCTAGAGTTTCCAGATACTACTTTAGGTTCAAGATTTAAGAGGACACTTCCAGTACCGTACCTAAACTTTGCTACGCCACGAGCAGAAAAACCACTTAAATTTATAGGATCTCCATCATCGTCCTTAACCTTAAACCTTAAATCAAGCGTAGAGCCTTGATTTATATCAATGTTGTAAGTGGTCGCCATACTAATAAGTATTACACGGCGAAAAACTTAAAAATATGGTAAATTATCTACCTTCTTCTAAAATTTTTCTTACATGGTCTGGAATGTCGCCATTATTGGCGGCAGGAGCATCATTCATGGGTTTTTGATATTGATTAAAATGCCTTTTAAATTCGTAAACCAATCTCTCCTCAAGACGGGTTCTGTCTCCTGCTGGCAAAATACCTAAATTAGACGCATGAGCCTCAATGTCGGTTCTATTCATTTCATCTAGCTGTCTTTTATACTCTTCTTCATTATTTGTAGAGTATTTGCCGATTCCATCATCACCCCAAATTTGGTCTAACGTAGAAGGCTGAAATTTTTCCTCTTTCCCATGAGACTGATCCAATTCAGTAATCTTGGGTTTTCTTGGCCTTTTTGCTGCTTTGGCTGTTTTTTTGTTAGGTTTATTTTTCATGTCATCAAAATATTTAACGTCCATCGATTTCAACTATAGCTTAAAAAACGAAAAAACCCAAGGGGAAAATCCCCTTGGGCTTGAATTGGTTAATTAAGATTAACCAAGAATTAGACCGCAAACTGCGCGACCATCGAGGCAGAGGCGACCCTCTTCGAGAGAGCCATAGAAGCCAGCCTTGTCGGAACGAGCAGCATACCACTGATCATCAGGAACGGCGGTGAAAGTACCACCAGTGTCAGCGTCACGGGCTACGGGGCGTACAAACGCCTCACGACCCAAGTCAACACCAACAAGAATTTGATGATTCGCGGTTGCGAAGTCAGAGATGCTGTTAGTAGATCCGTCGATTTGCGTGGCAGCAGTGCCAACGGAATCGAAGAATGTCTCAAACAACGCATTGTAACGTTGGCTCTTGCCAAGCTCAACCAACTCGTGGATGGCTACGCCGTAAATGCTCTCCATGCCAGCGGCATTGTAGATAGCCATACGAGCGTCATCCGGTAAGCTCTGAGCGTTAGCAGCAGTAGCTGCACTGTCAGTACGAATAGCGTTGTAAGCGAACTTACGAATCTGACCCTTAACTTCAGGAGACACGAACAAGTCGGTCATACCTTTAGCATTGTAGTCAGCGGGAGTACCACCAGCCCAAGAAGTGTTAACTCTTCTCATTCTGGTCATCAAGTCATTCAAGTCTTGAAGAACAAACTCGGCGGAAGCGCCAGTGTTGTTCGAGGTCAATACGTGACGAAGAGCACCAGAAGTGCTGGCAGCGTCAGAACGACCATTCTTGGTTGCAGCTTCGGCAACAGCCTTCATAACTACAGACCAAGCATTTCTTTCTTGCTTGATGAGAACCTCTTGAGCCATGCGCTCAACAGCTTTGCTAACTACGTCAAGACGAGCCTTACGAGCGTACTTCTTGTGAAGATGAACGGCGCTATCTAAACGATAGGTCATTACCTTCATTTCTTGTACGGGAACGTGAGCGTCTGAGCTAGGTAAGCCACCAGCCATGTTCTGAGACCACACACTGACATGTCCTTTATCAGTGTTGTAATAAAGGTCGAGAGGGTAACTAGGGTTATCGTCCTGATCGAATTCAGAATCACTGTAAATAGCGGCGGAAGTACCAGCCTCATTTACAACCTTCTGAACGACAGGGCCAATAAAAGCAGCGAAAGCTTCGCTGGCCTCACGAGACACATTTAAGTCTCTTGAACCCAAAGCCTTTACCAACTCCACCTGTTCGGGGGTATTTTTAAGCTTCAATTTCATATAATAATCCTTTTATAAATAAATGATTAAAGGTTTACAGCGAAAGCTTGATGAGAGCGTAACCATCGGTGTCACTCGAACCAAGAACAGTGCCAACTTGGAAGCCAGCGCTGTCATCGTTATATTGAACGATTTCACCACTATCTCCAGCGTAAAGCTTAGTTCCGGGAGTGACAGCGCCAATCGAGTCGCCCGAATACAAAAGGATACCCTTCGTAAGTACGGGAACTGTTTGACCGCTGATAGCAACTTCCATTTCGGCTGCTTTTCTGGGGTTGAACTTCAGTAGCTCACCGTTCTCATCGACTTCAGCAACGTCATGGAGAGTTACTCCAAGTGCTACATTACCAGAACTAGTCTGACAAATCTTAGCAGTAGTGCCATATCTTTGAGAAACAGTACCGTTGTAAGAAGCACCGGGATTGCCCAACATTTCTGTTGGCTCATCGGTGTTCTTCCAACCATCGCCCTGAACCTTTACAAGTGTTCCTTTCGGAATCTTGTCGCCAGCACTGATACCAATCGCTCCGCTATAAGCGTAGAGATTGACGACATCGTGCTCATCGTATACTCTAAATGGTTTTAAGTTAATAGCCATATTTTTTACTCCTTAATAATTAATATAATAAATTAAGTGTTTATTTGATCCAATTTTCTACCGAGAAAGCATTCTTGTATTTATCATACGTAGTTTGCTCTTCAGTGTCCGAAGATACAGGAATTTCAGAAGCTTCGGCCTCAGAATTGTCTACTGCTTCTTCTACAACGTCTGTAGAAGCAACAGGTTCTTCTTCAGTTTCAACCTCTTCTGAAGCTTTGGCTTCCTGTGTCACCTCGGCTTCTGCTGTTTCTAAACTTTCTCTATTTTTAGCGCTCAAAAGAACACCCATTTTTTTAGAGTAAGTTTCGAAATTGTCATCGTCCATATCTTTAATGTCGAAAGCGATAATTTCGCGGTCTCCATCTTCAAGGACGTATTCTTTATCGAAGTAGGTCATGCGAGCAACGAAACGCTCTTCGGCTTCCTTTGCTGCGACCTCTTCTTTGATTTTTTCAAGTTCAGCTTGAACAGACTCAAAGGTCTTTTGAGTCTCCTCAGAATTTTTCTGAAGATTCTCAATTTGCTCTTGAGCGGCTTTCAAGTTGTTCTCTACTTCCGTTTTTTGGGCGACGTATTCCTCAGAAGCCTTCTGCAACTCATCCTCAATGAAATCAGAGATGGATGAGGCAGAAAGCTCTTTAAGATTCTCGTCGTTAATATCTTTTAAGCTTTCAATTTTCATGATAACTCTCTTTTTATTCTTTACATTAATTTCCTCTGATTGTGAAATAATATTTACTGTTTTTTCTGTTTTTTCCTCTGAGATCTCCTTTTCAGAAACAGTCGCTTCAGAGTTGGATTCAGGATCTTTAGAGGATTTTGGAGACACAATGACACCTTTAACGTCAGCAGCAGGGGTTTCGGTAAGTCCAATTCCCAATGGGACAACTTGACCAACTACCTTCCTATATATGCTCCTTCCATCTTGGGTTTCGCCTGTGCCGCCAAAAGCTTTTAAATTCGGTTTTAAAGATTCGATTTCTGCTTGGTCAGAAATAATAGTTGAAGATTCAAGATTTTTATCGCCGCCTTCGGTTAATACTAAGTTATATTGACTAAATCCAAGTTCCCAACTCGCGCTGATAGACATGTATTTATCACTAGTTGGATCATTAGACTCTTCGATTACGTCGGCTAATTGATTATTGACAACTTTCCATACTACACCGCCTAAAGTAATATTAAAAGGAGATAAAGACTCTTTTGATAAAGATTCGTTATCTAAAACTTGGTCTGTCCCAAATTCACTAAAACCAGCAGAAAGAATAACTCCAATGACTTTCTGTCTATTATGCTCAATGTTTATGGGCTTATTAATGAAAGATTTAAAAATATCAAGGGCTGTTTCCGTATCAATAACATCACCATTTCTATTGACCCTATTAGCTACACAGGCATTAAAAGCTATAGGAAGTAGGTCGATTTCTTTTTCAGTGTCGATTCCCGGAACAAAACTTTCGATATCTAACTGACTAGCTAAAGATAGATATTTATCTTTATCCTCAGAAACCATCGGTTTTATAACCGAACTAAATATTGTAGTATATTCAAAGTCCTTTTTCATTATAAAATATTCCTTAAATGACTATAATCCTCTGGTTTATGTTGCAAAAATAAATCAGACAGGTCGAAATCAGTTTCTAGTCCATATTCTTTACACTCTGTTGAGGCATTTGAAAAATCTTTTACCTCAAAATTGAAATCTATCTGTTTGCAATCATTATCTAAAAAACGATTTATGTAAGCTACGCACCAATGATTTATATTATTAGAATTTTGAAATTCAAATTCTGAAGCCGCTAGACAAAAGGCATCCTTGAATCTTGCAACTGGAATGCGCTTTTTATTTTCTTTATTGTAAGTTTTCATCTTTGACTCTAAGAAGGACAAAACCTTCAAAGAGTAAGATATAGCTTGCGATTGAGTTGCTATTTTACAAGTTGATTTAGCTTCCGTAGAAGCAGAAGGCGCATCATTTTCTTCGTTAGTCTCTTCTTGCTCGGCTTGCTGCTCTTCTTTTACTTCTTCTGGTGCTTCAGCGCTAGTCTCAGGCTCTATATCTACCTTACGATTGACCTTTTCCCAAAGATCTTTGTAGTCAGAATTAGCCTGATTTTTTTTCATAATAATATCTAATTTTATATTACACTAAAATTAAATAAAAACAATCAATTTTAAATAAAAAAGCCCCCGTAATTAAACGAGGGCTTAAAGAAGGTGATTTAATTTAGTTTTACTTCTTCTTTTCTTCGGTAACTGCTACCCCAGCCTGAACAAAAGGAAGGGTAACGCTCACCCCCTTTCCATTGGCTGATGCGGAAAGGTATCCATCATCGTTAGCCTTTGGTCCAAGGGTAACAGTGCTTGAGCAGCCAACGCCAAAAAAGGCAACCGCTGCAATTAACAATAGTGTCGGTTTATTTTTCATATGATTAAATAAGCTAACTTAGCTCGCGGCCAACGTAACAAGGGTATAAAATGAAATCAAGAAAAAACTAAAGAGTTTTTCTTTTGCGTGAAGTCTTCTTCTTAGCGGTCTTTTTAACAGCTTTTTTGACTGCTTTTTTGGGTGCAGATTTCTTCGCCGCCTTTTTAGGGGCTGCTTTTTTTACTGCCTTTTTAGGAGCAGCTTTCTTTTTAGACCTAATTTTTTTAGCAGGTTTTCTGGCAAATGGGTTACGCTCTTCATTTTTAAGCCTCATTTGCTTTAGAATGTCGTAGGTTATGTAAGCTATAATTATAATCAGCAAAGCTAAAAAGTAATACAGGAATAACTCTGTCCAATTAATCTTCATGTTTTTATCTTGTTGCTGCTTGAGTAGCTTTTTAGACTCTTCTTCTTTTTTTTCTACAGAATCTTTTTTAGATTGATCTTCTGGATCTTCTTCAAAATCTGGAGCAGGAACCAAATTAATTAAGTCATCAACCTTATCTTTATTTTCTATAGATGGCAAGAGTGGAATCTTGGCCGCAGAAAAGTCTAATTGCGATAATTCCAGATTAGCTTTCTCCAACTCTAATTTAAAATTATCAGTTTTTGGTTCTGCAATTTTTATATCGGGTAAATCTGGTTTAGACTTATGGGCCGGAATTTTTATCTTATCGTAAGGCTGGGGCAACGCTTCTTCCCAAGATGTGACGTTGTCTTTTTCTGGTGCAATATTACCATTAGATATATTTTCGGTAGATTTAATTTCAGGCTTTTTAGGGCTAGGATTACCTTTTGGTATCAAAGCGCCGCCTTTTTTTATTTCTTCAATTGTTTTAGGCTTAATTATTTTACCAGCAGAGTCTTCCCCTACCCTAACGCCGCCAGTCTTACAACCGATTAGGAAAAATACAAAAGTGCAAATAAATAAAATGTTAGGCTTCAAGACCCCTCCTACTTTCTTCTTCTATTTTTTTTAATACTTCTAAGAGTTTTTCATATGACTTATAAAGTTTTGTTGCTTCATAAGTTATAATGGTATTAACCGCTTCTAAATGTTTTTTCTCCTCTTTCAACAAAGAGTTAGCCTGATGGCTTAAAATGTTGATAAAAATAGAGATAGCTAAAGAAAAAGACAAAACCATCTTTATCGTAAAGTCTCTCATATTTTTTTTAGATTGATCTGTCATCAGGTAGATCCTTTCGCTGCTGCATTACCAAAATAGAAGCCAACTATCGCACTTAAAGTTTGCCTTACTTCTGGAATCATTAAGTATCCATCTAACTCAACAAAAGTTATTTCTTTGCCTCCACCGAACAAACCAAAGAACCAAGTAGGGTTTTCAGTCTCTACCTCTACTATGGTAGAATACCCAAGTATAGATAAAATAAACGGTGCTGCTATAACGCCAAATAATATAGAACAAACAATCAATCTTCTCACCCATTTACCTACATCAATAGGCACTCTCTTAGCGGCTCTATCAGCACTATCATCTTGAGCCTCCTTCATCTTAAGGGCGTTCTGAAACATCTCATGACGCTCTTTAGCTCTTTCAGCCATATAACGAAATATAAAGCCTACGATGCTTCCCCCAATCATAGTTATTAATTCCATAGACAACATTCTATATAAAATTACACTAAAAAAGCCGCACAGTGAAAACTGTACGGCCTTGGAGAAACAAAGCAGAGTCCTACTTTATTGAAATATCTCCTAATTTTGCAAGTTCTTCCAATTTATCTTTTGGACGACCTATTCCGCCAATAGAGGTATAAACAATTAAATTGGGCTTATCGCCAACATAAATACCTCTATGAACTACATTTCCGGGTCTGAGCAATCTGCAAAGCTGATCAAACGCTTGATCCAAGGCAGCTTGCGGAATATTATCCAATTGCTCTTTACCGCCTACAACAACGGCTCCAGCATGACTGCCAGAAGACAAGTCAATTCCTCCAGATAAGAGTCCACTCTTGAAGTTATCTCTTAATGCTCTTGAAATGCTGACTGGATCTTTCCATTCTTTTACGGGCGCTGCTCCAAACACCATTAAACCGGAGTCTAGGATAGTTTTGTAATCGTTTGCATCAAATGAAGTGAACGAACTATCTCTAGCGGCGGTAAGATTAAACAAGTGAAATAAACCAGCCATACTTGCATTCGCAGTTTGCCAAAAATTGGATACAACTAAGTTAGGGTAAACTTTCCCAATTCTTTCATTGTCGATTACAACCAAAGGAGAAACTTTACCTTCCTCAACTAAGTCATAAACATCGTTCAAGCACTTGTGTGCATTAGCGTTAACTTTTTTTCCTTCGGAGGCTTTAGGAAGAGCTAAGATAACGCCAACTTTATCAGTTGGAGCTTTTAGCGTTTCTTGAAGCTCTCTTGCTGCGTCAACCAAACTTGTGACAGTACCAGATCCAGTTCCGCCACCAGCACCAGCGCAAACAAAAATTCTGTCAAGGGTTTCGCCAAACGAATACCTCATAAAATCTACAACGTCTTCTTTTTTACTAGCGAAAACCTTTTTGGCAAATGATGGATCTTTACCTGCGCCACCTTCACCAATGCAAAGTTTGTGAGGCACTTTTTTGATGGTGTTTAAGTCTTGCTGCGCTGTATTTAGTACAGCTACTTTTCTATAACCAAAATCATAAAAAGTTTCAGCTATTCTTGAACCGCCTTGCCCAGCGCCAATAAACGCGAACTTAAAAGCGGTCTCAACTTCGTCTTTAATTTCTTTTTCGGCAACCTGCTCCTCTTCTGGTTCTGGAATGGGAATATCAGGCATAGAAATATCAAAGCCGCCCGGATTCATATATTCACTAGCGGTTTGGCCCACTGGATTATCTTGATTTTCTTCACTCATAATATTTTCTTAAATTACACATTTAAAAGTTAAAACCTGAGAAAGCAGTGCCCGTTTCAGTGATTTTACCACTAATGAACAATCCTTTGCCAGATACGTTATCCGCAACGTCAGTCACGAAACTCATGCCCAAAAAAGCCCTATCATTAACTTGGTTTGAGAAATCGATTGAGTCAACATTAGATTGAACCAAATCGTATTGCAATACTGTATATGGCTCAGTTTCTCCAGAGCAAGCGACTTGCCTATTTCTAGCTTTTATAGTTACGTCGTATTTATGATCTTTGTTGAATATGTTTCTTAATTCACCTGTTTTAGATGAGGAAACTAAAGCCGATATTGTAGAATTTACTATTATCGGATAGCGCACAGGTCGATCAATTGGAATAGCGTATCCCAAGCCTATATACTCTCGCCTTTCGAAAGATACATCAAATGTCGCTTCCTGAAGATGAAATGTTCCGAAGTCAAATCCTATATCTTCTATATCTTTTTGATTATCTCCATATCCAGTAGCTTTTATCTCCATTATTAGGTCGGAGCATAAAAGAGGTGTGCTTGGATTTTCTTGGTTTTCAAATAATCCGATTTTGCTTTTGCCATGAACCTCATCTTCCATTACTGGAATCTTGAATATGTTTTGATTTACATTTGTATATCCAGTGGGTTCTATGGCAGGTATATTTCCAGATCCACTAGTGTGATAACTAACATTGTCGGCTGTATAAGAAATTGAACTTCTTATCAAATCATTTACAGCAAGCGTGGTTGAGTAAGAGTTTAAGTAGCAGTCTCCAAAAGCTAAAACTGAATACTCTTCTAAATCTGATTCTTTACCGCTTACTAAATCTATACCTTTTTTACCGTTAACAAAAAATAAATTTCTTTTGTCTCTCTTTTTATAAGGCCAATTAGATTCGGAATACGCAGCGGATTCTCCCGTCGAGGTAAAACCTTCAAATACAAAAACGCCCGTATTATAATCATAGTAAGGTGAACCTTCGGAGCCCGTTTGAAAATTAGGGTTAAAGCCCATCCTTACTTCGTTCCTTAAATCATATACATAATAATCAAAATTTAACTCGACACTTGGCGGAGTTATTTGAACAAAGTCTACAAGCTCTCTTCTTCCTAGCTCTGAAACTTGCTCTCTGTTCGAGGATATAGAATAGCTAAAAGACTGAAGACCATTTAATTGTTTCAGCGCGTTTGTCTGTGAAGAATCGCCCGTTAAATAACCATCACTATTAATAAAGTGATATCCGGACGATGGCGCTGGGCCAACATACAGTCCTTGCTCGTTAGACTTGATTGTATATTTAGGCATCCTTTACCTCTACCTCACTAGCATAAAGAATACTTGCAAGGTAAGAGTCAACTTGATGCTCACAAGCTATATCGTGAATTCTATTGACTGCTTGAGGATTAGTATCTACAGGAGACTTTAGATACTTCCTAATGACACCTACCTTATTCCAATTTTCAGACTTTTCATTAGCGATAATGATTTCGCAGATTTCCTCTGCCACCTCATTTTGTTTCCCGTCTAACTTTTCGATCTTGTGAAGTTTCTTAACTTGATCTTTCACTTTCTCTACAAGTCTAGAAGCAAGAACCATATTATCTTTTACCTTTTTCAGGCTGTAATTTGCGCGAGATTGTCTTTCTCCAATTTTACCCTGTTGCCTATTTGGCTGTTCAGTGCTTATATCTGGAGGTCTGCCATTCTTATCTTCACCTTTGGGAGCTCCAGCGCCTTTACCTCCAATTAGAGGCTCGTAATAACCTTTATTCCTTAGCTCTTTGAATTTTTTCTGAGACTCTAAGGAGGATTCATTATCGGGCAATTTATTATTTTGGATAGCCTCAAACCCCTCTTCTGGAGTCAAAATACCAAGCTCCATGAGTCTGCTATAGATTCTGTGAGTATTATAATTATTCTTTAACGGGATGTCTTCGAATACTGGATTTGGGTAAGACTTAAACCCTAAAGATTTAGAAATCCTTTTGACTTCAGGCTTCAGGAACTTATTAACAAAAGCCTCACGAGCTTGTTTTAATCTAGCCATGAAGACCTCTACCTTTGTTTGTTGATTAGCGAATTTTTCGCCGCCTACTAAAACATTGTTAAGACCCTCGTTTATGTCTCTGTCTATTACTTCGTACTTTTTAGGATCTAAAAGACTAGCAATATCAGGAATTACAAATTTTGCATCAGTAGTATAATCAGAAATAAGAACCCTGCCTACAGATTCATTCTCGAAAAGCTTTTGCATAGACTCCAAGTTCTTTTGATTTACCCCGCCTTTTTCAGGCTCTGCCCCCATCGTAACTAATAAAATAGCTTGATGTGTAGTTCTGGATATAGCCATATCCATCTTACGCATCTCAGCCTTTGCGTTTATAGATTCTAAAACCGGGAAGCCCATCGGAACCGCTAGTGGTTCGTAGTCTTGCTTCTTGTAAAAAACGGCTGATGTTTTTTCTGGGTTAAGTTCTATTTGGACATGATTATTTTTCTTGTCTAAAACCTCTTTGCGCTTGTCTGCTGGAAGAGCTCTTAAAACCTCCTCATCTTCCGCTGTCTTTGGATGCCTTAATCTTTCAAGCTCGTAGTCGCTTAAGTTCTTGTAAAATTTAGATTTTGCGAAAGATATATTTCCCCCTGCTTGAATATCTGCTGGGTTTAAAATAATGTATCGAGACGGTAAGATTACGCTCCCATCTTCAGCCAGCGAAGTGGCAAAGCCCTTGTTTAAGCCAAAAGATCTAGCAATTTTAATTACGTCGGCTTTTCTTATTTTATTGTCAAATCTATGTATGAATACATTCCCAGATCTAAAATATTCTCTGAAAAATTTATCTTGTAGATCTTCTATATCGAACTTCTCAAACAGGGCGCTAAAGAAATCTCTAGACTTTTTTGTTCCTCCAGATAAGTAAATGTCCGAGATTGAGAACTCGGTCATTAGGTCAATAACATTCCTAAAAACAGCGAAATTATAATAAGCCTTTTGACATAGTATAACTACGTCTCTAACATTAATATTTCTCGTGCTGCCATAATCGCCAGCCTGACTGTACCTAAATGGAGTTAGACCCTCATCTATATTCCTGAACCTGTCAGTTCTCTCTATGTACGAAGAAGCGTTTCTGCGGGTTCTGGTAGTCTTTGCTGCTTTAGAATAGGCAAGGGACTCTTCCATTCCCGCCATTAAAGGCTCCGTATCAGGATTTTCAGGTTTTTTGCGTGGTCTTGGCATGATTTCTATTAGAATTACACCTTATTTTATAACAATTGGAGTAAAAGTTGATTGAACTTGTTCTTCTTTTACGGTTTTCGAGTCATAATAACATTTGGTCGCCCAATTAGCGAGCATAAGTGTTGTGTAATTATCCTTTCTCGCCCTGAGAGCAGATGTACTTCTTTTTAAATGTTGGGGCAAGTCAAAAGTTTGAGTGCCTTTAGCGGTGGATTTAACTTCAACTAAGGCGCATTGCTTTTTTGTTTGATGTATTAAAGAATCCTGAGTCTCAATAAAATCTAAAATGTTATTTTCGTTAACTAATTTCAAATCTACGCCAGCCGAAGAATACTTGTTGAATGCTGTAGTGTTTGCGACGGTTTTAGAGCCAAACCATATTCTTTTGTGATCTATATTGCTTTGTAGATATTCGTTAGCTTTTCTCAACCACTCACTTGTAAAGACCTGCTTAAAGCAAATATATCCTGAATCTTGGTTGTGCTCTCTTTTAAATTTGCGTATTTCTTTTTGATAGTCAACTCCCTCCTTATTGCTGTCAAAATTCATAAAGTTTATTTTGATGCCGTCTTTCTTAAAATGCTCTGATTCATTTGCGCCGTCTATAAATTGATACCCTGCATTATCAATACATATTAATTGTATGTTAAAGTTAGACATCAAATGATAAAGATACTTAATGTGATCTTTAAGATTTCCACCCGCCACAGCGTAGCTATGCACTAAAGTGCCAGAGCTTGTTTCGTCATCTAGCTCTAAAAGAGACATGGCAAAATAGTCAGAGCTAGGGCTATTTGAAAATGATGGGTCAATCCCTAGAATATACTTCTTGTCTTTGTCTCCAACTATCTTTGTCGTCGGGCTTTCACCATCGGGTATGGTACACAGATGCATTTTTTTCGCACTGAAATAAGAATCTGACCCATCAGTAAATTGAGCGCAATACTCCCTCAAGAATGATGAATGAGAAGCTCCTCCATTTTGAGCTTCGTCAATAATTGTTCTATCTATCATTTCTTCAGGAAGAGAATCATAAGCCATTTGAGATATGAAATATCTACCGTCAGTCTTTTCTTTCGAGGTAATTTTATCTGTCCACTCTTGATAAGTTTTATATAAATTTTCAAACGTGTACGACGCAGAGGAAAGAGCTATCATCTTGGAGGTGTTTTCAAAAACCATCCTATCCTCTTCTGTCATTCTGCCTTCTTTAATAAGTTTATCCTCTATCTCTTTTACCTCTAATCTTTCTTTCATGTTCTGAGGGGCAACCAAGAAAGGCATTAATACATTATTGATAATATCTTCCGGTATCAAAAGATACTCATCGAGTACTAGAATGTCGGCGCGGAAACCACGAATCTTTTCACCGTTTAAGGGGATCGCGGTTATTGTTCCGTCATTGATTTTCCATTCGAACTGGTCATTGCGTTTTGATTTTGCTCCGAATGCTTGCGCTAATAATTCAGCGCCCTTGCTTTCAACAAGCTTTTCTAAATTATTAAAAATAAAACGCGCAGTACGGAAAGTCGGACCAGCTATAAGTATTTTTGTTCCGGGGTTAAATATGCATTGCAGAAAACAGAATACAGAGGCAATGAAAGTTTTCCCGCAACCACGACCCCAAACACACATTGAAAAATTACTGTTCAACATTCCTTTAAGAGTTATCTCTTGGAATGGAGCAAGCTTTATCCCTGATATAAGTTCAGTGGTAATCCCTAAGTTACCTCTTAAGAACTTGGCTAGACTGATCTTAGCTTGCTTGTCGGTAAGCTCACCTTTTAAATTTAAAAGCTCCTGATTTAAATCTGGTAAACTATTTTGATATTTTTCTGGCGCGTACCACATTATAATTTTCCAAGGTCGTAAAATAATTGTAGATCTATTTTCTTTACTCCTCCACCAGAGGTGAAAATTTTCTCTACGATTCTTGACGCTTCCTTTCTTCCTTCCACAAATAGAAATTGTATGTGCTCGTTTTCTTGAATTAGATTCCTTACATTGTGAAATATAAATTCGGGATTAATTCTTATCTTGCTATATAGTCTGGAGTTGGTCCCTTTTCTTCTTATCTGATCAAAATGGAGAGCGTCATTATATTTAGCCTCTACAAGAATCACCAAATAAGCCTCTGACTCTTTTGCTCTTTGTATTTCTTTTTTAAATCTATCCAGCCCCCCACTCATCGTTCCAACAAAATCAGTTAGAGATTTTCTTTCGACGTAGCAATTACCAGAAGCTTCCCTACTGCTAAAAGAGTAGTCTCCAAAATTTAATTTTTTGATTTCTATAGGTCTATCAAATCTTAACGACTTTTGCTCTCTGGTATCTATGTATATTTTGTGTTTTGGGTCAGCCCATTCTTCCCCCACTATCAATTCAAAAGCGTTGTAGTATTTGCTTTTGAGTCCGAGCTTTGAGCATAGATCATAATACGTATTAAATAATTCGTTGTAATACTGAACAGGAGGGAACATTAAAGATCTTAGTTCTACCTGACACGGAGAATATTTCAAATCTTTGTCTATTATCCTCTCTTGTAAAATTTCCTCGCAGAATTTTTTAGCTTCCTGCTCTGGCTGTTTTTTTAGCCACATTCTCAAGTTTGTCTTAGAATTAAACTTGGAAGAGAAATATTGAGTTTTATTTTTAAATTTTATTATTTCCCCTGTATATAAATCGTAGCGAGGGTAATACTGTTGGTAATACTCAGCTAATCTTAGCTTGTGAGCCTTCAAGTGGCCGTGAAGCTGTCTCTCTGAAGAGAAAGATAATCCGCAAACTTTACAAGTGTTAGCCATTTAAAACCTCGTCTTCTGTCAAACCCATTATCCTAGCTTTTATTTCGTCCATAGAAGCTAGTTTCTGTGTCTCTTCTTTCAGCGACTCTTTTCTTAACTCAGCTAAGTGGATCATTTTTTCTCTGCTTTCTTCTTCTTTCCACATTTGGACTAAATTTAAGATACTAGCGTTCTCTTTAACTTGTTTGCTCAGGCGGTCACTTCTTTTTACTTTTAAATCGTTGAGAAGCTTTTGCTGCCGAGTAACACATTGGTTATACTCTGTTCTCGCGGTGTTGTTAGCTTCGATCAAAGTCATCGGTATTCTATTACCTTGCTCAACTTCTTGATCGATTTGCATTTGTATCATTTGAATAGTTTCTTGGATACTCGATGAAATAATTATTTCAGTACATAGGACTATATATTGATCAACCTCTTCTTGAGTTAGATCTGACTTATCATTCGTATAACGAATAAAACTAGACTCGAACAATTCTCTATCTGTTTCAGCTTGATACGTATTGATTTGATGATTAAACCTATAAGTATTCATGTAACCGATAAGGGAAGTTACTTCTTTTTTCTGCGAAGGTTTAATTTTATCTTTGTTGATCTTTTCAGCTACATAAGTGTTTATTTTAAAAATCATAGAAGGAATTGTCTTAGGAGCTTTGTATTCTCCTACAGCAACGTCTTCGTGTTCTGGTTGAGCATAAACCAATTGAGGGTCTAAGGTTTTTATGTGATCTAAAACTGTCCTTGCTTCTTGAGATAAAGCGGTAAGCTTATCGTCATTAAAAAGAGCCCTAGTTATTTCTAGAGGCTTCATTGTTAATACGTTGTTTTGTATGAAATCTTTTTGGTCTTCGTTTAAGTCTTTAACGCCTTTGGCTTTGTATTCATGAGCGCCTCTGGCTTTTAGCGATCTTGACGCTAGAAACGCCTTTACAGCCTTCCCTTCCTTGCTTCTGCCGTCTGCATTCTCAACGTCAGGAAAAGCCTCTCTAACAAGCTCTAGGAGCGAAGGAGGGTCATTCTCTTGACTATTCCAAAGATCAATTATTTGTTTCTGTTGATCTTCTGTA
>MDTG01206035.1_pt1 | contig 23701 bp, 18 predicted proteins | sample 811421 | NCBI WGS metagenome assembly MDTG01 (sample SAMN05326645, study PRJNA326480) | marine metagenome | isolation source: seawater | place: Pacific Ocean: South East | collected 2011
AAATATACCATAATAATTTTAAATATATCTTAGTTGATGAATTTCAAGATACTAATTTTATACAAAACAAATGGTTGAACTTATTGGTTAACGATAAACAAAATATATGCTGTGTGGGTGATGATGATCAGTCAATTTATAGCTGGAGAGGCGCGGAAATAAAAAATTTTTTAACATTTGATCAAATTTATAAAGATTGTAAAGTCTTTAAATTAGAGCAAAACTATAGATCTACTAAAAATATTTTAGAAACTGCCTCCAACTTAATCTCTAATAATGCGAATAGAGTAGGTAAAAAATTATGGTCATCTGCAACTGATGGAGATTTAGTAAAGTTAAATTGTTACAGAACTGGTAAAGAAGAAGCTCAAGGTATAAGCGATATTATAGAGCAAAAATTAAAAAAGAAATATTCTTTAAATGATGTCTCAATACTTGTAAGAGCAATTTATCAAACAAGAGAATTTGAGGAGAGGTTTCTTCAAGTAGGTATTGGGTATAGGGTTTTGGGAGGGATTAAGTTTTATGAAAGAGCAGAAATAAAAGATGCCGTATCTTATTTGAGAATTGTAAATCAAAAATTCGATGATCTGGCTCTCGAAAGAGTTATCGGAACTCCTAAAAAAGGAGTTGGAGAGAGTACCCTCAGTCAAATTTATACTTTTGGAAAAGATAATAAATTATGCTTAGAAGATTCAATTATAAAGATAATTGAAAAAGGAAATTTTAAACCAAAAATAAAAACTACACTTGTTCAACTAATTAATTTGATTCACAAGTGGCGAAGGGAATCACTAAATATGAAACATTTTGATTTACTCAAGCTGATATTAGACGAGTCAGGGTATTCATCTATGTTAAAAAATAAAAAGGATTTAGAAAATGAGAATAGATTAGAAAATTTGAAAGAATTACTTAGAGCTATGCAAGATTATGACAATTTACAAAGTTTTTTAGAACATGTTGCTTTAGCTACTTCAATAGACCAGGAGTGGGAAGGAGCAAAAATAAATCTTATGACAATGCATGCAGCTAAAGGTTTAGAATTCGATGTTGTGTTTCTTCCAGGTTGGGAGGAAGGATTATTTCCTCACCAAAAGTCCTTGGAAGAAAAAGGAGATTTTGCGTTGGAAGAGGAAAGACGGCTGGCTTATGTTGGAATTACAAGAGCAAAAAAAGAGGCATATTTATCTTTTGCTATGAAAAGAGCTTATCATGGAGACTGGATGGATGCATTACCATCAAGATTCATTAATGAGATTCCAGATGAAAGTGTAGAAAAAAATGAAATAGGAATTACTGAAACTGATGATTTTGAATTTAACCAAGATAGTTCTATAGATTATGATGAAGAATATAGAAGCCCAGGATGGGATAGGTATAAAAAAAATAAAATGCTTAAATGGAAAAAATAAAAAAATTAAGGAAAGCCCTTATAAGAGAGAATATTGACGGTTATATAATCCCAAAAAATGATGAGTTTTTTGGAGAGTATGTATCCAGCCATAATGATAGATTAAAATATATCTCAAATTTTTCAGGCTCATACGGATTATCGTTAATACTTAAAAATCAAAATTATTTATTTGTAGATGGTAGATATACTTTACAAGCAATCAATCAAAGCGGAAAGTTTTTCAAAGTACTTACATTCCCAAATAAAATGCCTGCTGATATTCTTAAAAATAGAAAATTAACAATTGGATTTGATCCAACCCTTTTAACAAAAAAAGTTTTAAATGTTTTTTTTAAAAAGAATAATTGTAAATTCAAACCTCTAAAAAATAATTTAATCGACGAGATTTGGGATAGGAAAATTAAAAAAAGTATGACTAAATTTTACTGTTTGCCCAATCATTCTGTTGGACTAAATTATAAATCTAAAATTCAAAAAGTTGTAAATTTTTTGAAAAAAAAAAATGCAGATTTTCAATTTATTACAGCTAGTGAAAATAATGCATGGCTGCTTAATATCAGGGGCAAAGACACAAAATATTCTCCGCTACCTCATTGCCATATTTTAATTGAAAAAAATAAAAAAATGATATTTTTTTGTGATTTAAAGAAAATACCGTTATCTTTTAAAAAAAATTTTAGCAATGTAAATTTTATAAAATTTAATTTAATTAATAAAATACTAGCAAAAATTAAAAAAAAAAAAATTTTTAATAGATGCAAATACATGCTCTTTTTATTTAGAAGATATTATTTCAAAAAATAATAAGATACTTAATTTACAAGATCCAATTTATAATTTCAAAGCAATCAAAAGCAATAAAGAGATCAATAACATAATATCAGCTCATATTTTTGATGGTATAGCTCTTACGAAATATTTATTTTGGTTAAAAAAAAACTTCCGGAAAAAGAAAATTACAGAAATTAGTGCATCACAGAAACTATATGAGTTTAGAAAAAAAAATAATAAATTTAAGTTTTTAAGTTTTCCAACAATTTCTGGAAGTGGGCCTAATGGAGCCATAATTCATTACAGAGCTAATACAAAAACTAATAGAACTCTTAAAAGTGGAGATATTTATTTAGTAGATTCAGGAGGACAATATGAGTTCGGAACTACAGATGTAACTAGAACTATTTCTTTGGATAATTATGATAAAAGAGTTAAAAATATTTTTACTAGAGTTCTTAAAGGTCACATAGCAGTTGCAAATTTTAATTTAAAAAGAGAAACAACAGGTTCTAATATTGATAGTTATGCAAGAAAATATTTAAAACAAATAGGTTTAAATTACGCTCATGGTACTGGACATGGAGTTGGGTATTTTCTTAATGTGCATGAGGGCCCACAAGCAATCTCGAAAAATAATAATATTATGTTTCAAGAAGGAATGGTTTTATCTAATGAGCCAGGTTACTATGAAAAAAATAAATTTGGAATCAGAATTGAGAATTTAATTTATGTAAAAAAAGTTAATGGAAAAAAATATTTTGAAAATTTAACACTTGCGCCAATAGAAAAAGAACTAATTAATCAAAATTTGTTAAATCAAAGTGAAATTGAATGGATTAATAACTACCATAAAAAAGTTTTTATAAAGCTTAAAAATGCAATGAATAAAGAGGAAACTAAAGATCTTAAAAAAGCTTGTTCAACTATTTAAAATTTTATTCCATTCTTTTTCAGTAATTATTTTAATTTTTAACTCTCTAGCCTGTTCTATCTTCTTTTTTGTAGGTTTAGAATTTCCTACAACTAAAATATCTAGTTTTTTTGATATTGATCCTAATACTTTTCCACCATTATTCTCCGCTAAAGATTTTGCCTCAGATCTGCTCATATTTTCAAATCCCCCAGTGAACATAAGTTTTTTATTTGAAAACTTACCACTTTTATTTTTTATTATGTAATTATTTATTATTAATTGTTTTATTAAATTTTGTGTAATTTTAATATTAATTTCTTTTGAAAAATAGTTTTTAATTGAGTCAATTTGAGTTTCTCCAATACCATCAAGATCTGCCAAATTTTTAAGAATTGCGTCTCTTTTTTCTTTTTTAATCAATTGTGAAAATTCTCTTATTGAAATGAAAAAAGCTGCAAGAACTTTGGCATTTTCTTGGCCAATATGTCTAATCCCAATCGAAAAAATAAATCTTTCTAAATTTATAGTTTTTGATTTAAATATAGCTTTTTTTAAATTTTCTATCGACAACTCTCCCCAGCCTTCGAGCTTCCTTATTTTATCATAATTCAGTTGAAATATATCTGATGGCTCCTTAATTAAATTTAAATCCCAGAACTGTTCAACAACTTTTTTTCCTAGCCCTTCTACATTAAGTGCTTCTTTAGATACTATGTGTTTTAATTTTTCTTTTGCTATAAAGTTGCATTCATATCCTTTTATACACCTTCTAACTGCATCTTCTTTTTTGGTGCTTTTGCTAAATTCTTTTTTTGTAAATGACCCACATAAACATTTACTGGGAAAAATAAATTTTTTGCTGTCTATTTTTCTTTTCGAAAGATCTACTGAAACAACTTGTGGAATAACATCTCCTGCTCTTTGAATTAAAATTGTATCTCCTATTCTTATATCTTTTCTATTTATCTCATCTTCATTATGTAATGTTGCATTTGATACAACAACTCCACCGACTGTCACTGGGTCAACCTTGGCAACTGGTGTAATTGCACCTGTGCGTCCAACTTGAATAGTAATATTATTTATTTTCGTTAAAGCTTTTTCTGCGGAGAATTTATATGCAATGGCCCATCTAGGTGCATTAGATGTATAGCCCAACCTTTTTTGTAATTTTAAATCGTTAACCTTATAAACCAAACCATCTATATCATAATCTAATGAAGACCTTAGGGTATCAATTTTTTGATGTTGTTTTTCTATTTGATCTTCTCCATTAATAATTTCTGATAATGGATTAGTTGAGAAGCCCCAATTATTAATTTTTTTTAAAAATTCAAATTGAGTTGAAAATTTCATAGGTTCAACAGCTCCAAAACCATAAGCGAAATATTTAAGTGGAATTTTGGATGTTTCGTTTGGATCTTTTTGTCTTAAAGAACCTCCTGCTGCATTTCTTGGATTTGCAAAATTATTTTTAATCAATTGAAAGTCTTTTTTACTAATAAAAATTTCACATCTTATTTCCAACAAATTTGGAAATTCTTTATCTTTAATTTTTTTTGGTATAGCAGATATAGTCTTTAAATTTTCTAAGATATCTTCACCAATCATTCCATCTCCTCTGGAAAGGCCTCTTGTTAAAACACCCTTCTCATAAATTAGTGTTGCGGAAATTCCATCTATTTTAGGCTCAGAAAATAATTCGATATTACTATTTTTATTATTCAAAAAATTGTTAATCTTTTTCAAAAAATCTATCATGTCATCATTTTTAAATGCATTTGAAAGAGAAAGCATTGGTTTCAAATGTTTTATTTTTTTAAATTTGTTAGATGGAAAAGATCCAACTAAATTTTTTGTCAAATCTAATTTTTTAAGAAAGGAATATTTTTTTTCTAAAGCAAAGATTTCCTTTTTAAGGACATCATATTTTGCATCTGTGATTTTGGGATTATCTTCATTAAAATAAAATTTATTATGTTCACGTAATTCGTAAATTTTTGATTTGAAATCTTTAATAATTTTAGAATTATCTTTCATAGACGCTATTTAATTAATTCTATAATTTTATCAAATAAGCTACTATCTTTTTCCTGGTTATTTATTGATCTTATTTCATAATTTTTATTCAAAATTTTATAAGATTGTTGAAACCATTCACTTGAATTATAGTTATAGCCAAGAATACTAGCATATTTATTTGCCTCGTCCTCCATACCAATATGATAATGTAACTCTACAAGTCGATGTAGTGCTTCTTCGACAAAAATTGTTTTGTCATATTTTTCTAAAATATTTTTTAGTCTATTAATTGCAGGTATCCATTTTTGTACAGAAATATAGTATTTAGCGATATATAGTTCTTTTGCTGAGAGTTGATTTTGTATTAAATCTTTTTTAAATCTTAAATCGATTGAATATTCTGAGTTAGGAAAACTGCTCAAAAAGAAATTTATTTTCTTATTGGCTTTTAATAAAGGCCCTAAATCTTTTTTTTCGTCACTGATTTGCTCAAAATAAATAATTGCAAGTAGATAGTGAGCGTATATTACATATCTATCTGCTGGGTATGTTTTCAAATATCTTTTAAGATTTTCTTCTGCTTCTCCATAAAAATTAATTCCGTATAAAGCAAAACTAGACATAATTGCAGACTTGGCAGCTAAATCTGGATCTTCAAAATTTAACTCTGCTTCGGAAAATTTTTTGTTTGCTAAAAAAAATGCGTTATCTTCAAAAGCTTGTAATCCTTCTTTGTAAGATTTGTAGGGATCGAGTAAATCTGACGGTTTGTATAAATCTTTTTCTTTATTTGCACACGAATTTAAAAGTAAAAGAAAAATTATTAAGCATCTAACCAACATTATAAAATTAATATCAGATTAAAAAGAAAATAGTATTATTTTTTAATAAGGTTAAGCGTTAACCGCTAATCTAATTGACTGATTTTGAGGAGTTTTCTTAACTATTTCTCCATCATTAGTTTCTATTTCTAAGAAACATTTGCTGTTAATAAATAATTTTTTTAAAAATGAATTTGTTAAAAGATGACCACCGTGCTCACAAACAACTTTACCAAGAACTCTATAGCCAGATAAAACAAAATCTCCTGCTAAATCTAAAATTTTATGATTTACAAATTCTTTCTCATTTCTTAAACCACCAGAGTTGAGAATCCTGTTTTTATCAACCACAATAGCATTATCTAAAGAACCCCCTTTTGCTAATCCAAGTTTTTTAATTTTTTCAATATCTTCTAAAAGGCAAAAAGTTCTTGAATCACAAACATTTTTTAAATTATCATTTTGAAAATTAACTAAGTTTCTTTGTTTACCTATTATTTTATTTTCATACTTTAATTTAAAATCTACCTCAAAGCTTGAATTACTTGGTTCTATAGAAATTTTCTTTGCTCCATCCTTGAGTTCTACTTTGTCAATTATATTTAAATATTTTATCTTTTTATCAAGTTTTTTGATTTTAGCTTTTTTTAAAACGTCTAAAAAAATTTTAGCAGACCCGTCCATAATTGGAACTTCTACATTATTTATCTCTATTAAGGCGTTATCAATATTCGCAATGTAAAGAGAAGCTAACAAATGTTCTACCGTAGAAACTTTAACTCCTTTATTATTTTGCAAAGTGGAACATAACTTTGCAGATGAAACATTTTTATAATTAGCGTGAATTAAATTATCACCTTCAATATCGACTCTTTTAAAAATTATGCCTTGATTTGCTTTTGCTGGTAGAATTGTAATCTCAGACTCTTTTCCTGAGTGAAGACCAATCCCTTTGAAGCTTACAGGATTATCTATTGTATTTTGATAAATTCTAAGCATGAGAGGTTTTATACATAATTTATCTGAAGCTCTTAAAACAACTAATGTTTCAAAAAATAACAAAGTTTAATTAAAAATTTTATTAAAGAATCTAGCTATAATTGACTTTTTTTCTTGAATAATTGGCACTGCTTCTTGCTTCCACCCATATTGAACAATTCTGCTTGCAGTGTTGTAGAATTCTTGGAGGGTTAAATCTTTTAAAAATTTTAGATCTAATTGAAAATTATTTGAGAAGTAAGTTCTATAACACTCCTCAAAGCATTTTTGACTTGAGAGATCATTAATCTTTAAAAAAACAGCTGAATTTTTTTTCAAGAAGCTTTTGATATTAATATTTTTATAAATAACTAATTCAGAGAGTTCCTCGATCCTGGCTTTAGCTATTTCAAAAATCAATTGTTTTCTAATTTTTCTATAATTATTATTGTCGAAAAATTCCTTTTCAACTAACTCTGTATCTAATTTTCGGTTAGAGAAATTAGAATTCATTAAAATTTTTCTTATGACTTGAGTGTTGAGAGCTATTACTTTTGAAATATCGTTCAAAATTAAATTTGATCCAAATTTAAAGCTTTGAACAAATTTTAATGCTGAGTTTTGAAAAAAAATTATTTCAATATCGTTTTCATTAATTTCAACTCTAAAAAAAGTTTCATGATTTATATCTTTATTTATAATATTTACACCATCCAGGAATTTTTTTGAAATTATCTTTTTAATTCTTAAGTTACAGATTTCAAAAATATTTATTAAGTTTTTATAATCATTCTTATCTATTAAAACAAAAGAAAGTTCTTGTGAATATAAGTTACCGAATAATCCAATGGGTAAATTATCTATTTTTTTTTGATCTAAAACATATTTTGTATTAAAAATATGCAAAATTATTTTTTGCTTCTCAATCTCACTTATTTTAGATTTTAATAAATTTAATATGTATGTAATATTGTCTTTATTTAATTGTGATCCATTCAATTTTTTAAAACCGGTAAAATTTATCAAAGAACAATTAAAATAATTATTTACTAGTATCACCTCTTTAAAAATAAAATTAGACTTTTGTTCTATTGAGTAAATATTTTCTTTTATAATATTACTGACTAATTCCAAATTAGTAATTTTTTTATCTTGTATTCCTTTTAGTGGGGTCTTAACGACCTGAGATAATTCAAAATTTTTATTTTCATTTAAGAATCCAGCAACAAATATAAATTCATAATTATTTATTTCGACAAATATAATTGAATCTTTTGTAGACATTGTTTATTTTAAAATAAGTTGATTTTTAATTCTATAATCAAAAGTTTTATATTTTTCAAAATTAGCTCGTTCTTTCAAACTTAAATAATTTTGTAGGCTTGTTACATAGTTATTTATAGGTAATTTGATAGTCTGATTCTCTACAGTGACTAAGTCCCACCTTCTAGACTCAAATAAATAAAAAGTTTTAATTTCATTCAGAGGAAAATTAATATTTATTAAATCGTTATAGAAGATTTCAAAGCTTTTGTGATCTCCAAAAACTATTGGTAGGTTTTTAAACTCTTTTAAGTCAAAAAATTTTACTACCTCGCCATCGCTAGTATAATAATACTTTTCTTTCTTTATATTTAAAACAGCTATAGGTTTTTTCTCATAAATTCTAATTATAATTTTGTCAGGATAAATTTTTTTAATCTGAAAGCTTTCGATAAAATCTATTTTATTTAATTTAAATTTTATATTTTTAGTATTTAACAAAAAAAGATTAGTTTCATAAAGAAAGCTTAAATTCTTCTTAATATTTTCCTCTTTAATAACAGAATTATTCTCTATAATAATTTTTTTGATACCAAATTTATTTTTAAAGCTAAAATTGTCCTGAATGTTATAGGTACTTAAAAGTAGTAAGAGTAATAAAGCAATCCAGAAACGATTTTTCATCTATTAATGCTGGCGTCTAGTAAAATCTTTTTAACGAGCTTTGAAAAAGTAATTCCAACATGACTTGCAATTTCTGGAACTAATGACAGACTTGTCATTCCTGGTTGGGTATTGATCTCTAAAAGATAAAATTTATTTTTAAAGAATTTAAAATCTGCTCTAGTCACACCTTTGCATTTTAACGCTGAGTGGGCTCGCAGCGCCAATTTTAAAGCTTCTGAATATTTATCTTTTTTTAATCTAGCAGGCATTAAATGTTTTGTTTTAGCTGATTTTGTATATTTTGCTTTGTAATCATAAAACGATCTTTTTGGAATAAGCTCTATCGCACCAAGAGCTTTGTTATTTAATACTGCTGCTTGTATTTCCTGACCACCTATGTATTGCTCAAATATTAATTGACTATATTTTCTTAATAAAAATTTAGTTGAAATATTTAATTGTTTAAAATTTTTTACAATCTTAACTCCTAGACTAGATCCCTCATTAATGGGTTTAATAACTATTGGAAAATGAAACTTCTTTTTGACAAAATTTTTTTTTAAAAACTTAATTCTAAATTCATCTTTTTTTATAGTAAAATATTTAGGGGTTAGAATTTTATTTTTAGTAAATATCTTTTTAGAAATAATCTTATTCATAGCATTGTGGGAACTGATAACTCCGGAATGCGTGTAAGGAATTCTTAAATATTCAAAATAACTCTGTGCTACTCCATCTTCCCCATCTTTACCGTGTAAAGCGTTAAAGATAACATCAATTTTTTTTTTATTTATTAAATTGAAATTTTTATGTTTTGGATCAAAAGTAGTTACAATATACTTCTCTTTTTTCAAAGCTTGAACACAAGATCTACCGCTTTCAAGACTGACCGCTCTTTCTCCTGAAGTTCCACCAAGTATCACAAGTACCTTTTTTCTTTTTTTTTTATTCACCGACAATTTTAATCTCTAATTCGAGATTAACCCCAGTTTTATCTATAACTCTTTGTCTTACTTTATTTATTAATTTTTCAATATCAGCAGCATTTGCTTTTCCATTATTAACAAAGAAATTACAATGCTTTTTTGAAATAGATGCATCTCCCTCTCTAAATTCATCACATCCTGTATCTTTTATTAATTTCCAAGCTTTTGTTTCACTACTAAGATTTTTAAATGTGCTACCACAAGTTTTAATTTGACTCGGCTGAGATTGTTTTTTTTGCTCAATCAAATTATTTTGTTTTTTTTCAATTGAGTCTTTTGATTGATTTACACCTTTTAATTTAACTGAAGTGATAATGAATTCTTTTGGCAAATTTGTTCCTCTATAAAAAAAGTCTATTTCTTGTAAATTAATCTCTTTTTCTTCACAATTACTTGTGTTTATCACTTTTAATGAGGTGAGAACTTTTGAAATATCATTTCCATAACACCCGCTATTCATTATGACAGCGCCACCTATTGAACCAGGAATACATGAGAGAAATTCAAGATTTCCTATTCCGTTATCTTTTGCAAAATTTGCAATTTTTCGATCAAGGGCAGCAGCACCTACTTCGATGGTTTCTTTATCTATTAAATTTATTTCTGAAAAGCCTGAACCAAGCTTAATTACAACTCCTTTAATTCCTTTGTCTCTTATTAATGTATTTGAGCCAGCTCCAAGAATGGTTATTTGAAGTTTATTCTTCTTATTATCATTTAAAAATTGAATTAATTGTTTTTTATTCTCTGGTTTAAAAAAATATTCTGCTGGCCCTCCCAAATTGAACCAACTATAATTAGATAGTTTCGTATTAGTGGATATATTATTTTTAAATTTTTTACTTAGTTCTAAAGTTAAATTCATAGATTATGTTTAAGTTCTCTCATATGCTTTGAAATTGAACCAGCCCCCATTCCAATTATAATTTCATCACTTATTAAATTTTTCCTCATATACTTTTCTATCTCGTTAAAATTTCTAATTACGATTACTTGAACTTTTGATAATTTAGATATCGTTTTTGCAAAATCAATTATTTTAAACTTATAATTTTTCTTTTCTCCAGCGGCATAAATTGGGCAAAGAAGTACGATATCTGATTTAGTGAATGATTTTGCAAATTCTTTTTTTAAAGATAATACTCTTGAAAAACGATGTGGCTCAAAAACAGATATTATTTTTCTATCTTTATAAACATTTTTTACACTGTCTAGAATAGAGTTTATTTCAGTTGGGTGATGTGCATAATCATCATAAAAATCATTTTTGTTTTTTGTAAATATCTTTGTCATTCTTCTTTGAACGCCAGAAAATTTTTTTAATGATTTTTTAATTATATTCTGATTTACCCCTAAGTTTATACATACAGTAATAGCTGCAGCTGCATTAAGAACGTTATGTTTTCCTAGTAATTTTAATTTAATGTTTCCTATCTTTTTATTTTTTTTCTTTATATCTTTGTATATTAAGTCAAATATAGAATAATCAATTTTATATCTAATATTTGAGACTCTATAATTTGCTTTTTTATCTTCCCCATACGTTAAAATATTTTTGTTTTTAATTTTTTTGAATATTTTTTTTATTTTTTTACTATCTATACAAATAATTGATTTTCCAGTTGGTGGCGTCTTGTCTATAAACCTTATAAATGAATTTTCTAAATTCTTTAAATTCTTATAATAATCAATATGTTCATAATCAATATTGGTTACAATAGAATAATTTATTGGTAATTTTAAGAAGCTGCCATCAGATTCGTCAGCTTCTAAAATAGCCCACTCTCCTTTACCAAGCTTTGCGTTGCTATTAAGTGAATTTATTACACCGCCATTGATAATCGTTGGGTCGAGTCTTTGATCAGATAAAATTTTTGAAACAAGAGATGTTGTAGTTGTTTTGCCGTGGGATCCAGTAATAATTATATTCTTTTTTAATGAAACAACATCAGCTAATACTTCTGCTCTTGAATAAATTGGAATTTTTTTTTCTCTTGCAAAAATAATTTCAGGATTATTTTTTTTTATTGCTGAAGATTTAACTAATATAGTTGAGCTTTTAACATTTTTTCTTGAATGACCAATGTACACTTTAATGCCAGCTTTTGAGCAACTAATAGTATTCTTATTTTTATTTAAATCACTACCTTGTATTTTAAAACCCATATTTTTCATTATTTGAGCTAATCCACTCATACCGATACCGCCTATACCAACAAAATGAATTATTTCTTTTTGTCCTAAATTAATTTTTTTCATAAATAATTTCTCTTAATGCTTGATTGATATTGTTGTAGACATTTTTGTCAGAATATTGTCTTTGATTATTTTTAATATTATTTAGTAGTAAATTATTCTCGTAAATTTCTTTAATAAGGTGTAATAATTTATCATTTAAATCTTTTTCCTCGATTAAAAAGCCAAATTTTTTTTTTTGGTAAAACATAGCGTTTTTTAGTTGATGGTTATCTGCTGATGAAGGTAAAGGAACCGATATAAAAGGAATTTTGGCATTAGTGAGCTCAGCCAATATTGATGAACCAGATCTTGTTATAGCTATGTCTACTTTAGAAAAATATTCAGTTAAATTATTTGTAAAATTAAAGGATGCAAATTCTATGCCATAATTTTTGTAAACGTTAAATAGTTGGTCGTTTTGATCTGGCAAACATTGTTGATAAACATTCAAATTTACACCCTTACTCGAACACTCTCTAAATATTTTTGGTAACTTTTCTGCAAAAATCTTTGCTGCTTGACTACCGCCAAGTATAAGTATGCTAATTTTTTGATTATCAAAATTTTTATCTCTTAAAGATATGTTTATAATTTTTTTGTTAATTATGTTGCCAATTTCAATAACCTTATTGTGATATTTTTGGGAAATCCCCTCAATTTCTTTGTAAGCAACTAATATCTTGCTAGTAAATGGTAACAAATACTTATTGGCTTTCCCAATAATCAAATTATTTTCATAAATTACAAATTTAATTCTTAAAATACTAGCAGCAATACATAAAGGGAAAGATGCATATCCACCCATACCAAAAATAATAAATGGTCTATGACTAATTAAAAAAAATAAGGATCTTAAAACCGAATATGTTACCAAAATTGAGGAGAAAAAAAGTGTAAATATATTTTTATTAATTAAAGGCGATGAGGGTAAAATATGTATATTAAAATTTTTAAAATTATTTAAATACTTATACCCTCTTTTATCTGACACAATATCAATATTATAATTTTTTTCATTTAAATGTTCAGCTAAATTACAGCCCGGTAAAACATGTCCTCCAGTACCGCCTACCGCAATTAGTGCTTTAATTTTTTCACTCATAAAGATAACTTTTGTTTTTTGTGTAATTTAAAATTATACCCGCTAGTATCGCACTCCCAATTAAAGAAGAACCTCCATAACTTAGAAATGGCAATGTCATACCAGTTGTAGGTATTAAATTGGTATTTACCGCAATATGAATAAAGGTTTGAAATATTAATAAAGTTGCCAGGCCACATAATGAAAGTTTAACAAGTTGATCTTCTTCGTTCACACAATTTTTAATAATTCTAAAAGATATATATAAAAATATTAAAATTATCATGACTGAAATAAGTGATCCATACTCCTCTGAAATAACCGCAATTATATAGTCTGTGTGAGCCTCGGGAACACTGTCTTTTAATATTCCTTCACCCATGCCCTGGCCTTTTAATCCTCCAAGTTTTATAGCATCTAAAGCAGAGGATGATTGAAATTTATCTCCTTTATTGGGATCAAAAAAAGAAACTAATCGATTTATTATGTATCCAAATTTATCAGGCATCAAATACAACAAAGTACTGAAGGAAACTAAAAAAATTGAAAAAAAACTTATTATATATAAGAGACTTACTCCCGAAATAAAAACAGTGGCGCACCAACTTAATATCAATAAAATTGATTGTCCTAAATCTGGCTGGTCAACAAGAAGAATTATGACTGATGATAATAATAAAAAACTAAAAAAATATTTTATTTGTGGGTTTTGAAAATTCTTAATCATTAAAACTTTTACAGTAGCTAAAATAAAAAAGGGCTTAAGTATTTCTATTGGCTGTAACCTAAAAAAATAAAGATCCAACCATCTCTTTGCTCCTTTAACCTCAACACCTATAATTGGAACTAAAGCTAAAAAAATAAATGAAAAGATAAACAATGGAACAATAAATTTTTTTAAAAGTGAGGTGTTAATAACAGAAATAAAAATCATTATGATTAGAGCTAAAAAAGTAAAAAAAAGATGTTTAGAGAAAAAAAAATAGTAATCCTTATTAAGTCTTTCACCGGCAAGTGATGAGGTAGAGGAGAATGAAAAAAATAATCCAAGAGAAAAAAGCAATAGGAAACAAAAAAAAATATTTTTATCTATATTTCTCCAATAATTTATGAATTTTAACTTAAATATACTTTCTAGCATAATATTTACAAAGTTTCTTAAACTCATCTCCCCTTCTTTCAAAATTTTTAAATTGATCAAACGAAGCTGAAGCCGGACTTAGCAACACTGTATTATTATTTTTGTTAATTAATTTTATGTCTTTAAGAATTTTAATTATTGAGCTTTTAAGAGTTTTAGTAATAGAATATTCTATTTTATTATTTATTTGTCTTGTAAAGAATTTAATATTTTTACCTATAATGTATGTCTTTATTATATTTTTTTTTAATTTTCCTAAATTGAACCTATCATTCTTTTTTGGCAAACCTCCTAAGATCCAAAAAATATTTTTGGTATTTTTTAAAGCATATTTGGTTGCTTGAAAAGAAGTTGCCTTTGAGTCATTTATAAAAGTACAATTTTTTTTTCTAAGAAAAATTTCATACCTATGAGGCATACCAACAAATGATTTCAAAGAGTTTATTAAAGATTTCTCATTTATTCCCAATAAGTTTGACAGAGTGAAAACAAACATCATGTTTTCTTTATTTATTTCTGAACTTAAGTAAGAATTTTCAATTTTATATTTAAATTTACGATAATCACTAGATCTTGGAACAATCAATTTACCGGATAAATTTCTTTTTTTTAAGTATTTTTTAAGATTGTTATTAAGAATAGAATATTGATCTTTTTTTTGATTTAAAAAAATTTTGAATTTAGAATTTATATAATTTTTCATATTTCCATGCCAATCAAGGTGATCATTGCTTATGTTAAGTAATATTGCATAATCTGGGCAAATAAATTTTGAGTGGGATAACTGAAAAGAAGAGGCTTCAATAATTAAGAGATTATTCTTTTTGATGTTTAAATTAAGAATTGGTGTTCCAATATTGCCCCCTAATAAAGTTTTAAATTTATTTTTTTTGAGGACATGTGAAATAATTTTACATGTTGTAGATTTACCATTTGTTCCGGTTACCACAATGCTTTTAAAAAAATTTTTCAATAAAAATATTAAATCTATATCAGTAATTATTTTTTCTTTGTATTTAATTAGACTTCTTCTATATTTTGATTTTTTTACACTCACGCCTGGACTTAAAACAATATAGCTTGCCTCTTCTAAAGCTTTATTCAAATTTGTTGGTCTTTTTTTTTTATACAATTTTAGATTTTTATCATCCCAAACTTTGTAATTTTTAATTTTATTTTTATTAAAAAAGTTAATCACTGACTTGCCCGTCGAGCCAAGTCCATAAACTAAGAAAGATAGTTTTTTTAAATTATTTAACGTGATCATTAACTACCTAAGTTTCAAAGTCGCTAATCCCACTAGAGCTAAAATTATAGCTATGATCCAAAATCGAATTACTATTGTGGACTCTGCCCAGCCTTTTTTTTCAAAGTGATGGTGAATTGGAGCCATTTTAAATATTCTTTTACCTGTAAGTTTAAAAGATACCACTTGAATGATTACAGACACTGTTTCAAGAACAAACAGGCCCCCTATAATTGCTAATACAATTTCATGTTTAACAATTATTGCAATTGCAGCTAAAGAGCCGCCTAAAGAGAGTGAACCTGTGTCCCCCATAAAAATTTTTGCAGGAGGTGCGTTGTACCAAAGAAACCCTAAACAAGATCCTACTATAGAGCCACAAAAAATTGAAAGTTCACCAACATCTGGAATGTATTGAATTTGAAGATACTCAGAAAAAATTGTATTTCCTACGACATAGGAAATTAATGTGAATGATAAAGCCACCAGCATAACTGGAACAGTGGCTAACCCGTCAAGACCATCAGTTAAATTTACAGCATTTGATGCTCCAATAATAATAAATAAACCAAATGGAATAAAAAAAAGACCCATTTGCAAGATAAAATTTTTAAAAAAAGGAAAATAAAGATCATACAAGTATTCATGATTAGAGAATTTTATTAATACAAATAAAGTAATAGAACCTATTAATAATTGACCTGTAAATTTATATCTTGATTTTAATCCTCTGGAATTTTTAAATTTTATTTTTAAAATATCATCAATTAACCCTAAAACTCCTAAACTTAATGAAACAAATATTAGCGTCCAGACATAAATATTTTTTAAATCCGCCCATAAAAGAGTGCTTGAAATAATTCCAATGATTATTATTACACCTCCCATAGTAGGTGTTCCGGTTTTTTTAATAATATGATCTATTGGGCCGTCTTGCCTAATGGGACCTGTGATCATTTTTTCAGAAAACATTTTAATTAAAGGGCCTCCTATTATAAAAACAACAATTAATGATGTCATAACAGACAAACCAGTCCTAAATGTTAAATACTTAAAAACATTAAAAAAAGAATATTGGTCTATCAGTGATGTAAAAAAATGAAATAACATTAATTTCCTCTAATTATTTTTTTACTTAAATTATTTAAACCTGTTGCATTAGAACCTTTAATCATAAGATAATCATTATTAGCTATAATATTATTTAAAGTAAAATCTACATCTTCCTCTTGTTGAAAAATATTCCCACGCTTATTTTTATTTATATTTCTATAAGTATTGAGTGTTTTATTGCCTTTAACGAAAACCTTATCTATATCTGAGTTGTTAATAACTTTGGACAAATCTTTATGATAAAATTCAGATTTTTTACCAAGTTCTAACATATCCCCTAAAAGTAAATATTTTTTAAAGTTAAGTTTTTTTATTGAATTAAAATTATTTATAGCAGTTTTTACTGATAGTGGGTTTGCATTATAGCTCTCATCTATTAGTTTGAAGTTTTTGTTATATCTTTTGATAGAATGGATTTTTCCCCTACCTTCTGTTGGTTCATAGTTTTTAAAATGTTTGATTATTTTTTCTAAATTCAAATTTAATTCATTTAATAAAGCTAGGGACGAGAGAATATTGTATATATTAATATTCTTTATTTCAAAATTTAAGACATGATTTTTTACTTTAATCAGTAATTTTGTTTTATTTTTATTTTTTGATATTGAAATGGGATGAACATCAGACTTTTTATTAATTCCAAAAGAGACTATTTTTAAATTCTTTTTTTTTGCTTTTGACTTCAAATAATTAAAATATTTATCATCTTGATTTAAAATCACTATTCCGTTTTTTTGAATATTGTTAATAATCTCACTTTTGGCATCAGCGATTCCTTTAATATTTTTGAAATTTTCAATATGAGCTTCACCGATATTAGTGATTATTCCTATATGTGGCTTGATAAGCTTTGTGAGCTTGTTTATCTCCCCAGGTTTACTCATACCTACCTCAAATACACCAAATTTATGGTGTGGATTTAAATAGGATAAGCTAAGAGGCACACCGTAATGATTATTATATGACTCTGGAGAACAAAGTGTTTCACCAAAATTTTGAAGTAAGTCTTTAAGTAAATTTTTTAAAGAAGTTTTTCCAGCGCTTCCAGTAATGGCGAAAATCTTTGCTAATGTATTGTTTCTTTTTCTTAAAGCAAAATCATTTAAAAACTTTCTTTCATTATCTACTTTTATAGTTTTATTTTTAAATTTTTTTAAATATTTAGCAGATATAATGTTTTTAGCTCCCCTTTTTAATGCTTTTGAAATAAATTTAATACCATTATTATTTTTTCCTTTGATTGTTAGAAAGAGATTATTTTTTTTTACCACTCTAGAGTCAATTGCTAAACCATGAAAGTTTTCTGCTTTTGCTCCTTTTTTAATTTTCTCTAAAATACTTTTATTTTGTAAAAATGTGTATTCGAGTTTAGATAATTTCTTAATTTTTATCTTTAGCTTTTTAACTATCTGTTTATCTGAAACAGATATAATTTTGTTTTTATAAATTTGTTCTGCCTCGTGCCCTTTTCCAGCTATTAAAATAATTTCGTTTGGATTTGCATTTTTAATTGCCATTTTAATGGCCTTAGTTCTATTCCCAATATTAAAGCAAATATTATTTTTTATATTTTCAGAAATTTCTTTTCTTATCTTTTCAGGTCTTTCTGTTCGAGGGTTATCATCTGTTATGTATATTTTTTTACAGTTGGCGTCTGCAATTTTTGCCATCAAAGGTCTTTTTTTATGGTCCCTGTCTCCACCACAACCGAAGACTAACGATACGTCTTTTTTAAAAGCAGATTTGAGAGCAGTCAAACTTTTAAGAAGTGCATCAGGAGTATGCGCAAAATCTATAAATACTTTTATATTATTTGAAAATTTTCTGACAAGTTCTAATCTTCCATTGATATCTTTTATTTTGTTTAAAGTGTTAAAAATTTTTACTTCCTTTATACGACATAATTTAGCTGCTGCAATCGCCATTGACAAATTATTTAATTGAAATTCATCAAAAAATTTTAATTTTTTAGTCCTATATAATTTTTCTTTTATTTTACTTATATCGATTAATCGTAATTTTCTCTCTTTTGAAATTTTTTTTAGGATAGTAAATTCTTTTATAGATTTATCGGAAATTATTACTTTTTTTTTATCTAGTATGTTTCTAAATAAAATTAATTTTGCATCTAGATAAGATTGCATAGAATTATGATAATCAAGATGATCCTGACTAAAATTTGTAAAAATACCTGCTTTAAAATTTAAATGATCAATCCTTTTTTGATGAAGACCATGACTTGATGCCTCAATAATTACGTTATCGATATTACTTTCTTTTATTTTTTGAAGACACTCATGCAACTTTATTGTGTCAGGCGAAGTTAAATTTGTTTTAATTAGTTTTTTTTTATATTTAACTCCTAATGTTCCTATAGATGCTGCAGGAATTTTATTAAGACTTAAGATTTGGTAAAATAAATCTGCTACTGATGTTTTTCCATTAGTTCCTGTTACGGCAATTAAATTTTTTGGTTTATGTTTATAAAAATTTGAACAAATTTCACTTAAAAAAAGTCTAGTATTTGAAGTCTTAATGATTGGTATTTTATTATGTTTGTATTTACATTTTTTTGAGCAAATAATCGCTACCGCTCCTTTTTTTATTGCTTCATCAATATATTTTTCCCCGTTTGAAATTTTTCCTTTAATTGCAAAAAAAATGTAGCCCTTTTTAACTTTTTTACTATTTATTGTTAGTCCTGAAACCTTAGTTTTTTTCTTTTCTTTAGGAAGATTTTTAATTAATTTTTTCAGCAACATAGTCTTGAGTAAAATCTTTATTTTTTATGGCTAAAATTGGTCCAATTCTTTTTATTATTTTGCCAGCAACATAAACTGAATTCCATCCAGCCTCATTCCTAGATGCTTTTATTTTAAGGCCTTTATAGTCATATATTAAGTTTTTTGCTACTTGAGGGTTTTCCAACATTATTAATAATGCATACTTAGGTTTATGAGAGGGAAAAATTGATATAAAAGTGTTCAAATTTTCATTCTTATTAATATAATTTTGTGCAGTACCTGTCTTTCCGCCCACAAAATATCCATGAACGTCTGCAAGTTTGGCAGTTCCTTCGTCTTCCGTAACAACTTTTCTTAAAATTTTATTAATACTTTCGCTGGTTTTTTCTGAAATTAATCTTCCGTAATTTTTATTATTTTCTTTTTTAATCAAATTTGGTTTAATAATTTTACCACCATTTGTTAAAGAAGCGTACACAGTTGTAGCTTGTAAAGGTGTTGTAGTTATCCCATGTCCATAGGAAACAGTCTCTAATTTACATTTATTCCAATTAAAATTAATCGGACTTCCAGTTTCTTCTAATTGAATATCTGGATTATCTAATAATTGTGCATCTTCAATAAATTTTTTATATTTTTTTTCTCCGATTTTTCTTGCTATCAACAAGGTTCCAATATTTGAAGATCTAATCAATATATCCTCTACTGATAAACTTTTTGGAAATTCTTTGATATCAGATATATTATATCGAGAGCATTTTATCGATTTTGGTATATCATTAACGATAGTTTTTGGGGTAACTAAATTATTCTCTAGAGCTAAGGCTACAGTAAAAGTTTTGAAAATAGATCCAAGTTCATAAACACCTTTGGTAATCTTGTTGATATATTTTTTATCTCCAATTTTAGATCTAGCGTTTATATCAAAATCTGGGAGAGAAACTAAAGATAGAATTTCACCATTATCTACATTCATTAGCAGAGCACCGCCCCCTGTTGCTTCAAAAGTATTTAAAGCTTTATCTAGCTCCTTTTTAATCAAAAATTGGATATTAGTATCTAGAGTTAATTCTAAAGGTTTATCGATAATTTTTTGGTCTCTTAATTCTTTGTCGTGAAATTTTTCAATACCTGATATGCCATAATTATCGTAATCTACCTGACCAAGTATATGGCTGAATAAATTTCCATGAGTATAAATTCTGGATTGGAAAGTCTCAAAAATTATCCCTTTTTCCCCCAGACTCCACAATACTTCTTTATCAGTTTGATTAAGACGTTTTTTTAAGTAAAAATATTTATTACCATTTAGTTTTTTCTCTATTTCTTTTATTGGTAATCCAGGAAAGTTTAATCTTAATTTAATCAGAAGGTTTTCTTTATTATTTACTAGACGAGGATTAATCGCTGCGTGATAAGATTTTACATTTCTAGAAATCAACACTCCGTTTCGGTCTACTATATCTCTCCTTAGTAGAGTGAATTTTTGTTGCGAAAAGTCTTGATTAAAAATTTCGATTTTATTAAGAGAAACATGAATTATTCTTATGCTGAATATTAAGATTAATGAAACAAATAAGAAAAATAATAGATAAATTCGATCTTGCAATATGTTATTTTTTTTAAGAGATTTATTTTTTTTATTTGTCTCTAGGTAATCCTCAAAATAAAAACTAGCTTGATTTATACTAAAATTTTTGTTTTTTCTTTTTTTCATTTTGACTTCCTTGATTTGCTAATTTATTTTGTAAATTTAAAAAGCTAGAAATACTTAAAAAAATTTTTGAATGCTCCATTGGCAAATATTGAACAATATCAAGTCTTTTTACTTGCTGATCAATAAGTATTGGTGATGTTAAATAAGAGTAATCTAGTTGGGACTCATTTAGATCCTTTTCTTTCAAATGAATAACATCATTTAAGCTAAGAATATTTTTTTCAATTTCTCTTGTTTGATTTTTGATAATAGAAGTTGCTATCAATAGGATAGAAAAAATTAATATTGAAACAACAATTTTTATTTTAAACATTTATGTCCTCTAGATCTAAATATTTATAAAATTTTTTAATCAAATTAATCGGATAAACAAATTGATTTTGACTTCTAGTAGCGTATCTCAATTTTGCTGATCTTGACGGGTTATTTTTTTCTATCTCGCTTTTTGAGGGCTTGATGACTTTATTCTGGTATTTTTCAAATAATACAAAATCCTCTAAATTTTCTTCAGGAAGATATCTTGAGGGTCTTGACTTGCTTTTAGAAAAATTTGTAAAAAAAAATTTGACAATTTTATCTTCTATTGAATGAAAACTTACAACGAGGATTTTTCCTCCGGGTTTTAAAATTTTAGTAGCATTTACAACTCCATATATAAGTTCTGAAATTTCTTTGTTTACAAAAATTCTAAGTGCTTGAAATGTTTTAGTGCTAGGATTTATCTTAGATGAAAAATTTTTTTTCTTACTTTGCTCGATTATTTTTACAAGTTCGTAAACTCTTGTTATTTTTTTTACTGATCTTGCTTTAACAATATTTTTTGCAATTCTAGAGGCGTCTCTTTCTTCACCTAGAACTTTTATTATTAATTTAAGTTGATCTTCATTTAAATTATTGACAACCTCTTCGGCAGATATATTGGTCAAGCCCATTGTCATATCTAGTTTTTCTCTAGACTTAAAAGAAAAACCTCTTTCCAAATTATTTAGTTGAATTGATGAAATACCAAGATCGAAAACAATCAAATCAGCCTTCTTATTTTTTAAAGCTTTTTCTAACTGACTAAATTTTAAGTGGTAAAATTGAAATCTATTTTTATATTTTTGTTTTAATTTTTTTGCAGTTGAAATTACTGCTGGGTCTCTATCAATACCTATAACTTTAGTTTTTGGAAATTTAAGAAGTTCATTAGAATAACTTCCGCCACCAAACGTACAATCTATGAAGGAACCACCTTTAGATGGAGAGGAAATTTTTATGACCTCACTCATCATCACTGGAAAATGAGAAAATTCCAGTGATGGTATGTGAGTTTTCATTAAAAATTTTTTTTATCATCAAAACTTTTGTCTTCTTAAAAACGCAGGTATTTCAAAGTCTTCGTCTTCATTAGTGTCTTGATCAAACAATTGCTGAGTATTTTCATTTTTATCTGAATTTTCTAATTCTATTTCCTCATGATTTTGTTCCTCAGAGAAAAGCATTGGGGTATGCTCGCTTACTGTTCCATCAGATTGACTATTACTATGTAAAATAGGATCATTAATTTTAGTCTCTGCACTGTTTTCCATATATGAAGCGCTTTCGATTGATACGCCGCTAGCAATTTCATCTGTCATATTGTTTTCAGATAAAGTTTCTTCAGCAATCTTGTTTTCTTCATTGCTCTCAAAGCTATCGATTAGGGCATTCTGTTCTTCACTGCTTTTTATTTCATAGCTTTCATCTAGTTTTAGAGCATTAGCTCCATCTATTGAGCTAATTATATTTTGGTCCAAGTTGGTTTTTGAAAACAGATTCTCAGAAAAATTGCTAATTCCACCATTAGAACCACCAACTACGTTAAAAACCGGCCGAATAGTAGTAGATCCTTTTAAAGATGTGGCTACAATTGAAACTCTAATTTTTCCGTTCATATTTTCATCTTTGATAGCACCAAAGATTAGTTCAGCTTCTGGATCAACTTCTGCTCTTATTTTATTTACAGCAGCATCGACTTCGAAAAGTTTAATATCACTTCCCCCGGTAATATTTACAAGTAAGCCTTTAGCTCCTTGTAAAGTATATTCATCAATTAGTGGATTGTTTAAAGCTAACTCTGTAGCAGCCATAGCTCGGTTTTCTCCTTCTGCTTCACCTGTTCCCATCATTGCTTTCCCACTAGAGCTCATTACAGTCTCAACATCTGCAAAATCTAGATTAATCATTCCAGGTCTTACCATTAGATCAGTGATGCTTTGAACTCCGTGTTTTAATACATCGTTTGACAAGCTAAAAGACTCTTCGAATCCGGTAGACTCATTTGCAATTTTAAAAAGATTTTGATTAGGCACAACTATTGTTGTATCTAAATGCCTTTTTAATTCTTCAAGACCTGCGGTTGCTCTTCTCATTCTTTTTGGACCTTCATATGCAAAAGGCAAAGTAGTTACACCAACAGTTAAAATATTCATTTCTCTCGCTGCTTTTGCGATAACATGTGAAGCCCCAGTTCCTGTTCCTCCACCCTTTCTGAGATAAATCTATTATCAATAACAATAATTTCATGATGCCAACTTACTCCTGAATACAATTTACATAA
>MDTG01429178.1_pt1 | contig 23700 bp, 27 predicted proteins | sample 811421 | NCBI WGS metagenome assembly MDTG01 (sample SAMN05326645, study PRJNA326480) | marine metagenome | isolation source: seawater | place: Pacific Ocean: South East | collected 2011
CATTTGTGTGTATAAAATGTAATAACGTTTTTTCATTATCTGCTTTTCTTGGTATTTTTCCTATTTTATTATTATTTACTATAAATGATTGTAATTATCTTAAAGAAATTTTAGTAGGGTTTGCTATAGCATGTGCTATTGGTAGAATTGGTTGTTATTCTGCAGGATGTTGTACTGGAAAAATTTGTAAGTCAAATATTCCTTTTAGTATAAAATATAATGAAGGTAGTGTAATTGTTGATAAATATAATAAAAAACCGTGTTCTGTTTATTCTACAATATATTTAGAAATAGTTTTTCAATTATTAATAGCATATTTAACTTGGTATTTATCATATGGAATTCTAGTATTTGGAATAGGTAACGCATTATTACTTATGTTATCGTCATTTTGGAGAGCTCAACCTCGTGAAAATCAATATTTATCAATAACAAGTTTATTGTTATTTTCACTATTATCATATTATTTTTGTGGAAAAGGAAAAAATAAATGTTGTAATCAATGGAACCCAAATATTAGCAATGGTATTATATCTATAATTACAGCAATTATAACAAGTAATAATATATTTATTTAAAAATAAAATCAAGTAAATTAATTTTCTATATATTTTATTTTAACTTTTTTTTTGAAATTTTCTTCATTTAAAAACAAGTAGATTTCAAAATTATAATAATGAAGATCTCTTATATTATTTTTTTCAATCATGTTATCTGAAATACTATATTTACCAACATACCCTAATTCACGTATATAAACATTAAACATAGTCATTTTATTGTTACGTTCCATACCATCAAAACATAAACCTTTACAAACTAATCGTTTTTTATTTTTATTACATTCTTCAATTTTACTGAATATACTACAGTTGTTTTGAACTTTTCGAATAGATCTCATCATAAGATTAATATATTCTAGATCATTAAACCATTTATTATAAAAATTAATTGCTTTTCCGGATGTATTAAAATTCCAAATATTAATTTCTTTTTGAAGAACAATAGAATTAAGCAAATCTACAAGTCGTCGTATTGGAGATGTAATATGTGTATATTGTTTAATTGATTTATACATAAATGTATGATAGTTTGCTTCATCAAACTTACAATATTGAGCACAATTTGAATGATAAAAAAATAAAAATTGTTTATCTTGTTCTGATATACCAATATTTTTATATTTTGTTTCATCATATTGATGATCTAGTTTTCTAAAAATTCCAATTTTTTTCTCTTTCAAAATAAGCGATGTTTGATAATTCATGAATATCATTAAATATGATATAATATCACAACTATTACGAATATTATGTATAAATAAAACATTTTGGTTCATTTGCTTTACTATATTATTAACGTTAATAAAATGTTTATTTTTCAAAAGTTTATCAGAATCATAAACAAAATTTTCACGTAAATTAATTAGACAATTTTTGAATTCTATTTTGTTAATAGATACAATATTATTGTTTTCATCAAAATTTAAATGTACATCCATTGTCATTGCGATTTTATCTTTCTTTTTTATTAAACTACATAATTCATCACTTAAAATATTTGGTAACATATTACGTTTATGATTTGGTAAATAAATAGTAGAAACGCGTTTAGAGAAGGCATCCCAAAGATCAAGAACATCTAACCAAACAGCAACATTAGATATATAGATTGATAAAACATTATTTTGAAAACTTATTGCGTCATCGTAATCACTAGTTGTTTCACCATCAATTGAAAAAATAAAAAATCCTTTTGTTCTATTTTCAATATTTGGATGAGATGAAATAATATTTTGTACCCACTCTTCATGTGGTTGAGTTTCGAGTGCTTTATTAGTCATTTTATTAAATTTCGAATTGCTTATTTGTAAACTTTTACAATATAATATATATTCATAAAAATTAGGTAGACTATCAATTGATCCAAGATTTTGTTTAATTTCACCATATGGGTGGGTTTGATCCCAATTCAAATATTTGAATAAAACATAAAGGGGAAAATTGGTTTTTGAGAAATTTGGTGGAATTTTATATGGTACTAGAAATGTTGGTAATCTTTTATCATCAGGTATACATTTATATAAAAGCTTTTTCTTATATTTACCATATGTTTTATCAAGTTTCAATATTCCAGGCAATTGATCAGAATTTCTTGTAGAACTAGAATAAATCGTTATTGATTTTGATTTTTCTTCATAATCAAAAATATCTTGATTGAATAATTTGAATTTCTCTGGTAAAAAATTATTTTTCAAATATTCATCTTTTTCAAAATGAAAAATTTCCAAAATATCTGTTTTATATAATGTAAATTTTTCATAATTATGACTGTTTATATCAAGACAAATTTTCAGTAACATTATAAATATATATCGTCAAGCCTTTAATACTATTCAAATATTTCATTATAATCGTGTATCTCATAGCTAATATCACTCGCATCACTATTGTAATCCACATTACTTGATACTATATTAGTTTCGTTATTGATCTGATTTGGATTTAAAATACTATAAAATCTTTTACGAAATCTATTTAATATTCTAAAATCTTGTATAATTGTATAATAAATTAAAATAGAATGATTAATATTTTTAAGGTGAAAACATTGAAACATTACATAATATTCGTATATTTTAGATTTTAATTCATAACACAATGAATTTACTTTTATAAGTATATCATTAACCATAAATATATTATATTATAATAAATTGTTTTAAACAGTATTTATTAATATTTCTTACAAAAGCAATGGTAAAAATAGAAAGTGACCCAAAATTAGATTTTTCGCAAGTTTTAATTAAACCAAAAAGAAGTTTTTTGAATTCTCGTAAAGAAGTAGATTTAATAAGAACAATTTATTTTAGAAATGGTTTTGTCTGGAAAGGTGTACCAATAATCGCAGCAAATATGACAACTGTTGGAACATTTGAATTATATAATGAACTTTCAAAAAATAAAATTATAACAGCACTTCATAAATTTTATACTCTAGAAGATTACAAGAAATACAAATTAGATCCAAATTATTTTATGGTAACAACTGGTATTCGTGAAGGTGATTATGAACGTCTTTGTCATATATTAGATAATATTGATGTAAAATTTATAAATATAGATGTTCCAAATGGATATATACCTAATTTTATAGATTACTGTAAGAAAGTTAGATCACGATATCCAAATATTGTTATTAGTGCTGGTAATGTTGCTACAAGTGAAATGGTAGAATCTTTAATTATGGAAGCTGATATTGATATCATAAAATTAGGTATTGGACCTGGTTCAGTATGTACTACCCGTAAAGTTACTGGTGTTGGTATACCTCAATTAAGTTGTATTATGGAGTGCGCAGACGCAGCACACGGATTGAACCGTTATGTTATAGGAGATGGAGGAATAACTTGTCCCGGAGACCTAGCAAAAGCATATTGTGGTGGTGCTGATTTTGTAATGATGGGTGGAGTATTTGCTGGTCATAATGAAAACCCAGGTGAAATTATAGAAAAAACAGTAAATGGAAAAACTGAAAAATATAAAGTATTTTATGGTATGAGTTCTAATCATGCTATGAGTGTTCATTATGAAAAAAAAGAAAATTACAGAGCAGGTGAAGGTAAAATTGTAGAAATTAAATGTAAAGGTTCAGTTCAAAATACAATTGGTGAATATTTAGGTGGATTACGAAGTACATGTACTTATATTGGTGCCGAAAATATTAGACATATGAGTAAATGTACAACATTTGTATTAGTACAACAACAAATTAATAATACATATGTTTAAAAAATTGAATATAAATTATTTATTTTAAATATAATAATAAAAATATTATTGATAATGATTAATATTAAATTCTTTATAATTTTATCATTATTTATCTTAGGAACATCAAATAATGTAATTAATGGATTTTCATTTTCAAAGTTAATGGAGAAGTATGAAATAATAAAATATAATACAGATTACAGTTATTATGATAACTTTAAATTAACTAAATTAGATAGTAAAAAAAATTTTTGTGTAAATTGTAAATACTATCTTCCATTTATTTATTGTGACACAAATCATAGAACAAAATACGCAAAATGTAATAAATTTATATTACCAGATATAAAAAAAGAGGATGACGCGATATTTTGTATATATCCGGTAGACAATAAAGCAATATTTGATTATTTTGAATTCTGTAAAGATTGTAGAAAAGATGAAAATAAATGTGGTATTGATGGTAAATGTTTTGAAGAAAAATTTAGTTTATAATATTTAATTATATATAAGATAATATAATACAAATGCGATAGATAAAAGTTGACTATAAAATGGAGCAAATCTCCAAATTGGTATATTGGTATCATCTTTTTTTGGTTTAAAAAAATAAAACATAAATGAGAAAAAATACATAATCAAAATAGTTTGATTAATTAATGCCCAACCTTTTACATCATCTAGCCTAAGCATATTATAAGTCCAAACACCTCTTACCATATAATTAATTAATGTAACTAAAATGCCTGTTACAAGAAAAATTAAACAATGACTAGTTTCATTTAATGTAAATCCATCAATGTAAAAAAGTTCCCCAAATATTAAAAATATTATCATAAAATGAGAATAAAAACTAGAATAAGTCAATTGATATAAACTTTGTTTTTGTTTTGGATATAAAAAATAAAAATATAATACACTTATAGTCATAGCAATTGGTGCTATAATTTTAAAAAATTTTTCTGATTTATAATTTAATAAACATGAAAAAAAGTAAAAAAACAACAAAAATAATGTATGATGTGTAAATTGAGAAAAATAATACGCTAATTTATCTATTATATGGTTATCATGGATTGGTTTTCCATAATAAACTCCTTTATTTGGATAATAATCACTAAAATTTTTATTACTATAAAATACATCTTGTAAACTCAAAACAATTGTAATAAATAATGAAACAGAAGCGATAAAGTAAAATGGAGTTCGCTCATTAATTTTTATCATTAATATTATTTTCAATTAAATGTTTTAAATTTAAATAATTATCAGCAATTGTATTTAAAATACTTTTATAGTAATAATTTAATATTATTGCATTATCATTAAATTTTATAGAATAAATCCAATAATATGGAACAATAATAAGTGAATTTTCTTTACAATGAACAATATGTTGTTCTTGATTATAATTTGTCTCATCAACATTTAAAGTCTCAAAACTATATTCATCAGTAAGATAATGAAAAATATTTTCTTGTTTTATTTTTTTTTTATTAGATAAATAAAAGTTACGAGACAAAAATTGAAAGGTTACGTTTCCTTTAATAATATAAAAAATATGATATGTTTGCTTATTTAAAAACCAAGGTGTTACAAAATGTTTGCTTTCATTAACAATTAAATCATTTACATAAGTGGAATAATAATTTTTAAAAAAATGCGGAATAGAAAAAAAATTATAAATAGATGCTTTTAACTCATTGTATTTCGTATGATGAAACATTGATAAATAATCATGTTTATCTTCTCTTTTAGAATATGATAAATTTGTCTCGTGATTTATATTTCCATCTTTTAATAATATTTCTCCTGATACTAAATTTTCATTTAACCATGATAGTGGTAACTCAAAATTTGACCATTCATAACGAAATAATTGTCTTGCGTCAGTAATTATAGGATAAGGTTTATAAAAAAAGTTTTTTATATTATCTTTACTATCAATTATATTTATTTTATCTTCATTTGTATATATATCAATAGTTAAAGGAACATACCATAATAAATGTTTATATACTATAAAGGAAATAATAAATATTATAAAAATATATAATTTTTCCATAATATTAATTATTTTAAAATCCGCTTTTAAATAAAAATAATTTAATTATACAAAAATCATTAAATAGAATAGTTAATATTATAAAACTTAATTATTAACAATTTTTCCATTTACAATTATATCGTGTTAATGATTTTACTTCGTTAAGTCTAGATAATGTTTTTCCTACCTTTTTATTTAAATATCTTTTATAACTATTGTGTTTTAAACCCTCATTTTTATTATTTATGGTATTATTTAAAGCAGATATGTTTCTTGTATAAAGAGACTGCATTACTCTATTTTGTTTTAATATTCTTTTTCTAGTACTTTTTTCACTTGTTACAACAATTGATTTTTGATTATCACAAGTTCTACAACATTTATTACATTTTTCGTTTTTCATTATTATTATTATATTTTATTATATTTTTTATAAAATAAAAAATTAAAATTCTTCATCAAATACAATATTTTCTATAACATCTTCATTTTCATGAAATTTTGGAGCTAAATAAAATTTTAATTTTAATAAAGGTTCATTTTCTTCATTTTCTTCGTGAAAATACATACATAATGGAACATCATTTTGAAAACTAAACTTAGTCATAGAAAATACTTTATGTAAAGATAACATATTATTTAAATAATTAATTTGATATTTACAATAAATATTTTGATTTATATTACAATCATTTTCTATAAATTGAGATATTTTCTTTTTTTGACTCATAGAACCTTCATTTGTTTCTGTTTTAAATTTAATCATATCTTTATGAGTAAGAATTTGTAATTCATTACCAAATAGCGTTAATTCATTAATAATATTTGATAATTCTTTTGAATTTATGGTCAATTTAAAATCGTAATCAATTTCATATGACTGTAAGTTAGTAACATCAATATTTACACAAGGAATTTCAAATATTTTACCAGTTTCAAGGTTATTATTTTCAAAAATGTTAATTTGAATTTTTTCATTATCTGTAGATTGAATTGAAATACCTTCATTTGATTTACATAAACCAATAATTTTATTTAATATGTTTGATACACAACTTAATATGATTGTATCATTTTCATCTTCAATTTTGAAGTTATATTCATCAAACCAATTTTTTTGTATAGATAACTCATATAAACAAATATGAGAATTATCCATTCCTTGGACATATAGTTTATCATTATCAAAAATAAAATTGACATAATCATTAAATGATTTAAATGTTTTAATTATATTTATAAATCTTTGTAATCTTTCACCTTGTAGTAATTTGATATATATCATTTCAAAATATAAGTAAATATAATAAAAATACTTTTAAATAATTATATTATATTTAATTAAGCTGTTACTTCATCATTTTCATCATTTTTATCATTTTCATGATTTTCATCATTTTCATGATTTTCATCATTTTCATGTTCAACATTAGAATTTAATTGATTTTCATTTGATGAATGATTTAATATATCAGTCTCTTCAGAACCATTATTACTGTTATATTCTAATTCAATATCTTCTACTTCAAGTTGATTATCTTCCGCGTAATCTTCATCAATTACAATATTATTAACTATAGAAGTTTCATCAAATGATTCATTTTCACTATAATTATTCATTTGATTTAAAACATTCATAAATGGAAAGGAATTATTTTCTTCTTTTTGTTTATCATATTCATTTTTAAATAACATAAAACTCATATTTGTTTCCATAGAAAATGTTTGGATTTTTGAACATAATTCTTTTAGTTCTTCCATTTGATCTTCAACTACTTTAACTTTTCTTTCAACTATACTTAATTTTTCTGAAACTAATGATTCTATTTTTTTGTAACTTTGGACAGTTTCATTTATATTTTCTAGCGCATCAGTTTTTAGTTTTTCAATTTCATTATTATAATTAAGCATAATCGTTCTATAATTTTCACTTTCATTAATGTCATTAGCAGATAAATTATTTTCTAATTTATTTATTCTTCCATTAAAGATTTTTAAAATTTCAAGAGGATGCATTGCTCTTCCATTTTTTGTAGGTAAACCTTCAAGACTAACATTGTTAGATAAATGTTGCGTTGTATTATCATGTGATTGTAATGTATTTTGAGAAGGAGGTTGTCTACTAATTCTTGAAACATTTGATGGAGGAGCTGCTCTTCTACGTCTAGCTGCTGCGTTTGAACTTGCACCACTCATAATATTATTGGTATATTAGTTTTTTAATAATCTAATATAGTATTGTTTTTTTAAATTTATTTTTATATAATATTAATATTTTAAATAAATTATATTATGCTTTCATTGTCATTGTTATTTTTTCATGACATTTATAATTAGATATTTGAAAATCATTTATACTATAATCATTTATATTTTCATATTTATTCAGTATTTTTATTGTAGGAAAGTCAAAACATTCACGATTTAATTGTGTTTTTAGTGCCTCCATGTGTTCTTCATATATATGTGCGTTACCTAAAAAATAAACAAAATCTTTAGGTTTTAAATCACAATGATGTGCGATTAAATGTGTAAGAAAACTATATGAAGCAATGTTGAATGGAACACCTAATCCAACATCTCCAGATCGTTGATACAAACTACAAGATAATTCATTATTTGAAGAAACGTGAAATTGTGCTAGAATATGACATGGTGGTAAAGCCATATCATTAATTTGACATGGGTTCCATGCTGTCAAAATAATTCGTCGACTATGTTTAGTTTCTGGGTTTTTTAAAATATTAATTATATTTTGTAGTTGATCTATTCCTTTGTCTTTATAATCACTATTACAATTATTATATGGTGCATTAAAATGGCGCCATTGAAAACCATATACTGGTCCAAGATCACCTACATCATAATGTTGAAGACCTCTTGAATCTAAAAACTCTCTTGAACTATTATCATTCCAAATAAAAACATTATTTTTTTGAAGTGTATGATTTGATGTATTCCCACTTATGAACCACAAAAGTTCTTTAAGGCAAGTTTTATGTGCTGTTTTTTTAGTAGTTAAAATAGGAATTTTATTATTATATAATGAAAATCTCATCATATTACCAAATATAGAATAAATGTTTCCGTTTCTTGATTGAATATAATCTCCATTATCAATTATATTTTTAATTAAATCAATATATTGAATTTCCTCACTTTTTGATTGCATATTTAATTTTAATGCTTTATGTAAATATTAAAAAAAAGATTTTAATATCTTTTCATTATTCATTTAAGTTTAGGAGAATGTAATAGTTTTATATATATTTTTAAAAATTTAATAAATTTGTATAATAATATAGAATTAAATTTAATGGACTCAGTTAAATCTACTTTAAAACTTACTGAAGAAACAATTAGCGATAATCAAGGATTTTTAAATTATGTTTTTGTATTAAATGAAAAAGAGAAATGCGATTTAATGAATATTATTCAATATATGGTGATTGCTATTATTCCAATTATTTTAATATTAAAAGTTATGAAACATTTTGTTCCTGTTGATGAGCCAGATAAAGGATCTATTGAATTAATGTTAGAAGTTTTATTTCAATTATCTTTTATTTTCGTATCATTTTATTTTATTCATAGAATTATTACCTTTATACCAACCTATAGTAAAATGAATTATCCTGATTTTTCATTTTTATTTGTTGTTTTACCAACTTTATTGGTTTTATTTACTATGCAAACTAAATTAGGAGCAAAAATCAACACTTTAAATAATAGATTATTCAAAAAATTAGGATTAGAAGATGATGATGATGAAGAAGAAGTACCTAAAAAAAATAATAAACAGCCACAGCAAGTACCTCAAAAACAAGCACAACAAGCCCAAATGAATAATGTACAACAATCTGGGTCATTTTCTCATCCATATTCTGGACCAAATTTTGATAACATGTATGTTGATACTAAAACACCTCTTATGAATGCTAATAATCCTACAAATATGCCTAATAATGCTAGTGTTAATAATTACAATCAATTTGAATCAGAACCAATGGCTGCTAATGATTTTGGTGCTGGTGGTGGCTCATTTTTTTAAATACAATATGAATATTATATAACATATATTTTAAATTAATATAGGAGAATATATGTTATATTATTAGTAATAAAAAATGGAAACATTTTATTATGATAATAGTGATGATGAAGATAATTCACAAGAAATTATAGATAAACTTTTAAAAACACTTGAAAATGATAAATATGAAGATGTCATGGAATTAACATTCAAAAAAATTAAAACAATTAAAAATGATATTTTACAAAGCTTAGAATTAACACGAAATGAATTAGTGGATTTTAAAAATAAACTTGAAAATTACCGTTATGTAGATGAAGTCAATGAATTTAAATTAGGAAATTATATTAGATCAATTGATCTAAAAAATCCAGATAATATAAAATTATCGAGAGGTGGTATATTAATTGATATTGAAGCAATTAATTCAAAATTGATGATTAAACTAAAAAATTACAGAAACTCAATATTTAGGTTAAAATTTGAAGAACATCTTTTCTTCCAAAAACTAAATCAACAAGAAGAAACATTACTTACCGTTTTAAATTATTTAGAGAAGAATTCCTAATTCATTTGTGTATTTGTAACAATAGCTATATTTTTCCAACCTACTCCTAATTTAGCTTTTCCATATTTTTTATCAAACCATGCGTATAACTCTTTACCAGTTGGCATTGATTTTCTATCATATTTATCCTCATACCAAGTTGAAAATGTCTCTCTAAGATTAGTTTTAGTAACATTACTATTTTCTTGAAAAACAATGTTTTCACTACGAAATTCATTAAATATGTCTTTGTCTTTCCTATACTCGTCTGTCTTTTCCAAAACTTCTGGACAATCGTTTACTTTACCTTTTGTTTTCATAACAATTTCTACTAAAAGATATGTAAATACAGGTGCCCAGTATTCAAATTTTTCATCTATGCTTGTATCTACTTGAAATTGATATGGATAATTATCAAGTGGAAAATCACTATTATTTGTAGGGTTTTCTAAGGTATTTGGATTATTAGTAAATTTGGCTACAAAATCTACAAGTCTTAACCTACGCCAAGTACCATCGTCTTGAGATTTAATATCAAAAAGTGTATTAGTACAAACAACCAAATTAAATTGTGGTTTAAATATTTGACTTTCTTTAAATAATTGACGACATTGAATTGGATCACCTCCTGTAAGTTCTTTCATAATTCCTTCATTAATTATGTCTCCTTTAGAAGGTTCTTGCATAACAGCATAACGAACACCAATTAATGCGGCTACTTCTGAAGATGTTCCACCAATTGTATTTCTTTTTTGTGTTACAAGTGAAATAGGAACTGTACCTTTGTATTCACCAAGAATTTTAGACATTAGTTCAATTAATTTTGATTTACCATTTGCTCCCGAACCATTGAATATATTAAAAGTTTGATTATCATTAGTTCCTATCATACAAGAAGCAAGATGCTCCCATATATATTTTCGTAAATTTTCATTAGGAAATAATTGTTCAAAGAATAAGTTAATTTCCTTTTTTGTTTTATTAAATTCCGAATCTGAAAAATCACTTCGTTTTAAATAATTTGTATTTGTACATTTTGTAATATAATCATCTGGTCTTCCATTACGAATTTCATTTGTTCTAAAATCAATAACACAATTATTAAAACAAAACAAATAAGGATTTTGATCCATTTTTCTAATAAAATTACGATCATAAAATATATCACTTGCTTCTTTCATTATATTACTTTTCCAAGATGTTGTTCTTAATTTTTTCTTACCAATCTCTTCAAAAATATCTCTCTTTTTTTTTAATTTATTTATTAAAGGGTCTCCTTGACTATCATCCTTATTTTTTGAAGTCATAATATCATTAACTATACCAACCGCGTGTTTAACAAGATTTTGATTATTTTGTGCTGAAAATATTTTGTTGTCATATTCTTTTACTTTATCAAGATACATTTCACTCAAAACCTCGGAGATTTTATGTCTTAAACTTGAACCTTTATCTGATGATATCCATCTATTGTTTTCATACTCCATCCATAAATTTTGACTTGTACTAACACATACGTATTTATCTTTATAAAGTTCATATAGAACCATCGCAAGATCATATTCTTGATGTTGATTTACAGTTTTTTCAATATGATAATCTATACTCTCTTTATAAATATTTTTATAGCCTTCAGGATTGTTTTGTTTCACCCAAAATCTTATAGATTTTGAACTTAATCCGTCTGAATTATATTTTTCAAAATTTTCCCATCTATCAATTAATTCATCAATATCTGTAAAATCAGCATCTTCACTTTGAAGACTAAAACATATCCAAGTAAGTGCTAATTTTTCATGTTCATTTTTTAAAGCCCATCCTACACGTATCCAATTTGTAAAACTACCAGGTCCATAGAATGACTCTGGTAGTTCCATTGTATATTTATGAATATTATGTAATTTGTCATCTTCAGTAATAGTATACATTAAATCATCAATATCATCTTGATTTTGAATTTCATTTATTTTTTTACATGATTTAGTTTTGTTTACTTTCTTTATAAAAGATTTATTTTTTTTCATATTAAATAGATTATCATATTGTGGTTTTATTTTAGGGTTAAAATCCATTTTTACACTTTCCATTGACCTACAAGTAAAATTAAAATAATTTTCCTCATAATTACCATAATCTTCTAGCATTTTTTCGTTACAGTCCCATCCTTCCATGTTGTTGAGATATGTTGATTCATATAAATTTACAAGTTGATATGCTTGATGTCCTGGTTTTCTTGAACCGTACATTTGCCAATTATTATCACCCTTAATTACTGCGCTGTCTATTACATCACTCCATGAATTAATTATCGGAATATGATTCCATATTTTTGGAATTTCTTCAATAAGCATGTTTCTTAGTAATGTCTTACTGGTTAAATCCATACATATATTTGTCATAATATGTATTCCATCTTTTGTAACAGTTTCTAATGAATTAACATCTTCTTTCTCAAAAATATACAAAATAATTTTTAAACCATCTGAAATATTATAAATTTTCCCTATTTGTTTCATTAACATTTCGAGAAAATTTACAGTATCATCTTTGGTATGCTGTCTTTCTTCAACATCTATACTATATCTAAAATCAATATCAATTACTAACGGTCCAATTTCAGGCTGTTTTTCAGTAAGATACTCCTGTTTTTTATTTACAAATACTTTATTTACATATAAACTATAAAATTCATTATATTTATCATCTGGTATAAAATAACTTCCAGCAAAAACACCAAGAGAACGATCGCCTATTCTTGTATGAGTGAAAGGACAACCTTTTTTGCTTTCATATTTTCTTAAAAATTTGTCTAATTTATCATTTATTTTGGACATTATAACAAATCTTATTCTCCTTGACTTATAAATATAATCATATTTTAAAATCAATTTTTTTACTTTATAAAAAATTATATAAAAGTTTATTGTTTATAATAATTACATTATATATGACAGACACCATAATAAGTAAAGATTGTATTAAAAGAATTTTAAAAGATTTATCAAATCTTGATTCTAAATTATTGGAGCAAAACAATATTTATTATAGTCATGATGAAGATAATATTTTAAAAGGATATATTATGATAATAGGTCCAAAAGATACTTTATATGAGAATGGTTACTATTTTTTTCACATTAATTTTACAACAAGTTATCCGTTCAAACCACCGAAAGTGATTTTTAAAACATGTGATGGAGTAACAAGATTTCATCCAAATTTATATAGAAATGGTAAAGTATGTTTATCCATTTTAAATACTTGGCGTGGAGAATCATGGAGTGCTTGTCAAACATTAAGCACAATATTAATGACATTAGTTACATTATTTACAAATGAACCATTTTTAAATGAACCTGGAATTAAAAATACACATCATCAATATGAAAATTATCATAATATTATACACTATAAAAATATTTATCATTCTATTTTACATTATATTGATCCAATAAATTTACCTATTAATTATGAAATTTTTTATCCAATTATTTGCGAAAATTTTAAAAAAAATAAAAAAAGAATATTAGAAATATGTGAAAATAAAATGAAAACAAATAAAATTAATAGCGTTTATCATGTCAATTTATATAATATGGTATCATCAATTAATTATACAGAATTACATAATAAAATTTCAGATAAAGAAATTGAATAAAAAATTGATTTGTTATTATAATAATATTAATTTAGATATAAATCATACTTATAAAAATAATGAAATTTTGTGAAAATTGTGATAATATGTATTATTTGAAAAATTTGGAAGATGATAAATTAGTATATTATTGTCGTCATTGTGGTAATCATGATTATAATTTAGATCAAACAAATTTTAAAGTTTTCAAATATGATACTGAAACAAAAATAAAAAACAAAACAATAAATGAATATACAAAATATGATCCAACATTACCACATCTTTCTAGTATGAAATGTCCAAATCAATCTTGTCCTAGTAATAAAAGTGAAGATCCGGAAACATCTGATGTTCTTTACATTCGTTATGATGATAAAAATATGTTATATATGTACATGTGTTGTTTATGTGATGAACGATGGAAAGCATAATATATAATTATTTTAGTAGAATATATTGTTACGAAAAAATTGAATTAAAAATATTCTTTTAATTTAATAATCATAAGCAATCATTATGGAAACTATTAATTTTGATAAATCTGAAGAGAATGAAAATTTTATTCAAGACCAAGAAGAAGATTTAGAAGAACCAACACAAATAGAAAGAGATGTTGAAGACGAAGAACAGGAAGAAGATAAGAATGAAGAAGAAGATGAAGAAGATGAAGAAGAAGAGGAACAAGAAGGAGAAGAAGAAGAAGAAGAAGAAGATGGAGAAGAAGAAGAAGAAGAAGATGGAGAAGAAGAAGAGGAACAAGAAGTAGAAGAAGAAGATGGAGAAAACAAAGATCAAGAAAAAGATAAAAGTAAAAAAAAAATAAAATATAAAGCACCTAAAAAGGTTTCTACTTTATCATCAAGTAATTATGCGTATAACGTAGAAGATGAATTATTTGTAGAAGAACAAAACTTTGAAAAAATAGATGAAAGTTTAAAAAAATCATATGTTGAAACATATCATCCTGAATGTAATCATAAAAATTATGATGAAATGTTTAAATTAACTTTTATTCAACGCAATAACGATAATATTATTCAAGATCCTATTCATAAAACAATTCCATTTATGACAAAATATGAAAAAACAAAAATAATTGGACTTCGTGTAAAACAATTGAATAATGGTGCAAGACCTTTTATAAATATAGAACAAGTTTTCAATACAAAAACTATTCTTGATAATTATTTAATAGCAGAAAAAGAATTAATGATGAAGAAATTACCATTTATTATTAGTCGTCCAATAACAAACAAACATAATGAATATTGGAACTTAAAAGACCTTGAAATTATTTAAAACTTTATGTATTAAATAAAATACATCAATATGTTTATAAAATAAGATAATTAAAAAATTGAAATACTATAATCCATTTTTTAATTATGATAAAAATCAAAATTATATAGTTTTTAATAAAATAAATTACTAATTACCAAAATGAAATATTTATTTTATACTTGGAATTCATTATTATCAAATTTAATTTCATTATACTATAATATAAAAAAATTTAAATTTGAACAAAAATTTATTATTGATAATAAAACAATAACAATTAAAATTAATCATAATATTAACCAAAATGATATAGAATTATATTTTAATCGTTATTTTGATACAAGAGATATTGAAAAATATTCATTTGAAAAAATATTTAATTTACAAAATACAATTACTAATATTGATAATAATAATGACTATAAAGGATTATATTATTATATTACATTTTATCCAAATGTTCATAAACGAACTAAAATATTTATTGATAAAATAAACAATTATAAATCACTTCATTACTATGATGTCTTCTTTAATGAGACAATAATAAAAAATGTAAATTGTAACAACAATCGTATTATGAATATAGTATAGTTTTGTTAACATGTATATTTTTATCATAAAATGTTAATTTTGTATTTATTTTTTTATGTTGTTCTATATATTCTGTTATTTTCCAAAATAAATCATGATGCTTAGTCATGCTTTCAATTTTACAGTTATCCAAAATATCTTTAAAATATAATTCATATTCATTATTGTAATTTTGTATTATATAATTACATCCATCTATTTCTATTTCTTTTATTTCTTTTTTCATTGCTTTACCACCTTCAAATATATATGTATTTATATTATCTTTAAGCTCAACATGAAAATATGTATCTACTTTGTTTTTTCCTCCATAATTTTTATACTGTTTTCTAATATTAATATTAATATTCATTGTTAGTAATTTTTTTAATTTTTCACTTCCTATTAAATAATGTAAAATAGACAAATAATGACTTTGAAACATATCAATAAAAAATCCTACATTATCAAAATACCCTAATCTATCTTCAACATCATTCTCATATAAAAATTTAATTTTTACTTTATGAATTTCATTTGTTTTATGATTATTAATAATATTTTGAATATCTTTTTTGTATAAAAAATGATCAATTACATGAATTTTTTCATTAAAAAATGATTTTAATTCACAGTAATTTGAATAATTTAAAGCTAATGGTTTTTCTAAAACTAATTTATTATAGTTAGTGTTATTATCAAAAAAGTTAAGAATACATTTGTAACAAAATGGTGGAATAGATACATATATTGTTAAATATTTATGTAATAGAGGTTTAACTTTTTCTTCATATTCTTCATGATTGAAGTTACCATAAATATATCTTATTTTATTCATTATCATATTTTTATTTTTGAATTTTACATTTTTTATCATATAAGTTAAAAAATCAAAATTTGTCATATTTTTCATATCATAACAATAAATTGTATTAATTTTGTTATATATATTATTTAAGTTATCAAAAACTCTCTGTGCGCAAATATTACTTGTTGAACCTAATATTAATATATCCATTTTTCATATAATATTATATTTATTCTTTTTCATATATTAATATTAATTAATTTATTTATTTAGCTCTAGGTAATTTAACTTGATAAAACTTTTCTAATTTACTAATAAATGCGTTATTTGGTATAGCTTTTCCATTTTCATAGTTCATTATATCACTTGATTTTACATTCATTCTTTGTGCTACATCTTTTTGACTTAATTTTTTAGCTAATCTTGCTTTTTGTAAAGCAACCTGTAAATCACGATTTATTTTTTTAATTTTTATTTCATCATCATCTATTTTTGGTTTAGGTATACCTTGATAATTAGTTTTTATTGGTTTTGCTTTAAAAACAACTGGTTCCCAGTCCTGAAAATTTGAACCACTTGTAGGATTCATTATGTATATATTAAATAATATATATTTATATAATTATACATATATATATTATTTTATCCAATAATCATATAATAATCTTGGAATAATATTATCTAATTTTGTGTTTTGTTTATGTTTTATATACCAAAAATTTAATATATCAGGTGTAATATTATTAAGCTCATTCCAATCTTGTAAAATTACTACTGGTAAATTATTATTAATAAACATATTATCTAAAGATGATGTTTTAGTTATAACAATTACACCCGCAAAAAATAACTCCCAAGTCCTGTGGCAGTCTAATCCGTTTCCTCTAGGAGATATAACAAAATTATATTTATTATATTTTTCTGTAATATCAATAAATGATTCACGATTTTTACTTTTTTCAAACATTTTATTGTTTTTTATAATATCATATACTAACTTACGATCTGGATGTGAAATACTATTATGAGTATCACTAAATACTTTATTTTTAATTCTCTCATCAACTGGAGACCGAATACGATTATAAAACATTACATTTATTTTACTCTCAACACTTTTATTAACTAACCATTTCTCTGTATGAAAATCAAAACCAATTGGATAATAATCTAATTTTTTATGTTTAATACTATTATCATAATTTTGAGTATACCATTTTTTAATATTTAAATTATTTAATATTTTATTGCAAATATTAATATCATAAGATGATGGAACTGGTCTATCTCCATCTGATGTAACTAAAATACAAGGTTTTTTTAAATGATGTAAATTTTTTGAAAAAATATTTAAATCTATTTTATTTTTTTTACTACCAGTTCTAATAAATATTACTGGATAAGATTCATTCATCATATTTATTATTTCATTTTCATTACTTACAGATTCTGTTTTTTTCTTAGAATAACTATTATCTAAATAACCTTTTGATGAAATTAATGTTTTCTTTGTTAATAAATTATTATCCATAAACAATATATTATAATTAAATATTAACATTTCCAACGATTTCCGCAATCAATGCAGGTTACAAATGTTGTCATTGGTTCATCCGCAGATCTTGTTTGAAGTTGATAATATGTACATTTATTAGATTTACATTTTCTACAAGTAAAATTATCTGTTGATGCTTCAATTTTTGGAAAATATCTATTTTCAAGACGAGTATTTTTTTCTTCAATTAAATGCTTCCATTTTTTTGGTTGTAATTCATCATAATTCATAAAAACAATCTTATAATCCTTAACTTTTTTATTTATAATTTTTGCTACAAGAGTTTTATCATTCAAATTAAACAAAATTTGTTTTACTTTATTTATATAAATTAAAACAAAATATGGATTACTCCATTTTTTTACAATCTGTTTGTCATTTGCTTTTTGAATACTATAATTAAATATTCCTTTCTCTATATTTTTAGCCATATTTCTTCTATTTTTTATCTTCTTACAAATTTCATTTTGAATATTTTCACGAAAATTATCAGGTTCTAAAATTTCTTTGAAATAATTTGACATATTTTAATTTATTTAATAGTAAAATATAACATATTTATAAATCAATTTTTTATATAAAATTAAAAACAATAATAAATATATTTTATTTGAGTTAATTACTAATGTATATTTTTTTCTTTATTTATTTATTCATTATTAAGAAAATTATACAATTATTAGATGGGAAATATGTAAATTCATTATCATCATATACATTATTATTAAACTTATTTTCACCATGTGATAATTATCTTGATTTTTTGTTTTTATTTCTCGCATTTGTATCATCTATTCATCATAGTATTCGTCATAAAGAAGATACTAAACTAAATTCAATGATACATGCTTTAGATAGTGGGTTAATTGTTTCTATTTTATCATATATATTTTTTCATAATTTTAATTTTTTCCCAATTTCTCTTAGTTTAATTTTGTCTTTTATTGTTATTTACACTGAATTTAAGTATAAATATAGAACACTTAAAAAAGTTATAACGTGTGCAACATGTATAATGTGTATTTATGAAAGTACAATCACAATTATACCAATTTTATTTGCTTTATATTTTTTTTCAAAATCAAAACTTTGGAGCAATAATAATTTTTTAAGATTTGGTTGGCATTCTGCTGCTACATTTTCAATTCTTTCTTATTTAATTAATCATTTTGATCAATAAAATAAAACTAATCACTATCTTCATCACTACATGTTTCATAACTTTCATCTAAATCACTTTCGTTATATTCCTCTTCTACTAATTCATCGTCTTCTACTACAAAATTATCTTTTAAATAACCTTCTTGTGTATATTCTGAATCATCATATACTTCACTATCAACACTTCTTTCTTCTTCATCAATAAGTTCGCCGTTTTTACCTACAGAAACACCTGAAATATCTTCAAATCCACCATGTAATACTTCATTTACTTTTTCCCATAACGTTTCATTTATATCTTCATATAAATTTGTTTCAGAATTTTTCATTAATATTAATAAATTACCAAAAAATAATTTTTCATCGATTGGTCTAGCAAATTCATATTTATTTTCACTGTTTGCTCTACCTTTCTCTTTTCCATATAATTCAAATTGCTTATTTTTGTAATTAGAAACATTTGTATAAGTATGTAATAAAATAAAATCCTTTTCATTTTTGTAATTACATAATTTATATTTTTTTTCTTCATTTTTTAAATTTTTACATAAAACATTTGCTGTTTTTTCAATAATTACACATTGAACCATTTTTATAATTCTTTAATAATTCATTTTTAAATTAATTTTGTATTTATAAAGATAAGAATAATTATAAAATGATATTAAAAGAAAATGAATAATATATGATATGCGTCTAGATACAATTAAAGTTTTTTTATATAATATAAATGATAAAGAAGATACTATTATGGATTACATAAAAAAAAATAAATGCAATTTTAATAGGAAAGAATATACTAATTATTATACAAGCGATGGTAAAATGACAAGACGTTCAAATGAAATTAAAAAGATAAAAATTTATGAAGATAATGAAATGAATATGAAAATTACTTCTATTTTAAAAGAAAATAAATTAAATGAATTTTTTATTTGTGATTGCTCATATGAAAAATTACATGAAAACATATACAATTTTCCAGAAATATGTTTTGAAATTTTTGAAACACAAATGATATATTTTTTAAACGATGATATTAATTATATCATACAAAAAGAATATGGAAACGAAAAGTTAATAAATACAAGTAATTATTTTGAAATTAAATCAGATAAATTTATAGAAAATATTAATTTTTTAAAAAGTATTTAAATTATGTAAATCTTTTTCACTATATTAATATAAAGAAATTTATATATTAAATGATAATATTTTTATGTCATCATTTATTTTTGAATGTTTATATGTTGTTATTATTTCATTCATTATAATACATGTTGGATATTACATTTATGATGTATATTGTATATCTAATATGAATGTAAGAAAAGATAATAAATCAGATGAAAAAAACGATAATGTAATAACTTTTGATAATGTACAAGAATTAAAAAAAGAGGAAGATAATACACAATTAGACAGTAATGATGAAATTACAGAGATTGAAGTGAATTTAAAACAAGAAGATAGCAATGTTAATATGAAACGAAATACATCTTTATCATCTATGGATGAATTAAATGATATTAAATCATCATTAAATAAAATGTTAAATGATTTAAACAATAATGAATGAATTAATAATAAGATATTTAAATGATTTCTATTCAAGATAAAAATGAATTAATTTCACAGTTTCCAAATGATGTTGAATTAAAACGATATAAAAATATCAACTACATTCAAGATCATCAGGATTTTTATTTATTTATCCCAAAAGGATTAAAATATTTTGTATGGTTTAAAAATGAGGAACCAAAAAAATGTTACTTTCTTCAATATAAACAGCAAAAAATTGTAAATTGTCAAATAAAATATGTATCAGTAAACAATAAAATATTTAATAATACATTATTTTACGGAACATTATTACATGATACATTTATAATTGAAGATATAATTTATTATCAAGATAAATATGTTTATAACGCTTCTTTTAACACAAAATGTGAAAAATATTTTATTAATTTTTTTCAAAAAAATAATTATGAAGAAAATATTCCAAAAATTAGAAATTTTGTAAAATTCAAAATTATTCCATTTGAAATAAAATATAACTTGGTTGAAAATCGTTTAATGACTCTTGAATTTCCAGTTTATGAAATATTTCAAATAAAAAATAACAAATGCTTTACTTTTAATTTATTTAATAAATGTTTAATATTTAAAGTATTACCTTCATTAAAAAATGACATTTATGATCTTTATTTTTATAATAAAAAAGATAATAAATTTGAATATTTTGATACAGCATTGGTGAATGATTATCATACAAGTAAATTTATGAATAATATATTTGGATTTTTCTTGAAAGAAAATGTAGATATAGATTGTATAGAGATGAGTGATAGTGAAGACGAAGATGAAGATGAAAATTTAATATTAAAAAAAGAAAAAATAATTAGTGAAAACAATGATTATTTTGTAAAATGTATTTTTAACAGGAAATTTAAAAAATGGAAACCAATAGAACACATTAATTTATCTTATAATCAAGTGGTTCAAAATAAATTATGCGCATTTAAAGAAAGAATAAAATATACACATTAAACATTTACATGTTATGAATTAAAGCACTAAATAATAAAATTACAATAGTTAATAAGGCTATTACATAATGAACTACTTCAATACCACTTGTTATTCCTTGATAATAAAGGAAAAACCTTTGCCATTTTGTAGCACAATCGCAATCATATTTGATGTTTGTAGAAAGATTGAATACATTTATCATAACATTATATTGAATAAAAAAGTGTACACCCAATATTATAACTAAAACTAAGGATAAAAGAAATTTATTAGATTTTGCTTTTCCACCAACACCAAAATATTTTCTTACGCTGTTGTTAAAAGAGAATAATCCTAAAAATATGAATAAAATTGATAAAAGTTCTAAATATTGATAAAATTCTAAAAACTCTAGATTTACTTTATATTTATCATTTGATTGAAAACATACGCAATTTTTCAATTCACGAATGTAATGAATAGTGTAACTAACAAGAAGAACTAACAAAACTAATACGATTATTTGTGCGTTAAATAAAATTTTTTCCATTTAATATTTATTATATATTTTATTTCGTTAGATAATATCTAAATTTATCAGGCATTCATTATGAGTTGAGAGTTCTTCATAATTTTCATTTTCATCTAAGTCAAAATTATTACTATTTTCTTTATTAAAATAATTTACATTATTGTAAATTGAAATTTTATAATTTTGTTTTTTATAATACTTTTCTCTTTTTTTGTATTGATTTTTGAATATTTGATGTTTATCTATAATATCAATTACAAGTGGATTTGAGTGTTTTTGTCTTAATATTCTACCAACAGATTGACACACATCACTTTTTGGTGTTGCCATAATTAATGTTGTCAATGTTTTAATATCTAATCCTTCTGATGCCATTGAATATGTTGCTAAAATTACTTTTTTATTTTCACTTAATTTTAATTTATCTTCTTTCATTCCACCTAAATATAAACCTACATCAATATTAGATTCAATTAGTTTTTCTTCTAAAAAAAATATTAAACTTTTGTTTTGAGACAAAATCATAATTTGTTGATCATTATTTTTATTCAATTCATATTTTAAAATGTCAATGATAAATAAACTTCTATATTCATAATTACATAATTTTGTTACCATTGAACTATACATTACCTGACCTCTAAAATCTGTAATCACATTATTAAATTCATCGTCATTAGCATTATAAAATACACTTTTTACTAATACTTCTACATCTTTTTTACTATGTTCTTTATGGATTACTGGACCAAGAAACCATTTAAATACTTTTGTAAGTCCATCTTTTCTTGTCATTGTTCCAGATAATCCTAATGTATAATTTGTAACAACAGAGTTTAAACAATTTGAAAATCCCTCCGCACTTAAATGGTGACATTCATCGTATATTGATAATCCAAAATCATTAAATATTGATTGATCATAATTACCTGGTTTACATAGACTTTGTAACATACCTAATACGATATCTTTATCATTTACATCAATTATTTTACCTTGTATTTTACCAACTTTAGCAGACGGTATAAATTGTGCTATTCTTTCTTCCCATTGGTTCATTAAAAATGTTTTATGAACAACAATTAAAGTTTTTTTTTTCAATTTACATAATATAGCAAGTGCCATTACAGTTTTACCTTTTCCCGGTTCAACATCAAGTAATCCTCCACCAGAGTTATTTCTTTCTATTATATGATTTACAAATTTAGAGACAATATTTTCTTGATAATCAAATAA
>MDTG01193569.1_pt1 | contig 23699 bp, 16 predicted proteins | sample 811421 | NCBI WGS metagenome assembly MDTG01 (sample SAMN05326645, study PRJNA326480) | marine metagenome | isolation source: seawater | place: Pacific Ocean: South East | collected 2011
GAACCTGGTGTTCATGCAGTTCGACCGCGCCGCCGACGGCCGGATGTCGCCGCTGCCCAGCCCCTGCGTGGATACCGGCATGGGCCTGGAGCGGCTGGCGGCGGTTTTGCAGGGCGTGCATTCGAACTACGAGATCGACCTGTTCGCGCACCTGATCAAGGCCGCGGCCGAAAAGACCGGCGCCGACGACCTTGGGCAGGCCTCGCTCAAGGTCATCGCCGACCATATCCGCGCCTGCGCGTTCCTGGTCGCCGACGGCGTGCTGCCGGCCAACGACGGTCGTGGCTACGTGCTGCGCCGCATCATCCGACGCGCGATCCGGCACGGCTACAAGCTCGGCTGCAAGCAGCCGTTCTTCGCCGCCATGGTCGATCCGCTGGTCGAAGTCATGGGCGAGGCCTACCCGGAGCTGGTGGACAAGCGCGACCAGATCATCGATGCGCTTTCGCGCGAGGAGCAGCGCTTCGGTGAAACGCTCGAGCAGGGGATGAAGCTGCTGGAAGAGAGCATACTCCCAGGGCGAATGCGGGCTTGGGCCACTCAGAATTTCGGCCGAGAGTCTGTGGGACCAGTTCGTCTCGATAGTCTCGGAGGAGAATATGATCGATTCCTCGGCACCTATGTGAACGACTCCGAGTCCCGCACGACCGTTGAGTTCTGTTATGCGCATAGGGGAGGCAGGAATGCGGTTCGCCAACTGAGGCAGTTGTTTGTTCCGGCCACCAAGCGGCAGCGCGGCGACCGATCCATATTTTTGTTTGTTTCTGAGGCGGTTGGGACAGCGAACATTGATAAGGAACTCGCGGAAGAGGCGCAAAGGCACTCTGATGTTCAAGCTTTCTTTTTGCACCCCGATGACCTTCCGCAAAGCATCTCCGGCGAGCTGGCTTTCAAGCTCTACGATACGTTTGGTTTTCCGCTAGATTTGACACGCGACATCGCTCGCGAGCGCGGATTGTCAGTAGACGAAGCCGGCTTCGAGTCGCAAATGCAGCAGCAGCGTGACCTTGCGAGACGGGCTAGTAAGTTTGAGTCGCATCATCTCGACCGATTGGTCATCTCGGATCAGGTTGATATTGCCGTTCAGCCGGGACCGACAAATTTTGTTGGATATGATAAAACTGCGATCGATGATGCCGTGATCCGCAGAATCGTCGCGAATGACACGATCGTATCGACGGTAGACGCACCGACCGAGTGTGTGCTGATTTTGAACCGAACGCCCTTCTATGCGGAATCTGGCGGACAAGTCGGCGACACTGGGCTGATCTCAGGGCCCCATGGCGTCTTCAAGGTGCGAGATACCAAAAAAGTCGGGGGTGAATTTTTTGCTCATTTCGGGGTTGTCGAGTCAGGGTCCCTTTCCGTTGATGACCTCGTGACTGCAGCGATCGACACCGAGAGACGCGCCGATATCGTCCGGCACCATTCGGCGACTCATTTGTTGCACGCTGCGTTGCGCGAGATCCTCGGCGAGCACGTGCAGCAGAAAGGTTCGCTGGTGGCCCCCGACCGGCTGCGTTTCGACTTCTCGCATTTCGAGCCGGTAACGCCCGGGCAGCTGCGCGAAATCGAGACCCGGGTCAACGAGCAGATCCAGGCCAATGTCGCTGCCTCGGCCGAGGAAATGGACTATGACCAGGCGATGGACGCCGGCGCACTGGCGTTTTTCGGCGACAAGTACGGCGATCGCGTGCGGGTGCTGCAGTTCGGCGATTATTCGACCGAGCTTTGCGGCGGTACCCATGTCGACCGGGTCGGCGATATCGGCGCGTTCAAGATCGTGCACGAAACCGGTATTTCTGCCGGCGTTCGCCGCATCGAGGCGGTCGCGGGTCGCCGGGCGGTGGCCTGGATGCAGGACACCGACCGTGCGCTGCGCAGCGTGGCCGAGCGACTCAAGTCCTCGCCGGAGCAGGTCGGGGCGCGGGTCGAGCAGCTTCTGGATCGATCCAGGGAACTGGAAAAGGAACTGGATCGGATCAAGCAGAAGCTGGCTTCGGCACGAGGCTCGGACCTGAGCGCCAATGCGAAGGATATCGGCGGCGTCAAGGTGCTGGCCGAAAGACTGGAGGGGGTCGACCCGAACAGCCTGCGCGATACCGTCGATCAGCTCAAGAACAAGCTCGGCTCGGCGATCGTCGTCCTGGGTACCGAGGCCGGGCAGGGCGTTCGGCTGGTGGCCGGCGTGACCGGCGACCTGACCGACCGCTTCAAGGCGGGCGAACTGGTCAACTTCGTTGCCGGCCAGGTCGGCGGCAAGGGCGGCGGTCGTGCCGACTTCGCCCAGGCCGGCGGGAGTGACGCCGAGAACCTCGGGGCCGCGATGGAATCCGTTTTCGGCTGGGTCGAGGGCAAAAGCTGACGCGGATCGATTCCGCTCCACCCGCCTTATATCGGAAACTTGACCGGAATTGAACCTTGTATCTGTTAGCCTGATAAGCGAACTTGCATAAAGGCGTAAAGCAATGGAAATCGTGATCTGGTTGATTGTCGGTCTGGTCGTCGGTGGCGCAATCGGCGCCCTGGCGACATGGTGGATCAGCCGTGCCCGCGGCGGGGCGGTTTCGGTCATGCAACTCAAGCAGGAAAACGACAGATTCAAGAACGAAGTCACCGAGCATTTCGTCGAGACGGCCCGCCTGATCAACCAGATGACCGACAGCTACAAGCAGGTGTTCGACCACCTGAGCAGCGGCGCCGAGAAACTGGTCGACGAGAAAAGCCTTGCCGAGCGCCTGCCGCCGGCCAGCGGACAGGAAGTCAAACTCAAGCAATTCGGCGCGTCGTCGGCATCCGAAAAGACCGAAAATAAAGCTCCAAAGTCCGGCAGTGGCGGGGATGGCGGCTCCGGCAACAAAGCCGAAAAGGTCGACGAGCGTTCCGCTTCAGCCGCTTCCGGGCGCGTCGACCCGCTGAAGAGCAGGCCCGGTGCGTCGGCAGGCGCCGGGGCCGGTCAGACAGGGTCGGGCAAGACGGGCACCAGGGAAGATGCCCCCAGCGACAAGCCCCGGGAAACCGGCGGCGAAAAGCGAAGCGAGAGTGCCGACGCGGGCAGACGGGAAGACGCAAGCGCCTCGAAGGCCGATCAGTCGCCCGGAAAATCCCGCACCAGCGACTGAAGTTCGACCGATTCGGCATCGTCGCCCGGACGGATTGTCAACACGCTGCCCTGCGTGTACCAGTCACCGAGCACGATACGTTCCCGGCGCCGGCCGTCGACGTCATGCATGTGCCTGAAGGGGCGATGGGTGTGGCCGTGGATCATGCGCTTCGCGCCGGATTCCCGAAACAGCGCTTCTGCGTCGTCGGCGACCACGTCCATCTCCGGAGAATCGGCTTTTCGGTTGCGCAGGCGACTTGCGCCCCGGAGGAGCGCCGCGACGGATCGTCGGAACCAGAGCGGGCGGGCCAGCATGCGACGCTGCCAATCCGCCTGGCTGACGCGGGCGCGGTAGCGCTGGTACTGGATGTCCAGCGTGCAAAGCTGGTCTCCGTGAAGCAGGAGCGTGGGCGTGCCGTAGAGATCGATCAGGCGCGGCTGTTCGAGCATTTCCATGCCGCACAGCCGGCAGTAGTCGGGTCCCAGAAGGAAGTCGCGGTTGCCGTGCAGGAATGCCAGTCGGGTGCCGCTGCTCGCCAGAGCGCGAAGGCCGTCGGCGATGTCGAGCTCGAACTTCCCGACCCCATCGTCGCCTATCCAGGCTTCGAACAGGTCCCCCAGGATATAGATTGCCTCGGCCTCTCGCGCCGGACCGGCCAGGAAGGCCCTGAACCGGTCGGTAATGTCGGGGCGCGACGGACCCAGGTGCAGGTCCGAAATGAAAAGGGTTTTTCTGCCGGTATCGATCGAACGTCTCGCCCCGAAATCCTCGCGAGTCGCGCTCAGAGGATCTCGACGCGCTCGATGACCACCGGTTCGACCGGTACGTCCTGGTGCGGCCCGCGCGCCTCGGTCGGAACGAAGCGGATCTCGTCCACCACCTCCATGCCCTCGATGACGCGGCCGAACACCGCGTAGCCCCAGGTGCGGCCGGACTGCTTGCCGCGGTGGTCCAGCGCCGGGTTGTCGACGACGTTGATGAAGAACTGGGCGGTTGCCGAGTCCGGATCGTTGGTTCTGGCCATGGCAAGCGTGCCGCGCTCGTTCGACAGGCCGTTGTCGGCCTCGTTCTTGATCGGCGCCTCGGTGGGCTTCGGCGTGAGTTCGGCGTCGAAGCCACCGCCCTGGATCATGAAGCCGGGAATGACGCGGTGAAAGATCGTGCCATCGTAGTAACCCGTGCGAGCGTAGTCGAGGAAGTTCTCCACCGACACCGGCGCCTGATCTTCATAGAGCTCGATCTTGATGTCGCCCTGGGAGGTATGGATGATCACGGTCGGCAGTTCCTTTTCGAACGGGTTTGGTGGAGTCGATTCGGCCGGCTGGGCACCGGCCAGCGTCGGCAGCAGGAGAAATAAAGACAGAAATAGGTGTTTCATTGCTTCGTGTCCGTTGTTGAATGCGGTCTTGAGAACTCGGGGAATGATAATGCATGCCCGTCAGCGGTGGTTGATAGACTACCGTCTCGACGAAACCCTTGGGAGCAAGCCGGCGATGCGGCAATCGACCCCCGAACCCGGTACCGGGCGCGCACCTTCCGGCGTGGAAGCCATCCGCTGGCGGGACGGTGCATTGACTTTGCTTGACCAGCGCAGGCTGCCGGCCGAGGAAACCTGGCTGGACATGCCCGACCTGGACACCGCCGCGGCGGCGATCCGCGACCTGGTGGTGCGCGGTGCTCCGGCCATCGGCATTACCGCGGCCTATGCCTGCGTTTTGGCGATGCGCGCCCGTAGTGCCGAACATCGCGGCAACGACCGGGCCGCCCGCGAGGCCTGGCTGGCGGATCTCGACAGGCTGGTGGCTGCGCGGCCGACCGCGGTGAATCTTCGCTGGGCTGTCGATCGGATGCGGGCCGCCGCCGGGCAGGGCGATGTCGTCGCCGCGCAGGAGAGGCTGGAGCGACTGGCCGCGGCCATACACGCTGAAGACCAGGCCGCCAACCGGCGCATGGCCGAACTCGGCGCGGATCTGATCGAGCCCGGCTCGCGGGTGCTGACGCACTGCAATACCGGATCGCTGGCCACCGGCGGCACCGGCACTGCGCTGGGGGTGATCGTTAACGCCTGGCGGTCGGAGCGCCTGGCCCGCGTATTTGCCTGCGAAACGCGGCCCTGGTTTCAGGGTCTGCGCCTGACCGCCTGGGAATTCGCCAGGGAAGGCGTGCGGTGCAGCGTGCTGGTGGAATCCGCGGCGGCCGGGCTGATGCAGCGAGGCGAGATCGACTGGGTGATCACCGGCGCGGATCGCATTACCGCGAATGGCGACGTTGCCAACAAGGTAGGCACCCTGATGCTGGCGTCGCTGGCGCGGCAGTTCGGCGTGAAGATGATGGTGGTGGCGCCGGTGTCGACACTGGACGCCGAGACGGCCAGCGGCGACCTGATCGAGATCGAGGAACGACCGGCCGACGAGATCTGGGGCAGCGTCGGGATGACGGCGCCGCCGGGTGTTGACGCCTACAACCCCGTGTTCGACGTGACCCCGGCCGAACTGATCGATTTCATCGTGACCGACAGGGGGGTCCTGGAGCCGCCGTACGAGGGTCGGATAGCCGAGTTGGTCCGGGCCGCAGACGCCGCCTGACGGCAGGCCTCGAGGGCCCGCATGTGCTAGAATTTCCTGATTGTTTCGCGGGTTGTTGAAGACCTGTCCCGTTCTGGGGCAAATGTCTATATTTCAATGACTTGAACGAGATTCCCGGTCCATAATCACAAGACGATATGCATGGCTGAACTCGCGCAGGAAATTCTCCCGGTAAACCTCGAAGACGAGATGCGGCAGTCCTACCTCGATTACGCGATGAGCGTGATCGTCGGGCGCGCGCTTCCAGACGTCCGCGACGGCCTCAAACCGGTGCACAGGCGCGTGCTGTTCGCCATGCAGGTCCTCGGCAACGACTTCAACAAGCCCTACAAGAAATCGGCCCGCGTGGTCGGTGACGTGATCGGTAAATACCATCCGCACGGCGACACGGCGGTCTACGACACCATCGTGCGCATGGCCCAGCCGTTTTCATTACGCTACATGCTGGTCGACGGGCAGGGCAACTTCGGCTCGGTCGACGGCGATTCGCCGGCGGCGATGCGATACACCGAAGTGCGCATGGCCAAGCTGGCCCATCAGCTTCTTGCCGATATCGACAAGGACACTGTCAACTGGCTGCCCAACTACGACGAGTCGGAGTACGAGCCGGCGGTGCTGCCGACGCGCGTACCCAACCTGCTGATCAACGGGTCATCCGGCATCGCGGTCGGCATGGCCACCAACATTCCGCCGCACAACCTCAATGAAGTCATCGGTGCGCTGCTCGGTCTGATCGAGAATCCCGATCTCGACATCGACGGCATCATGGAGCACATGCCGGGCCCGGATTTCCCTACCGCCGGCATCATCAACGGCGCCGCGGGCATCCGCGAAGCCTACGAAACCGGCCGCGGCCGCATCTACATGCGCGCCAGGGCCCATTTCGAGGATGAAGAGACGGGCAAGACCAAGATCGTCGTCACCGAGCTGCCGTACCAGGTCAACAAGGCCCGACTGCTCGAGAAGATCGCCGACCTGGTCAAGACCAAGAAGCTAGAGGGGATCTCCGAGCTGCGCGACGAGTCCGACAAGGACGGCATGCGCATGGTCGTGGAGCTCAAGCGCGGCGAAGTCGGCGAGGTGATCCTCAACAATCTTTTCCAGAACACCCAGATGCAGTGCGTGTTCGGCATCAACATGGTGGCGCTGGTCGACAACCAGCCGAGACTGCTCAATATCCGGCAGGTGCTGCAGGCGTTTCTGACCCACCGTCGAGACGTGGTCACGCGCAGGACGCTTTTCGAGCTGCGCAAGTCGCGCGACCGGGCCCACACCCTCGAAGGGCTGACCGTCGCGCTGGCCAACCTCGACGAGATCATTGCGCTGATCAAGAAATCCCCGACGCCCGCGGACGCTCGCGAGGCGTTGCAGGGCAGACGCTGGGAGCCCGGTCCGGTCTCCGCGCTGCTGGGGCAGGCCGGCGCGGAGCTTTCGAGGCCCGAGGACTTGCTGCCCGAGTTCGGCCTGAGCGAGGACGGCTACCAGTTTTCGCCGACCCAGGCCCAGGCGATTCTCGATCTCAGGCTGCAGAAGCTCACCGGCCTGGAACAGGAAAAGCTTTCCAACGAGTATCGCGAGATCCTCGAGCAGATCCGCGAGTTGATCCGCATCCTTTCCGAACCCGACGCGCTGATGCAGGTCATCCGTGACGAACTGGAAGCGATCCGGGACGAATTCGGCGACGGGCGTCGTACCGAAATTGTTGCGGACCAGCTCGACCTGACCATGGAAGACCTGATCACGCCCGAAGACGTGGTGGTGACGCTTTCCCACGGCGGCTATGCGAAATACCAGCCGCTGGACCGATACCGCAGCCAGAAGCGCGGCGGTCGCGGGCGCAGCGCCACCAAGACCAAGAACGAGGATTTCGTCGAGCGATTCTGGGTCACCAATACGCACGACACGCTGCTGGTCTTCACCAGCGCCGGCAAGGTCTACAAGACCAAGGTCTACGAACTGCCGCAGGCCGGGCACAGCAGCCGCGGACGGCCCATGGTCAACCTGCTGCCGCTGGACGAAGGCGAAAGAATCAACGCCGTGCTGCCCACCCGCGAGTTTCCCGACGACTGGTTCGTGTTCTTCGCCACGCGCTCGGGCCGGGTCAAGAAGACGCCGCTGTCCGATTTCGCCCACATCCGGTCCAACGGCATCTGGGCGATCGAACTGGAAGGCGAGGACGAACTTGTCGACGTGGCCTTTACCGACGGTACGCGAAACATCCTGCTGTTCTCGTCGGCCGGCAAGGCAATCCGGTTCCACGAATCCGGCGTGCGCGCCATGGGTCGCCAGACCCGCGGCGTGGTCGGTATCCGATTGAAGCCCGAGCAGCAGGTCGTCGCGATGCTGGTGGCCGACGAGGGCGACGTTCTGCTTGCCACCGCCAACGGCTACGGCAAGCGCACCGCACTGGAAGAGTTCCCGGTCTACAACCGCGGCGGCCAGGGCGTGATCGGTATCCAGACCTCCGGTCGCAACGGCGAACTGGTCTCGGCACTGGTGGTCGGCGAGGACGACGACGTGATGCTGACCTCCAACGCCGGCACGCTGGTGCGGACCTCCGCGGCCGAAATCTCGCGGCTGGGGCGCAACACCCAGGGCGTCACGCTGATCCGTCTGGGGGACGACGAGCAGTTGATCGGCCTGGCCCGAATCGCGGTGTCGGAAGACGAAGACGCAGACGAAGCGGACGAAGAAGATACAGCCCCGGCTTGAGGCACCTGAGACTGACGAAGTCACAGGTGATGCGCTGACGTAATCGCAGGCGCGCCGAGAATCTGCAATCACCGACGTATCCTCCCGGTCCCGTCTGGAGACTTTCAGGGAATAGACGCCCATGCTGTCGCGGCGCTTCCCTGACTTCTTGCCCATGCGGCGTTGATCCTGAATGCGTAGGATGGGCAGTGCATTCACGGGACACACTTGGCGGGGTTGACATGAAAAACACTTTTTCCTTGGCTGGAATTCTTCTTGCGGCGGCGCTTCAGGCAGGCGTGCTCGAAGCGCAGGTCGTCAACTACAACAACTACGCTCAGAACGCGCCGGGCACGCAGTTCCTGGAGCGCGGCAACATGTTTTTCCGCCAGGGCGACTACGACGCGGCGGTCGGCAATTACCGGCTGGCGGCGCACTGGGCCGACAAGCTGGCCCAGTTCAACCTCGGCATGATGTATGTCAACGGCGATGGCGTCGAGCGCGATCCGCTGCGCGGCTGGGCCTGGATCAAGCTTTCGGCCGAGCGCGGCTATCCGAAGAATGCCTCGGTCGCGGCCGATATCTGGAGCCAGTTCACCGACGCGCACCGGAAGGTCGCGAAGGAAATTCTCGAAAAGGAACTGAAGCCGCGGTACGGTGACGAGGTTGCGATTCCGCGGACCTCCAACGAGATGAAGCGGATGCTTGCACGCAACACGTCGGGCGGTTCCCGCGTGGGCGTCAACCGCGCGGTTTACGTCACCGGACGCGACGGCACGTTCGTGTCGGGCGACCAGTTCTTCCGCGACGAGCGGTGGAACTTCGAGAAGATCGTCCAGTTCGAAACCCGGCTGCACAAGGCCATCGGCGGCGGCAACGTGATCCTGCGAGATTTCCAGACGGTAGAAGACGGTGAGTCATCGCCGAAATCCTCGGACGCCGAGGACTCCGAATCCGGCGAGTGAATTGCCGATGCGCTGGGCCGGCTGGACCGACGGTCATCGGTCCAGCCGGCTTTCGACCCTGATCTCGTTTTCCAGCGTGCGGTGCACCGGGCAGCGGTCGGCGATCTCCAGCATTCGAGCGCGCTGATCCTCGTCGAGATCGCCCTCGATCCCGATGACCCGGATCAGTCGGTCGATCTTGTGTCCGGCGTCATCGCAGTCGGTGCAGTCGTCTGCGTGCACCCGATCGTGGGTGACCTGGCAGATGACCCGATCGACGTCCAGCTTCTTGTGGCGCGCGTACATGTTCAGGGTCATGACCGTGCAGGTGCCCAGCGCCGCCGCGAGGAAGCGGTACGGGTCGGGTCCCTCGTCTTCGCCCCCGTGCTGTTCCGGTTCGTCCGCCAGGAGTTCATGGCGCCCGGCCTGGACCCGGCAGAGAAACTTGTCGGCGGTTCGACCGAACACCTTGACGCCTTCGACCGGTTCGGTCCGGTCAATTTCCAGGAAGCGTCCGGCCCAGGCGGATATGACCTGGCCGGCGTAGCGTGAGTCGGCTTCGTCGGACAGCAGGTGGTCGGCGTTGTCGAGGCTGACGAAGCTCTTGGGGTGCAGCGCCGCGGCGAAAATTTGCTGCGCGTTCTCGATGCCGACGATCTTGTCGACCGGTGAGTGCAGCACCAGCAGCGCGCGCCTGAGCTTCGTCAGCCGCTCTTCGATCGAATGGCTGCGCGCGTCGTCGACGAAGTCCTTGCGGATGCGGAAGGGCCGGCCGGCGAGCTGAACCTCGGCGCTGCCTTCGCGCTCGATCGTACCGAGGTCTTCACCGAACTGATTCAGGACGTGATCGGCACTGGAGGGCGCCGCCAGTGTGGCCACGGCACGAACGCTGGCCAGCCGCTCGGCGACCGCCAGCACGGCGGCGCCACCCAGCGAATGACCGACCAGCAGCTGCGGTGCGTCCAGTTCCCCGGCCATCCAGTCGGCCGCAGCCTCGAGGTCGTCGAGGTTGCTGGAAAAATCGGTGTCGGAAAAATCGCCCTCGCTTTCGCCCAGCCCGGTGAAATCGAACCTCAAAACGGCGAATCCGGCGTCCGCGAGCGCCCGGGTGATGTTACGCGCGGCCTTGATGTTGCGAGTGCAGGTAAAGCAGTGGGCGAACAAGACTGTGGCCCGCCAGGCGCCGCCCGGTGGCAAGTCCAGGTTGCCGGTCAGCGTATGGCCCTGGCGGTTCGCGAATCTGATCTTGTTCATGCAATGCTTTCCCGGAATGGTCGGTATGATCTGGAGTGTAGCAATCAAAGGGCTTTCGCCGACATGACAGACCGGGTTCCGCGACGGTATATCGCGTTTGGCCCGGCAATGGCGCTGATCGCATGCGGGTCGCTGTCGCCGCGACCGACAAGGTATGCTTCTGCCGGAACCGCACCACGATGAAATCATGACTCCGAAATCCTTCACCGCGCGCTATATCGTCATCGTCCTCCTGTTGCTCGCACCGCCGGTCTGGGCCCAGCAGGCCTGGCTGATGACCTACGGCACGGCCGAGCGGGTGGAGGAGCAGTTCGGGCACAACGCGATCTGGATCCGCGACGCCGAACGCGGCATCGACCAGGTCTATAACTTCGGGTTCTTCGATTTCGACAAGCCCGGCTTCTATACCGAATACCTGTTCGGGGAAATGGTCTACTTCGCGCTGGCCCGGTCGCCGAGCGAGGAGCTCTCCTACTACCGCTGGCGCGACCGCAGCGTTCGCGCGCAGCTGCTGAATCTCGATACCGAGACCGTCCGGCGCCTGACCGACTGGCTGGAGGCGAGAGTGCAGCCCGAGACCCGGGATTTCCGCTACGACTACTACTTCAACAACTGCTCCAACCGGGTGCGCGATGCGCTGGATTTCGCGCTGGGCGGGGCATTGGCCGAGTACTCGAAACCGCTGCCGGCCAGCGCCGATTTCCGTACCCACACCCGCCGGCTGGTGCAGGACGATTTGCCGCTGTATCTCGGCATCGAGGCCGGTCTCGGGCGAATGGCGGACAGGCCGCGGTCCGTATGGGAGGAAATGTTTCTGCCGGACGTGGTGGCCGAGACGGTCGCCGGGATGCGGATCACGACGCCGGAGGGCGAGAGGCTGCCGCTGGTGATCGACGACCGGATGCTGTACGAGTCCACCCGGGACCAGCCGCCCGCCCGACCCGATTTCCATGCACCCGCTTTCCTGGCCCTGGGTTTGTTGAGCGTTTTACTGATCGTGCTGCCGGCGCTATTGTTCAATTCTCGCCTGCCGGCCCTGATCGGCGCTCGGGGCTGGATCGTCGTGTCGGCGCTCGGCGGCGGGATGCTGCTCTTCCTCTGGCTGTTCACGGCGCACGAGGCGGCCTGGCGAAACGAGAACCTGCTTTTGCTGAACCCGCTGGCGCTGCTGCTGTGGCGGTTCCGCGGCGGGACGGTCGAGCGGGCGGCGGCGCTGATGATGGCTGCCGGAATGTTCGGGGCATTCGTGCTCAAGCTCTTTCCTGGCGCCCAGTGGAACTACGACATGATGATCTGGCTGGTGCCGGCGCAGATCGCACTGCTTTGGGTGTGGTACCGCAAGCAGAGCTGAAGAAAAAACGCCCCGGCGCGTGGCCGGGGCGATGATATCTGCAGTCGTCGTGATCGCGACTGCGGTCATGCCCGTATCGTTATTGCTTGTGCTTGCCTGCGTCGGCATCGAACGCGCCGGGTTCGTCTTCGCGGGTCAGGTCTTCGGGCTTTTGTTCCAACCCGGCCATCTTCTTCAGATACGGCGTGGCGATCAGGAACGCGATACCGACCGCGCCGCAGAAGATCACGACCTGGCGGAAGCGTTCGGGGAATTCGGAGACGTCGTCGCCGTTGAACTCGCCGGCCAGCAGCCCGGCCAGCAGGTTGCCCAGTGCGGCGCCGAAGAACCACATGCCCATCATCTGGCTGTAATAGGCGCGTGGGGCGAGCTTGGAGGTGGCCGACAGACCGATCGGGCTCAGGCATAGCTCGCCGGTGGTGTGGAACAGATAAGTCAGCAGCAGCCAGGTCGGCAGCACCTGGTCGCCGTCCTGGATCAGCGAGGCGGCGAACCACATGAAGCCGAAGCCCAGGCCCAGCTGCAGGAAACCCAACGCGAATTTCAGCGGAATCGACGGATCGAGATTGCGGCGCCCGAGGTTGATCCACAGCGCGGAAAAGAACGGTGCGAAGATCAGGATGTACAGCGGGTTGAGCGACTGGAACCACTCGGCCGGGATCACGATGCCGAACATCTCGCGTGCGGTGTAGCGCTCGGCGAACAGATTCAGCGAGGAGCCGGCCTGCTCGAACCCCGACCAGAACAGCGCGGCGCCGATGAACAGCGCGACCAGCACGATCACGCGACGCCGCTCCAGCGCGGTCAGCGCCTTGTCGAGCAGCACGCGACCGAAGAACAGCGCGGCGACTCCCACGATGACGTAGACGCTGGCCTCGGAGAGACTGCGCGCGTCTATGGAGATGAATCCCTCGAGCCCGAGCAGCGCGACCAGGAACAGCACGGCCGTGCCCGCGTAGATGGCCAGCTTCATGTTGCGCGTGCGGCCCTCCTGGCCCGGCGGCGTCGGGTTGGGCAGCTTGCCGAAATCGCCCAGGTGCTTCTGGGTGGCCCGGTAAACCACCAGGCCGGCGATCATGCCGACGGCGGCCGCGGCGAAGCCCCAGTGCCAGCCGTAGTCGACCCGCAGCCAGCCACAGATCAGCGGACCGAGGAACGCGCCCACGTTGATGCCCATGTAATAAAGAACATACCCGGCATCGCGGCGCGAGCCGCCTTCCGGATAGAGTTCACCGACGCAGCTCGAAATGTTCGGCTTGAGCAACCCGGTGCCCACAACGATAAGAATCAGACCGAAGAAGAAGCCGTAGTGTTCGCCGACCAGGCCGATGCCGGGAAGCGACAGCACGATGTGGCCGGCGGCGATGATGATGCCGCCGTACCAGACCGCATTCTGCTGGCCGAACACCCGGTCGGCCAGCCAGCCGCCGGGCAGGGCGGCCAGGTAGACGCCGGCCGTGTACAGGCCGTAGATGGCGGTTGCCGTCGGATCGTCGAAACCGAGCCCGCCCTCGGCCGCCGTGGCGACCATGAACAGCACCAGCAGGGCGCGCATGCCGTAGTAGCTGAAGCGCTCCCACAACTCGGTGAAGAACAGCGTGCCCAGCCCGGCCGGGTGGCCGAAGAAGGTCTTGCCGGGCGTGCCGGCGGCGGGGGTGGTTTGACTCATTGACAGTTCCCCGGAATGGTTATTTGAATTGTGTGACGAGAAGCAGCGCTACAACATGCCCGAAAAGCGGCGGTCGTGTCAACCTGGAAGTACGCTGACCACGATCTTGCGCGCGTGCGGTCGGCTGCGATGTTCCCACAGGTAAAGACCCTGCCAGGTGCCGAGCCGCAATGCACCCGCTTCGATCGGTATCGTGATGTCGGTTCGTGTAAGTATCGACCGAATGTGGGCCGACATGTCGTCGGGCCCCTCGGCCGTATGCGTGTAGCGCGGGTCGCCGTCGGGTGCGAGGCCGGCGATCACCGTTTCGAGATCCGCCAGCACATCGGGATCTGCATTCTCGGTGATGACAAGCGACGCCGAGGTATGCAGGATGAAGACGTTGCATAGACCGTCGCGAACGCCGGCGCGCGAGACGATTTCGTCGACCTGGCCGGTGATCTCGGTAAAACCCCGCCCGGGCGTCGAAATTTCGAGCGTTGCCCGATGCATTCAGGCCGCTTCCTCGCAGGCGTTGGCGTTGTCCATCGCGTCAAGGATCTTTTCGATGACCCCGGCCAGGTCGGGGATCCAGCGCAGCACCACGACCAGGTCGTTGCATTCGTCGACGTATACGTAGTTGCCGCCGAAGCCGGCTGCCCAGTAGGCGGATTCAGGCGCGGCGGGTACGGCTTCCCTGTCGGTGTTCAGCCACCACAGCAGGCCGTAATCGGGCTTTGCCGACGCGGGCTCGCGGATCATGTCGAACCAGGCGTCGGGCAGCAGCCGTCGGTCGTTCCATACACCGCGATTCTCCATCAGCAGCCCGAAGCGGGCGTGGTCGCGGGCCGAGATGAACATGCCGCCGCCGAAGTGGCCGCCGCCGGAGACCGATTGCATTCTCAGGCCGTCCAGTTCCACCCAGGAATTTTCGTAGCCGTGCCAGCGCCACGTGGTCGAGGCGCCGATGGGATTCATGATCTCGCGCTTCAGCACGACCGGCAACGGCTCGCGGTGCACCTGCAGCAGGCTGTAGGCGAGCAGGTTGATGCGCACGTCGTTGTACTTGAAGTGCGTGCCCGGCGCGTGCATCGCGCGGTTCGACCACTGCGCGCGGTCGTCGCCTTCGGGTCGGTCGGCCCAGTCCGGCGTTTCCCACAGGGTTCCGGACCAGTCCGAGGTCTGGTTGAGCAGGTGGCGCCAGGTGATCGGCGCGTTGTGCTCGCTGTCGAATTTTCCGTCGCGCACGTATTCGGCGGCGCGTTCGTCGATCGATTCGATCAGCCCGTCGCGCAGCGCGATGCCGGCGACGGTCGCGAGATAGCTCTTGACGGCGCTGAACGTCATGTCGACCCGGTGGACGTCGCCCCATTCCGCCACGATCCTGCCGCCGCGAAGGATGATGCCGCTGTCGCCTTCGCGCGGTTTGGTCGGGCCCAGGATCCTGAAGTCCGGTTCACGCGGCGCAAACGATTCGGTTATCGCCTGGTAAAGGCTCGCGGGCTCGGTAACGGCGGCCTCCCGGGCATGGTCCACGGCTTGCTGCAAGGCGTCGGCGTCGAAGCCCGCGTCCGACGGCGAGATGGTCGCCCACTGGTGTCGGTCCGGAAAGTACGACTGAGCGTTCGAGGCCGCGGGATAAACGGGCAAAAGCAGCATCAAGACGACTGACAATCCTGACAATCGTGGCAAATGGATCATGAAGAACTCCTGTTCGAAGCGGGCCGGGGGGATTATGTACACCAGTCTATAGAAACGACACGACTTCATCAGCGCCCTGCAGACGGCCGCAGCCCGCGGACGCGTCAGACATCGGGCTGGGACGGATCGCCGAAGGGATAGTCCGGTGCCTCCAGCCACTCGTGGTAATCCTCGATCCGGCCGGCGGCGACATCGCTGCGGTGGAAGCGCGCAATGTGGAAGACCGCGTCGCCCTCGTTGACCAGGGGCAGGTGAAGCTGTCCGATCACGATGCCGGAGAAGGGTGCCCGGATCTCCTCTTCATGTTCGCCGAACGGATCCGAAACCGCGCCCAGAAGGGTCTCGCCGCGGACCACGCGTTGGCCGTATTTGGTGAATGATCTGAAGATACCGCTCTGTGGGGCACGCACCCAGCTGCTGGATCGCGCGATGACCGGCTCGGCGAGCTGGGTCTTTCGGCGAGACGGCGGGAGCATGTCGAGTTTGCGCATGACCCGCACGATACCGTTGACGCCGCCGCGAATCGAGAGCTCGTCAAGCCGCAGTGCCTCGCCGGCTTCGTAGACCAGGACCGGTACCTGGCCAGTGGCCGCTGCGCGCAGCGTTCCGGGACGAATTGCGGCATTCAGAATCACCGGGGTGCCGAAGGCCCTGGCCAGTTCCAGCGTGTTCTCATCGTCAAGGTTGGCGCGAATCTGGGGCAGGTTGCCGCGGTGAATGGCCCCGGTATGAAGGTCGATTCCGTGGGTGGCCTGGCTGACGATCTCGGTCATGAAGATGTGCGCTATGCGGCTTGCCAGCGAGCCGCTTTCGGAGCCGGGAAACGATCGGTTCAGGTCGCGGCGGTCGGGCAGGTAGCGGTTCTTGTCGATGAACCCATGGAGATTGACGATGGGAACCGCGATCAGGCTGCCCCTGAGCCTGTTCAAAATCTTGATGCGCAGCAGGCGCCGGATGATCTCGACGCCATTCAGTTCATCACCATGGATGGCGGCGCATACAAACAGGACCGGACCGGCGTGCTTGCCGCAAACGACCTGGACCGGCATGGTTGTCGGGGCGTGGGTATATAGCCGGCCGACTTCGATGTCGAGACTGTGGCGGGTGCCGGGCCGCACGGTGACCCCGTCGATCGTGATCGGATGGTTCCGATCAGGGCGTTTTCGCGTTTCGTTCTTGTTCATTGAAAGCGCTCGGGTCTGCAGCGTCTGGTGCTTGAGAGCATAGCCAACAAAGCGGCTCAACGGGTCGGATTCTTCGCCGTTAGTTGCACATCGATTTCTTGATCCTGACGATGTCTGTCGAGCCGGAAAAAGCGCTTGCATGGAGGAGATCGTGATAGCGATCACAACATTAATGTTCTTGCATATATCCAGCAAGCTCTGAACTTGGTTTGGTAACGCCATGAAATAACAGCGCTCTTGGCTGAAGAAACAACAAATGTCTCGAATTTGCAATCTTTGCTTGCAGCGGGTTAGAGTTTTTGCATTGCTGAATTTGGCTGTTTGGCGGAGCATCAGGGAAAGGGAAATCCTCAGCTTCCCCGCACAAACGAATAACGATAAATGGAGAGGTGAAGCGTTACAGCGCGTTTTGGTCCGTGCGCAGGGCATCGATGTCCTGAACCCCCGCACTGATCGCTGTAGCGCTCGGGTCCGAGCAAGTCGCTCCCCGGGCCCGTTCATGAACCAAGGAGCGACCAGCAATAAAACGGGAGAAAAAATGAGTAGTCAACCCAAGCAGAATCGCCGGAGGGGCGTGCTTGCAGGAACACTTGCGGTTCGTGCAGCATTGTCAGTGGCCCTCCTGGCGCTTGCGCTAGGCATCACCAATGCCTCGGCGCAGCTCAGTGCTGCAAGCAACCCCGATCATGCACCGGTTATCCGTGCCGCGGAGAACGGCATCGAAGATCAGTGGATCGTGGTGTTCGAGCCGGGCGACAAGCGCGGTCTCAAGGCGCAGTCGTTCGTCGGTGCCGCGAGTGCCGAACTTGCTCGCGCATCGGGCGGCAGCGTGGTGCGAACGTTCAACAATGCGCTGAATGCCGCGGTCATGCGAGTGCCCGAGCGAGGTTTGCGCGCGTTGCAGCGCGACAAACGCGTCGTCTACATCGAGCAGGATCGCATCGTCAGTATTGCGGCAACGCAGAACAACGCAACATGGGGTCTCGATCGCGTCGATCAGCGGGATCTTCCACTTGACGGCAGCTACACGTACGGCCCCAGCGGTGCCGGCGTCAACGCCTACATCGTCGATACCGGCATCCTGCTCAGCCATAATGATTTCGCCGGCAGGGCGAACGCCGGCTTCACGGCGATCAACGACGGCAACGGCACCAACGATTGCAACGGTCACGGCACACACGTAGCCGGTACCGTGGGTGGATCGACCTGGGGCGTTGCCAAGAACGTCGAACTCTGGGCCGTTCGCGTCCTGGGCTGTAACGGCTCCGGTACCAACTCCGGCGTCATTGCCGGCGTCGACTGGGTTGCGGCAAATGCGCAACTGCCGGCAGTCGCCAACATGAGCCTCGGCGGCGGCAGTTCGACGGCGCTCGACGACGCGGTGCGAAGCGCGATCAACTCCGGCGTCACTTTCGTGGTCGCTGCGGGCAACGACAACTCGGATGCGTGCGTCGGCTCGCCCAACCGGGTCTCCGAGGCCATCACCACCGGTTCGAGCACGTCCAGCGATTCACGCTCTTCGTTCTCGAACTGGGGTTCGTGCGTCGACATCTTCGCACCGGGCTCTTCGATAACCTCGACCTGGATCAACGGCAACAGTTCGACCAATACCATCAGTGGTACTTCGATGGCGGCACCGCACGTCGCTGGCGCCGCGGCACTCTATCTCGATGCCAATTCGACGGCCGCGCCCACGGAGGTCTTCAACGCCCTGGTCAGCAATGCCACCACGGGCCGCCTGAGCAGCCTGAACGGTTCGCCCAACCGCCTGCTTTATACCGGATTCATCGGCGGTGGCGGCGGCGGGAATACCGCGCCCACGGCGACGTTCAACGTATCCACCAGTGATCTGACCGCCACGTTCGACGGAACGGCATCTTCGGATCCGGATGGGTCCCTGGCGTCGGCCAGCTGGGACTTCGGCGACGGCAACACTGCCGGCGGAACGTTGTCCACGTCGCATACCTATGCTTCGGCCGGAACGTATACGGTCACTTTGACCGTGACCGACGACGGCGGCGCTTCCGACACGGCACAGCAGCAGGTGACTGTCAGCTCGGGTCCGGTTGCGTTGACCAACGGGTCGCCCGTGAGCAATCTTTCGGGTGATCCCGGCGAAGACCTGCGCTTTTACCTGGACGTCCCTGCCGGTCACGAGAACCTGAGTTTCTCGATTTCCGGCGGCAGCGGCGATGCCGATCTCTATGTCAGGTTCGGCAGCGAGCCGACGACCAGCACCTACGAGTGTCGTCCGTGGCGCAACGGCAACAACGAGACCTGCGATGGCGGTGATTTCGATACCACCAGGAACGGCAGGTATCATGTACTCGTTCGCGGCTACACGGGCGCCTCCGGCTTTTCGGGTGTGACCCTGGTCGGCAGCTTCGACGTGCAAACCAACTCACCGCCCAGCGCGGCGTTCAACGCATCCACCAGCGGTCTGACCGCCACCTTCGATGCCGGCGCATCTTCGGATCCCGACGGCAGCATCAGTTCCTACAGCTGGAACTTCGGAGACGGCGGAAGCGCAAGTGGGTCGTCCACGTCCCACACTTATGCCGCCGACGGAACGTATACCGTGACGCTGACGGTAATGGACAACGATGGTGCGACCGACAGCACGAGCCAGCAGGTCCAGGTTGCCGACAATTCCGGCGGCGGGGCTCCGTGTACCGGTTGCGATTCGCGCAGCGGATCGCTGAGCGGTACCAACGACTGGGATGCGCAGCCCGACGGCACGTGGTTCCAGTCCGGCGGCGGTCGGTTCCAGGCCTGGCTGGAAGGTCCGGGCGGCGCCGATTTCGATCTGAAGCTGATGCGTTGGAACGGCAATGGCTGGTCGATGGTTGCCCAGTCGATCAGTGCATCGTCCAGCGAGCAGATCGATTACCAGGGTTCGTCAGGTTACTACTACTGGCGCGTCGAGTCCTATAGTGGTAGCGGCGCCTACGACTTCTGGTTCATCAACCCCTAGCATCGATCAACAACAACAATCACTGCACCAAGACTATGCCGCCCCGTTCCCCGGGGCGGTTTTTTTTGTGAGGTGAGTTCTCGTACTCGGTGCGCTTTCGGGTGCATCAGCGCGGGCAAGGCTTTCGGGATGGTTGATCCAGCCACCGGAATCTGTCATCTTTGCCGCCTGTCCTGAAGGGAATCGAACATGAAACGTCTTCTCATCGCCGCACTCGCGGGCGGGTTGCTTGTGCCGGCAGTAGCGGCGGGCGAGCTTCGCGCTTTCACCGGCGCAACGCTGATTACCATAGAAGGGCCGGAGATCCCGGATGGCGTGCTGGTCATCGAGGACGGTGCGATCCGCACCGTGGGCGCGCGCAGCGCGGTGCGAATTCCCGATGGGGCCGAGGTGGTCGAGCTCGAGCCCGGCAGCGTCATCATGCCCGGTCTCGTAGACACCCACAGTCATGTCGGGGAGGTCTCCGGCGGCGACCGCTCCGGACCGGTGCAGCCCGAAGCGCGGGCCGTGGATTCGATCAACGTGCGCAGCTCCGGCATCAAGCGCGCGCTGGCCGGCGGTATCACTTCGGTGAACGTGATGCCCGGATCGGGATTGCTTATCAGCGGACAGACGATTTACCTCAAGCTGCGCGAGGGGAACCAGGTCATGGATCTCGCGTACCGCTTCGAAGACGGCACCCCGGCCGGCGGCTTGAAGATGGCCAACGGCACCAATCCAGTCGGCGATCCGCCGTTTCCGGGCACTCGCGCCAAGTCCGCGGCGCTGGTGCGATCCGCCTACATCAAGGCCATGGAGTACGCCGAGAAGGTTGCTGCCGCCGAAAGCAACGCGGATCTGCCGCCGCGCGACCTGGCAATGGAGGCGCTGGCTGAAGCACTTTCGGGCAAGCGCATGGTGCATTTCCACAGTCACCGACACGACGATCTTCTGACCGCCATTCGGCTGCGCGACGAATTCGGTTTCCGGATGGTGCTGCACCATACAAGCGAAGCCTGGCGGGTGGCAGACCGGATCGCCGCGGCCGGCGTTCCGGTGTCCCTGATCATGATCGACAGTCCGGGCGGGAAGCTCGAGGCGCTGCACGTGCAGGCCGAAAGTGCGCCTGCGCTTGAGCAGGCGGGCGCCACGGTGGCGTTTCACACCGACGACTGGGTCACCGATTCGCGCTATTTCCTGCGCATGGCCGCCATGGGCGTAAGGGCCGGCATGTCGCGGGAGGCCGCGCTCGTCGCGATGACCCAGGCCGGGGCCGACATGCTGGATATCGGTGATCGGGTGGGTTCCCTGATGCCGGGGAAGGATGCCGACTTCGTCATCCTCTCGGGCGACCCGTTCAGCGTCTACACGCGCGTGCAGGAAACCTGGGTTGAAGGTCGGAAACGTTTCGACCTGGATGATCCGGACGATCGTCTGGTGGCCGAGGGCGGATTCAACGCCTTGACCGACGACGACGGCGCCGGTCACATCCACGGCCAGGGACCGCACCGTCACGCCGGCGCGCAGGGAGCAGGTCGATGAGCAAGTCGAGAATCTTCACGTTCGAAATGCCGGGGATGATCCGGGCCGCGATTGTCGCGATCATGGTGGCAATGACTTTCCCGGCAAGCGTTTTCGCCCAGGACCTGGTGGTGCGCGCCGGCACACTGCACACCGGCGTTGGCGACGCGATCATCGATGGCGTCGTGGTCATCGAGGATGGACTTGTTCGCGACGTGGGTCCGGCGTCGCGGGTCGCGATTCCGGAGGGCGTCGAGGTGATCCAGGTGCCGGTTGCCACGCCGGGACTGATCGACGCGAGAAGCGCGGTCGGCCTGTCCGGTGCGATGAACCAGCCGCACGATCAGGACCAGCTGGAGAGTTCGGCCGCGATTCAGCCCGAGTTGCGGGCGATCGACGCCTACAACCCGCGCGAGATTCTCGTCACCTGGCTGCGCGAACATGGCGTGACCACCGTGCATACGGGCCACGGGCCGGGCGAGATCATTTCCGGCCAGACCCTGATCGCAAAGACCTTCGGCGATACCGTCGAGGAGGCCGTTTTCAAGCCGGTGCATGCGCTCTCGGCCACGCTGGGAGCGGGTGCCACGGGGCATGACAGGAAGTCGCCGGGCAACCGGTCCAAGGCGGTGGCCATGCTGCGCGAGCAATTGATCAAGGCGCGCGAATACGTCGAGAGCAAGGCGGACAGCGAAGACGGCAAGGAGCCGGCGCGCGATCTGGCCCTGGAGACGCTGGGCGCCGTGATTGCGCGCGAGATGCCGCTGGTCATCGAGGTGCACCGCCACAACGACATCATGACCGCGCTGCGCCTGGCCGATGAGTTCGGCTTCGATCTGGTTCTCGCCGGCGCGTCGGACGCGCATTTGTTGGTCGATGAAATCAAGGCTGCCGGAGTTCCGGTCATTCTTCACCCGACGATGTCCCGGGCCTGGGGCGGAAGCGATATGGCGAACTTCTCGTTCACAACGGCGCGAAAGCTGATCGAGGGCGGTATACCGGTCGCGCTGCAGTCCGGGTTCGAAGGCTATGTTCCGAAGAATCGCGTGGTGTTGTTCGAGGCCGGCGTGCTACTCGGTTACGGCGTGAAGCAGGCGCAGGCGCTGGAGATGATCACCATGGCGCCGGCACGCATTCTCGGCATGGACGACCGGGTGGGCTCGCTGGAGCCCGGAAAGCACGGCGACCTGGCGCTGTTCGACGGTGATCCGTTCGAGTACACCAGCCATGTCATCGGGACCGTCATCGAAGGCCGGCGCGTGAGCGAAGCCGTTCGTTGAGTCAGCTCCTGCCCGGAGACCTGATCTCCGGGCTCTGGAGGCGAATCTGCAACGGACCGGGTGCGTCGAGCTCCTCCTTGATGGCGTGCCGCATCAGGTCCCTGAAATCGGATACCGCCATGAAGAACTCGCGCATGATCAGGATCCAGATGCGCATGCCGTAGCGCGTCAGCACCAACCGATCTCCCTCGTCGCGGACCGCGCCCATGATCTTGAGCCCCAGGATTTCCGGGGCCAGCTTGCGCATGAAGCCGGGATAGCGTCGTTCGGCGAGGTCCTTGTCCAGGGACAGCCCGAAAAGGTTCATGAGCATGAAGTACCGCAGCCGATCGCGTTTCGTCAGCGGCTGCTTACGGCTGATGCCGAAGCGGCCGGCGGCGATCTGGCGGTTGTAGTTGTTCAGCGAGAAGGTGCTCGAATAGAGGATTCCGTCCAGGTAACTGAGCGATCCGCTGCCAAGGCCCAGGTATTCCTCGTTCTCGATGACGTACTCGTCGACGGTGCCTTCGGACTTGCTGAAGCACCAGGCCGAAGACGGCTTGTAGTCGGCGGGCAGGGCGTCCAGGATCAGTCGGTACATGTGACCTTCGCGATCGAACTTCACGTTGCCCATGGTCTTGAGCATCTTGCGCATGGTGCTCTCGGCGCTCATCAGCGGGTAGAAAGTCACCTGGTTGACGCCTGCCTGCCGGGTAATCAGGTCGACGTCGCGCAGAAGCGATTCGTCGTCCTGGTCGGGCAGGTTGAAGATCATGTCGGCGTTGAGCGTGTCGAAGTATCCCTGCGCGCCCTCGAGGCGGCTCATGACCGAAGCAGCCGATCCGTACTTGTCGTATCGGTCCATCTGGCGCAGCAGCTTGTCGTCCAGGCTCTGGATGCCCACCGACAGCCTGGTCACGCCGGCGTCGCGCATCCGTCCCATGACGGCCGGGGTCAGGTCGTCGGGGTTGGTTTCGATCGATATGCTGTCGATCGGACTGAGGCGGCGAACCAGCTCCAGGGTTTCGGCCAGTTCTTCGGGCATTACGGTCGGTGTGCCTCCGCCGACGTAAATGTCGGCGAACCGGTAGCCGGCATCGTGCGCCATGCGAATTTCCTGGCGCAGGCTCTCGAAATAACGTGTCGCCTTGTCTTCGCGAAAACATACCCGGTGAAACGAACAGAACGGGCAAAGCACGACGCAGAACGGCACGTGCAGGTAAAGCATGTACGGGCGATCCCGATCCGGGGGCGGCAGCGATTCGCTTGGCTGCGGTGTCTTGAAGCGGGTCAGGCGCCGGCTGTTGTGGCGAAAACCGGCGGTGAGAATGCGATCCATCAATGGCACGTTCGAGTGTCTCCCGTTTTCTGGTACGTCTATTGTGGCTGATAGAGTCTGGCATAACCGGGCCGGCCATCGGTCAGGTTTCGGCAGGCTCAAAAAAAGTCGGCTCGCCACGGGAATCGAGGATTTCAGCGTGCATCCTTGATTCCGGTGGCGAGC
>MDTG01355908.1_pt1 | contig 23696 bp, 21 predicted proteins | sample 811421 | NCBI WGS metagenome assembly MDTG01 (sample SAMN05326645, study PRJNA326480) | marine metagenome | isolation source: seawater | place: Pacific Ocean: South East | collected 2011
GCAGGAGGTCGCGGGTTCGAGTCCCGTCACTCCCGCCATTATTGTTGGTAATCATTATCAATAAATAAATATTTAAAGTAAAATGTGACCTTAACTACGTTTTCTTTTAAATAAAAAGCTTATATATAGAAACAGAATGCTTGCGGAATTTTTAAAAGATTATTTTCCAATTATTTTATTCCTAATTATTGCTTTAGGTTTAAGTTGTGGATTCATTATATTAAATTATTTATTATCTCCAAAAAATCCTGACCCAGAAAAACTATCTACTTACGAATGTGGTTTTGAACCATTTGACGATTCAAGAATGGAATTTGACGTTAGGTTTTATCTAGTTGCCATTCTTTTCATTATTTTTGATTTGGAAATAGCTTTCCTTTTCCCATGGGCTATATCATTAGGTAAAATTGGTTTTTTTGGATTTATCTCAATGATGATTTTTTTAGCTATATTAACAGTAGGATTTATATATGAATGGAAAAAAGGAGCTTTAGATTGGGAATAAAATATAATGGATGTAACAGAAAGACAAAAAAAAATACCAGAAGAGTTCAAAGAACTCGCTAAGGATTTTGCTGAAAAAGGCTTTGTCACAACTTCACTTGAAAATCTAATTAATTGGTCGAGAACAGGTTCATTGCACTGGATGACTTTTGGTCTTGCTTGTTGTGCAGTTGAAATGATGCATACATCGATGCCAAGATATGACTTAGAAAGATTTGGTGCAGCGCCAAGAGCATCACCGAGACAATCTGATGTAATGATAGTAGCAGGCACATTAACAAATAAAATGGCACCTGCCTTAAGAAAGGTTTATGATCAAATGCCAGAACCAAGGTATGTAATATCAATGGGAAGTTGCGCTAATGGCGGTGGTTATTATCATTATTCGTATTCAGTAGTAAGAGGTTGTGACAAAATTGTTCCGGTCGATATATATGTTCCGGGCTGCCCACCATCTGCAGAAGCATTGTTATATGGAATTATGCAATTACAAAAAAAAATTAGGAACAAAGGATCTTTTAACAGGTAATTTATATGACCACCTTGATAGATTTAGAAAAAAAAATTAATTCAGAACTTACAACAAAAATTAATTCATCAAAAATAAAACATAATCATATTTATTTAAATATAGACTCTCACGATTTAATTGAAATTCTACTTTTCTTAAAAACAGACAATAGTATGAAATTTAGACAGCTTATTGATATAACAGCAGTTGATTATCCAGAAAAAGATAAAAGATTTAATATGGTATATTTATTACTTAGTCATGAATTAAATCAAAGAATTCACATAGATTATAATATAAGTGAAAAAGAAATTCCTTCTTCTATTACATCTGTATATCCATCTGCAAATTGGATGGAAAGGGAAATTTTTGATATGTATGGTATAAATTTTAAAGATCATCCGGATCTAAGAAGAATATTGACCGACTATGGTTTTGAAGGACATCCTCTCAGAAAAGATTTTCCATTAACTGGTCACACCGAAGTTAGATATAGCGAAGAAAAGAAAAAAGTAATTTATGAACCTGTAAAACTTGAACAAAACTATAGAAACTTCGATTATGAAAGTCCATGGCAAGGGACACAATATATTAAAAGTAAGACAAAAAAATAATGGCCAAAGAAAAAAAAACATTAAATCTTAATTTTGGACCTCAACACCCTGCTGCACACGGTGTTTTAAGATTAATACTTGAACTTGATGGAGAAGTTGTTGAAAAGGCAGATCCTCACATAGGACTATTACACAGAGGAACAGAAAAGTTAATTGAAAACAAAACCTATATGCAGGCAATTCCTTATTTTGATAGACTTGATTATGTTGCGCCAATGAACCAAGAACACGCTTTTGCGATGGCCGTTGAAAAGATTTTAAACATAAGCATTCCCATAAGGGCTCAATATATAAGAGTTATTTTTTGTGAGATAGGTAGAATACTGAGTCATTTATTAAATGTTACAACACAAGCTATGGATGTCGGAGCTTTAACACCAACGTTATGGGGCTTTGAAGAAAGAGAAACATTAATGGAATTTTATGAAAGAGTATCTGGCTCGAGATTGCACGCTAACTATTTCAGACCAGGAGGAGTTCATCAAGATTTACCTAGAGGATTAGAACAAGATATTTCTAAGTTTTGTCAAAATTTCCCAAAAGTTTTAGATGATATTGAAACACTGCTAACAGATAACAGAATTTTTAAACAAAGAAATGTTGATATTGGAATTGTTTCTAAACAAGATGCTTTAGATTATTCTTTTTCTGGAGTAATGCTAAGAGGATCAGGAGTTCCTTGGGATTTACGAAAATCACAACCATATGAATGTTATGAACTATTTGAATTTAAAATTCCCGTAGGAAAAAATGGAGACTGTTATGATAGGTACTTATGCAGAATCGAAGAGATGAGAGAAAGTATCAAAATAATTAATCAATGTTTATCAAATTTACCAAAAGGTCCAATAAAGAGCTTAGATGGCAAAATAAGCCCTCCGCCGAAAAAAGAATTAAAAGATTCGATGGAAGCATTAATTCATCATTTTAAATTATTTACAGAAGGATATAGAGTCGAAAAAGATGAAATATATTGTGCGGTAGAGGCACCTAAAGGAGAATTTGGTGTTTATTTAATTTCAGACGGATCAAATAAACCTTATAAGTGTAAAATTAGAGCCCCTGGTTTTTCCCATCTTCAGTCAATGGATTATTTAATAAAAGGCCACATGTTGGCCGATGTACCGGCAGTTTTAGGTTCAATGGATATAGTATTTGGAGAAGTTGATAGATGAGTGTAAAAAAAATATGCAAAGACCAACCAGACAATTTTGAATTTAATTCTGAAAATTTTAAAATAGCTAACAAAATTATTTCAAATTATCCACTTGGAAGACAAAAAAGTGCAGTTATGTCTTTGTTGTATATTGTGCAGAAACAAAACAATAATTGGATACCTTTAGCAGGAATGAAATATGTAGCAAAGTTTTTAAATATTCCTTATATAAAAGTTTATGAGATAGCAACTTTCTACTCTATGTACAATTTGTCTCCTGTGGGAAAGTATTTTTTTCAAGTTTGTACCACGACACCTTGTATGATTAGAGGTGCTTATAATCTAATAGAATCTTGTAAAGAAAAAATTTCAGATAAAGAAAAAAATATTTCAAGTGATGGAAAATGTTCTTGGATGGAGGTTGAATGTTTGGGAGCTTGTGTAAATGCTCCAATGATGCAAATAAATGATGATTATTATGAAGATTTGAATAAGGAAAAATGTGATCAAATAATTGACGATATATTAAATGATAAAAAACCAATACCAGGATCTTATAGAGGTAGATCCAATTCTGAACCTGAAAAAAATAGAAAAACCTTAATGGATTTTAAAAATGCTTGATGACAAAGATAGAATTTTTCAAAACCTTTATAATGATAGAGGGTCAGATATAGAGTCTGCTATTTCAAGAGGAGACTGGAAAGAAACAAAAGAAATTATTTCTAAAGGAAAAGATTGGATAATTAATGAAATAAAATTATCTGAATTAAGAGGCAGAGGAGGAGCTGGTTTTCCAACTGGACTCAAATGGTCGTTTGCTCCAAAAGAACTTGGTTCAAAACCACATTATCTAGTAATAAATGCTGATGAGTCAGAACCTGGAACTTGTAAAGATAGAGATATTTTAAGATTTGAGCCTCACAAATTACTAGAAGGATGTTTAATAGCTTCTTATGCAGTAAATGCACATAAATGTTATATTTACATTAGAGGAGAATATTTTAGAGAAGGGCAAAGACTTCAAACTGCAATTAATGAGGCATATGAAAAAAACTTTATTGGAAAAAATTCTTTAGGCATAGGATGGGAGCTTGATATTTATATTCATTATGGAGCCGGTGCCTACATATGTGGAGAAGAAACTGCTTTATTAGAAAGTTTAGAAGGAAACAAAGGTCAGCCTAGATTAAAACCACCTTTTCCTGCACTTATTGGCTTATATGGATGTCCAACAATCGTAAACAATGTTGAAACTATAGCGGTGGTACCAACAATATTAAAGAGAGGATCAAAATGGTTTTCTTCTTTAGGAAAATCAAAAAATACAGGAACAAAAATATTTTGTATTTCAGGAAATGTAAACAATCCATGTAATGTTGAAGAAGAAATGGGAATACCTCTTAAAGAACTTATTGAATATCATGCTGGTGGAGTTATTGGTGGCTGGGATAATCTTAAAGCAGTTATCCCAGGAGGATCGTCAATGCCTCTATTGCCCAAAGATGTATGTGAAACTATAAAAATGGATTTTGATTCTTTAGTTGAACAAAAAAGTGGATTAGGTACCGCAGGTGTAATAGTTATAAATAGAGATCAGGACATCATCAAATGTATGGCAAGAATCGCAAGATTTTATAAACATGAAAGTTGTGGTCAATGCACACCTTGCAGAGAAGGTTCTGGTTGGATGTGGAGAATGTTAGAAAGAATGGCTAAAGGCGAAGCATCAAGAGAGGAAGTAGATATGCTTATGGATGTTACTAAACAAATTGAAGGTCATACAATTTGCGCATTCGGTGAAGGATCAGCTTGGCCTGTTCAGGGTTTATTAAGACATTTTAAAAGAGAAGTATCGAAAAGAAATAATTTTAACCCTTTAGTAAAAACGAACAAAAATATTCCATACTTAATTGATCAACATTTACTGGAAAAAGATAATGCTTAAGTTAAAAATAAATGATTTGGATATCGAAGTAGAAGAAGGATTAACAGTTTTGCAAGCTTGTGAAAAAGCAGGCTTTGAAATTCCTAGATTTTGTTATCATGAGAAATTATCAATAGCTGGAAACTGCAGAATGTGTTTAGTTGAATTGGAAAAATCTCCAAAACCAATTGCGTCATGCGCTATACAAGTTACCGAAGGAATGAATATTAAAACAAATACACAACTTGTAGAAAAAGCAAGAAAAGGAGTTATGGAATTTTTGTTAGCCAATCATCCACTTGATTGTCCTGTATGTGATCAGGGTGGTGAATGTGATTTGCAAGATCAATCTATGTTTTATGGTATAGACAAATCTAGATACAAAGAAAATAAGAGACATGTTCCAGATAAATATATGGGTCCGTTAATTAAGACTCAAATGACAAGATGTATTCATTGTACGAGATGTATAAGATTTGCAACTGAAATAGCTGGAGTAACGGAAATAGGAGCTATAGGAAGAGGTGAAGATATGCAAATTACAACTTATCTTGAAGAATCAATGAAATCTGAGCTATCAGCTAACGTTATTGACCTTTGTCCTGTAGGAGCCCTTACTTCAAAACCATATGTTTTTGAAGCAAGACCTTGGGAATTAAAAAAAACTGAAAGCATTGATGTTATGGATGCAGTAGGTAGCAATATAAGAGTTGATACATATGGATGGGAGGTAAAAAGAATTTTGCCAAGGATAAATGAAGATATTAATGAAGAATGGATATCTGATAAAACAAGATATGCTTGCGATGGATTAAAAAATCAAAGACTTGATACACCATATATTAAAACACAAAATAAATTTAACAAAATATCTTGGGACGATGCATACAAGAAAATAGTAGAAAAAATAAAATTAGTACCACCAGAAAAAATAGGAGGTTTAACAGGAGATCTAACCAATATGGAGACTTTATTCACAGTTAAAGAATTTTTTACTAAAACAATTAAATCTACTAATTTAGATTCGAGAGCAGAAAGTATTTATATAAATAACAATCAAAGAGAAAATTATATATTTAATTCTCAAATAAATGGAATTGAAGAAAGTGATTTAATAATTTTAATCGGAACTAATCCAAGATACGAGTCTACAATGCTAAATGCAAGAATTAGAAAATCATATTTAAAAAATAAAACACCAATTTATGTTACTGGAAATTTAGGAGACCTAACATATCCTTATAAAATTATCGACAATCAAACATCAACAATAAAAGGGATAGTTGAAGACAAGCATGAGCTGTCAGAAAAGATTAAAACTTCAAAAAAACCTATTATAATATTAGGTCAATCCATACTAAAAATGAAATCAAGTGGATTTATTTTTGAAAAATTAAAAGAATATTTAAAAATTAATAATAAAATTAATTACGAATGGAATTCTTTTAATATAATTTCTAACAATGCCTCTACAGTAGGTTCTTATGATTTAAATATAATAAGTTCCGATGGAAAAAATAATTTAGTTTTAGATAAAATAATAAATAATGACTTAGAAATCTTATTTTTATTTGGACAAGATAATTTAAATTTTAAAAAAAAAAATGAATATATTATTTACATCGGTAGTCACGGGGATAATGGTAGTGAAATGGCAGATATTATATTACCTGGAGCAACATATGTTGAACAAGATGGCCATTTCACAAATTTAGAAGGTAAAATTCAAAAAGCATATCAAGCATCTTTCCCACCAGGTGATGCTAAGGAAGACTGGCAAATTATAAATGAAATTTCTGAACTGATTAAAAGAAAAAAATTATTTAATAATAAAGATGACCTTACTGACGCTATGTTTAATTATTTAAAAATTAATAAAAAAAAAAGCAATTACAACAAACAAATGAATGATTTTGAAAATGAAGAGATATTAATAGATCAAATTGATTATTTTTTTTCTAACGTTGTAGCACGCGCTTCAAAAACAATGGCTGAATGCCGTAATGAAAAAATGAAAATAAAAAGCAAAACTGGTACAGATGGCTAAATGACTGAATATATAAATATTTTTTTTTTACAGACTTATAAAATATTATTTCTATTGATACCAGTACTGGTATCTGTAGCTATGATAGTTTGGTTAGATAGGCGAGTTTGGGCCTTTGTCCAAAAGAGACGAGGACCTAATGTTGTAGGTCCATTTGGTCTTTTTCAATCTGTAGCTGATGCTTTAAAATATATGTTTAAAGAAATAATTATACCTGCCAGCTCAAATAAAATTGTTTTCATTTTAGCTCCTATTATTACTATGACTTTGGCTTTAATTTCATGGGCGGTCATTCCATTTAGTGAAAATTTTGTTTTAGCGGATATCAATGTTGGTATCCTATATTTGTTTGCGGTTTCATCATTGGGTGTTTATGGAATAATCATGGGAGGATGGGCGTCAAATTCCAAATATCCTTTTTTAGGATCTATAAGATCTGCAGCCCAAATGGTTTCATATGAAGTTTCTATAGGTATTATAATTATAAATGTACTATTGTGCGTGGGCTCTCTCAACCTTACAGATATAGTATTAGCACAAAAGAAAGTTTGGTTTATATTACCTTTATTTCCAATGTTTGTTATTTTTTTTATATCAGCACTAGCTGAAACAAATAGACCTCCTTTTGATTTACCTGAAGCTGAAGCCGAATTGGTAGCCGGTTATCAAACTGAATATTCAGGCATGATGTACGCAATGTTCTGGCTGGGTGAATATGCAAATATACTTTTAATGTGCGGGATGGGATCTATACTTTTTCTAGGTGGATGGCTATCTCCTATTTCAGTATATCCTTTTAATATAGTTCCAGATCCACTATGGCTAATATTCAAAATAGTATTTTTATTTGTTCTTTTTGCATTGGTTAAAGCGATTGTTCCTAGATATAGATATGACCAATTAATGAAATTAGGTTGGAAAATATTTTTGCCCTTTTCATTAATATGGGTTGTTTTAACTTCTGGGTACTTACTTTATTTTAATTTGTTACCTATAAATTAATTATGAAAATTAGTAGATTTTTTAAAACAATATTTATGCTTGATTTTATCGCCGGGCTTATTATTGCTATTAAACAATCATTTAAATCAAAAAAAACAATTAATTATCCTTTTGAAAAAGGAAAAATAAGCCCCAGGTATAGAGGAGAACACGCTTTAAGAAGATACCCAGATGGTGAAGAAAGATGTATTGCATGTAAATTATGTGAAGCAGTATGCCCAGCTCAAGCCATAACAATAGAGTCTTTTGAAAGAGCAGATGGTAGCAGAAAAACAACAAGATATGATATTGATATGTTGAAATGCATTTACTGTGGATTGTGTGAAGAATCTTGCCCTGTAGATGCAATAGTTCAAGGTCCTAATTTTGAGTTTTCAACAGAAACTAGAGAAGAACTTTATTATAATAAAGAAAAGTTACTGGAAAATGGTGACAGATGGGAAAGTGTATTGGCAGCTAACATAAGATCAGACAAAGCGTATAGATAATATTATGATTGTTCATGCAATTTTTTTTTATATATTTTCCTTTATAGCCGTTTTTTCTTCGATTATGGTTCTCGCATCAAAGAATACCGTTCATTCAGTTTTTTTTTTAATTTTAGATTTTATTAGTATTTCGTCACTATTCATAATGATAGGTGCTGAGTTTTTAGGAATGATGATGCTAATAGTATATGTTGGTGCAGTAGCTGTTCTATTTTTATTTGTTGTCATGATGCTTAACGTAGCCCAGCAAAAAAATGAATGGTTTACATCAGGTAAAAGCAGTTCCCATATACCTTTTGGTTTATTATTCAGTATAATAATTTTTTTTGAACTAATAATTGTTATTGGTGGTTGGAAATATAAGAAAGATTTACCAACATCTTTATCTTTAAATACATTTTCAGAAACTACTAATACTCATTCAATTGGAAATGTTTTATATACTGATTATATTCATTTATTTCAGTTATCAGGAATTATTTTGTTAATCTCAATGATTGGTGCAATCGTACTTACATTCAGAAAAAGAAGCGGAGTAAAAAAACAAAGTTATTTCAAACAAATTTCTCGTGAAAGAAGAGATGGTGTCGAATTAATAGATGTTAAAAGCAAAGAAAGCGTAAATATCAATGACTGAGATTAGTCTTGGACATTATCTTACCTTGAGTGCAATAATTTTTACAATTGGTGTAGTTGGAATTTTTTTGAACAGAAAAAATATTATTGTTATCCTGATGAGTATTGAATTAATTCTTTTATCTGTAAATATTAATTTAGTTTCTTTTTCTATATTTATAAATGATTTAACCGGGCAAATCTTTACTTTAATTGTTCTGACTGTTGCTGCGGCAGAAGCGGCCATAGGATTAGCTATCATAGTTGTTTACTTTAGAAACAGCGGGACTATTAGGGTTGAAGAAATAGATAAACTCAAAGGTTAAAATGGAATATATTGAATATTTAATTATTTTTTTACCACTTTTTGCATCAGTCATTTCAGGTTTTTTTGGAAATTATGTTGGAAATAGATTTTCAGAAATTTTAACAAGTTTATTCGTTTCATTATCTGCAATTTTATCAATTTTAATTTTTTATAAAGTATTGATACAGGGATATGAAAATAACTTAATTATATTTACATGGATTAGTTCTGGAGAGTTTAATGTAAATTGGTCTATTAGAATCGATGCACTTTCTTCAATTATGCTTGTTGTTGTAACTTTTATTTCAGCATTGGTACATATTTATTCAATAGGTTACATGGCAAAAGATCCACATAGATCAAGATTTATGTCTTATCTTTCATTATTCACTTTCGCAATGTTGACTTTGGTAACTTCAGATAATTTTCTCCAATTGTTTTTTGGCTGGGAAGGAGTGGGTTTATGTTCATATTTTTTGATTGGTTTTTGGTTTAAAAAAGAAAGTGCAAATGCCGCTGCAATAAAAGCATTTATAGTAAATAGAGTAGGAGATTTTGGATTTGCTTTAGGTATTTTCTTAATTTTTTATATATTTGGATCAGTAAATTTCAATGAAGTATTCCAGCAAATTCCAAACTTTATAAATAACGAGATTTTATTTCTTGGAATTAAAATAAAATCAATCGATTTAATTTGTTTACTTTTGTTCTTAGGAGCTATGGGAAAATCTGCACAAATTTTTTTGCATACATGGCTTCCAGATGCAATGGAAGGACCAACACCAGTATCAGCCTTAATTCATGCCGCTACGATGGTAACTGCAGGAGTGTTTTTAGTTGTCAGATGTTCTCCAATATATGAATATTCTCAACTTGCTCTAAACGTTATCACTATTGTTGGAATGTCAACAGCTTTATTTGCTGCTACAGTGGCATTAACCCAAAACGATATAAAAAAGATAATTGCTTATTCAACTTGTAGCCAATTAGGATACATGTTTTTTGCAGCAGGAGTAGGAGCTTACAACGTTGCAATGTTTCATTTATTTACACACGCTTTTTTTAAAGCTCTATTATTTTTAGGGTCAGGTTCAGTAATTCATTCATTTAAAGATGAACAGAATATAAATCAAATGGGAGGAGTTTGGAAAAGCATGCCTTTCACATATATACTAATGATTATTGGCACATTGGCTTTAACAGGGTTTCCATTTTTATCTGGTTTTTATTCAAAAGATGCAATTATAGAATATGCATACTTAAAAAATAGTGGTGTGGGATATTGGGCTGCCACAATAGGAATATTTACAGCATTATTAACTTCAATCTATTCATGGAGATTAATTTTTAAAACCTTCCACGGGTCATATAATAATAAAAATATTGATATTAAATTAATGCATGAGTCGCCATTTATAATGATTATACCTTTAATTTTTCTAGCAATTGGCGCTGTTGGTGCAGGTTTTATTTTTAAAGAATTATTAATCGGAAATGAAAGTAGTTTAAAATTTTGGAAGGAATCAATAATGTTTTTAAAGCCCCTAAGTACCGAACACCCCCCTACATGGTTTATTTTAATGACTCCAATGTTAGTTGTGATTTCAATTCCTATATCTTTTTATTTATTTGTAAAAAATAAAAATATTTTAAATGAATTTATATCTATGAATCAACCATTCTATAATTTTTTGAAAAATAAATGGTATTTTGATGAAATTTACGATTATTTATTTGTTAAACCATTAAAAAGTATTGGATTATTTTTATGGAAAAAAATTGATGGCAATACAATTGACCGTTTAGGTCCTAACGGTATTTCAAAGTTGATAAAAATTATTTCAATTAGAGCGGTCAAGTTTCAAACTGGATACATATATCAATATGCATTTGTAATGCTAATTGGTTTTTCTTTAATATTGACAATTTTTATTTTAAAATGATTAATTTTCCAATATTGTCTTCATTAATTTTGTTACCAACCATTGGTGCTTTATTCATATTTTTTGTTAAGGCAAATAATAGTAAATATCAAAGTTATAAATATGTGGCTTTATTTATTTCTTTCGCAAATTTCTTATTATCTTTATATTTATGGTTTATCTTTGATAATAGTGTTTCAGAATTTCAGTTTGTTGAAAATAGAGAATGGATAAGAGGATTAATAAATTACAAAGTAGGAGTCGATGGTATATCTATACTTTTTATAGTTTTAACTACTTTTATTTCTGCACTTTGTATTATCTCAGTTAATTCAACAATCAAAAATAGACTTAAAGATTTTTTAATTTCTATATTAATTATGGAATCATTAATGATAGGTGTTTTTTGTTCGCTAGATTTAGTTATTTTTTATCTTTTTTTTGAAGGGGGTTTAATACCTATGTTTTTGATAATTGGAATATGGGGAGGCGAAAGACGAGTTTATTCTGCATTTAAATTTTTTCTTTATACTCTTTTAGGATCAGTCTTAATGTTAATAGCCATAATCTCAATTTATTGGATAACTGGAACCACAGATGTAATAAATTTATATGAAGTAGGAATAGATAGTAAATATCAAAAATTATTATGGCTTGCTTTTTTTAGTTCATTTGCAGTCAAAACGCCTATGTGGCCGGTTCATACATGGCTTCCGGATGCGCATGTGGAAGCACCTACCGCGGGATCAGTTTTACTTGCAGCTATTCTGTTAAAAATGGCAGGTTATGGATTTATTAGATTTTCACTAGGATTGTTTCCAAATGCTTCTGAGTATTTTATTCCATTAATTTATTCACTGAGTTTAATCGCAATTATATATACTTCACTTGTTGCACTAATGCAGCAAGATATGAAAAAATTAATTGCTTATTCATCAGTAGCACATATGGGTTTTGTAACATTGGGAATTTTTACTATTACACAAAATGGTATTAGCGGTAGTATTTTTCAAATGATAAGTCATGGCTTAGTATCAGCGGCACTATTTTTATGTGTAGGAGTGGTTTACGAAAGAATGCATACAAGATTAATAGATCGTTATGGTGGTTTAGTTTCAGTTATGCCAAGATATGCAATTTTGTTATTTATTTTTACGCTTAGCGCAATAGGATTGCCAGGAACAACTGGATTTATTGGTGAATTTTTGATTTTATTAAGTAGTTTTAAAAAAAGTTTTTTGGTTGCTACAATCGCAACTCTAGGAGTAGTTTTATCAGCAACATATATGCTATGGCTTTATAAGAGAGTCGTTTTTGGCAACCTTTTAAAAGATGACGTAAAAAAAATGCTAGATCTTAATATGTCCGAGAAAGTGATTTTGTGGAGCTTGGCTGTTCCAACTGTTTTTTTTGGATTTTATCCTGAACCACTTTTAAGTACAGTCGAAATATCAGTTAAAAATCTCCTAGAAATTTATAATTACAATCTAGAAACCAACTTAATTAATTCATCAAATGGCTGATCTAAATTTAATATTTCCAGAAATTTTTATCATTTTTTCTATAATGTTCCTTTTAATATTTGGAGTTTTTAAAAAAAATAGTGAGAGTTTAGTAAATAATTTATCTTTTATTTCTTTGCTTATTTTATTAGCACTGATTTTTAATTTAAAATCATTTAATCAATCATATCTTTTCAATGAAAGCTATAAAATTGATAATCTATCAACATTTATGAAAATGTTATTAGTAACCTCAGGTATATTTATAATGCTATCAACTTCAAAGTATTTAAAAATTACAAAAATTTTAAAAATTGAGTACCCAGTTTTATTTTTAAGCGCAATTTTAGGAATGATGGTAATGATTAGTTCAAATGACTTAATTTTATTTTATTTAGGATTAGAGATACAAGCCATATCCTTGTATGTTTTAACTTCATTTAATAGAGATAATTTATTTTCATCCGAGTCTGGAGTAAAATTCTTTATATTAAGCGCATTGTCGTCCGGTCTACTTTTATATGGATGTTCATTGGTTTATGGATTTTCTGGTACTACTAATTTTAATTTAATTTCTGCAAGCAACCTATTTGATGCTAAATATGGAATTACATTTGGTATAGTTTTTATTCTAGTTGGTTTAGCTTTTAAAATTTCTGCAGTACCATTTCATATGTGGGCACCCGATGTTTATCAAGGCTCCCCCACTTCTGTGACTCTTTTTTTTGCAATATTACCAAAAATTGCCGCTTTAACTGTACTAATAAGATTTTTATATGTTCCTTTTGCAAATATGATTGATCATTGGCAATTAATAATTATTTTTTTGTCTATTGCATCAATGACTTTTGGAGCTGTAGCAGCAATAGGACAGAAAAATATTAAGAGATTAGCTGCATATAGTTCAATCGGTCATATGGGATACGTTTTGGCAGGAATTTCAGTAGGCACAATTGAAGGAATACAAAGTTCTATCATTTATATTTCAATATACGCAGTCATGAATATTGCGCTATTTTCTTGTTTATTTATGCTGAAAAGAAACGAAAATTACTATGAAAATATTGATGATTTGTCAGGGCTATCAAAAAATCACCCAGCACTATCTTTTTCATTATTAATTATTTTATTTTCACTAGCAGGTATACCTCCACTTGCAGGTTTTTTTGCTAAGTTTTATATTTTTATGGTGGTTATAGAAAAATCAATGTATTTACTCGCTGTAGTAGGGCTTTTGACTACAGTAGTTGCAGCATTTTATTATTTAAGAATAATCAAAGTAATTTATTTTGATCCTAAAAAAGAAAAATATGACGATTCACACCATGTTGGTCTTAAACTATCTTTAATTGTGTCAACGATATTTATATTGTTATATTTTATTTATCCAGCAGGAATAACAAATATTATTTCAAAAATAAATATAATTTAATGTATTTAAAAAAATTTTTTTTAAAGAGCACAAATAGTACAAACGATGAAGCTATAAAAAAAATTAAACAAGGTGATAAAAAAGGAATTATAATAGCTGAAAAACAAAAAAAAGGAAGAGGAAGATATGGTAATAAATGGATTTCAATAAAAGGAAATTTATTTATTAGTATATTTTTCAATATTGATAAAAAAAAATCATTAAATAAAATAACTAAAAAAAATTGTGTTTTATTAAAAAAAATATTTAATAACTTTATTAATGAAAAAATCCAAATAAAACCACCCAATGATTTATTAATTAATAAAGAAAAATTTTGTGGAATATTGCAAGAAACAGTCAATTTTAATGAAAAAAAATTCATAATAATTGGAATTGGTGTGAATTTATTTAAAAGTCCAAATATAAAGAATTATCCCACAACACATCTATCAAATTATAATGAAAAAATTAACAAAATGATAATTTTTAAAAACATTAAAAAATGCTATGAAAAAGAATATTTATGTATTTAATTGGTGATATAGGAAATACCGAAACAAAAATTTGTTTTATAAATTCAAAATATAAAATTCAAAGCCGTAAAATTTTAAAAACTAATTTAATAACATTGCGATATTTGTCTTTAAATTTAAAAAACTTAATTAAAAATAAAAATATAATTAAAAGGGTTATTTTTAGCAGCGTTGTACCTGAAACATATAAAATAGTTAAAACCTTTATAGAAAATAAAACAAAAAAAAAATGTAACGAAATTAAAAAAATGAATTTGAGACATTTTGTTAAAATAAAAGTTAATAAAAAACAAGTAGGATCTGATCGTTTAGCAAATGCCATAGGTGCAATTGACAATAAATCAAATTATATCATTGTAGATTTTGGTACTGCGACAACATTTGATATTATAAATAAAAATCAATATTTGGGCGGTGTCATTTCACCTGGGATTAATCTTTCTTTACAAACTCTTGTATCAAAAGCCTCACTTATTCCCTCAGTCAATTTATCAAAAATATCAAACGTAATTGGTAAAAATACTAAAACTGCTATAAAGTCAGGATTTTACTGGGGCTATACGGGTTTAATAAATAATATTATAAAACTTATTTTAAAAAATACTAAAAAAAAATATAAAATCATTCTCACTGGAGGAATGGCAGATTTATTTAAAAATTCGATTAATTCAAAATGTATAGTAAATAAAAATTTAACTATTAATGGTATTTTAAAAATTGCAAAAAAAAATTAAATGAGTGATGAATTATTATTTTGTCCATTAGGTGGATCTGGTGAAATAGGCATGAATATGAATCTCTTTGCCTACGGTAAACCAAGTAAAAGAAAATGGATAATTGTAGATATAGGAGTAACATTTGCAGATGATACAGTTCCTGGAATAGATATTATTTATCCAGACCCAGGATTTATAATTGATAAAAAAGATGATCTGTTAGGAATTGTACTTACGCATGCTCACGAAGATCATATTGGCGCTATATCTCATATTTGGCCTAAGTTAAAATGTAAAATATATGCCACACCTTTTACAGCATTGTTAATTTCAGAAAAGTTCAGAGAAAAAAAAATTGATATAAAGGATTATTTAAAAATCGTAGAATTAAATGGGATTATAAAACTAGACCCTTTTAAAATTGAATTTATTACACTTACACATTCTATTTTAGAGCCAAATGGATTAAAAATTGAAACACCAGTTGGCAACATTTTGCATACCGGTGACTGGAAATGTGACCCTGATCCTTTAATTGGAAATACGATAGACTCAAAAAGATTAAAAGATATAGGAAATGAAGGTGTGCTTGCAATGATATGCGACTCTACTAATGTTTTTAGTATCGGCAGAGCAGGATCTGAGTCAGAAGTAAGAAAAAATTTACTTAAAATTATAGAAAATTTAAAAAAAAAAATTTTAGTTACTTCTTTTGCATCTAATGTAGCAAGAATGGAAACTATATTTTATTGTGCTGAAAAGGTTGGTAGAAATATATCCTTAGTCGGCAGATCTATGAATAGGATTTTTAAAGCTGCAAAAAGTTGTGGATATTTAAAAAATGTAATTGATCCGATAGACTCAAGAGAGGCAAAAAAAATTTCTAGAGATAAAATTATTTACCTGTGTACAGGTAGCCAGGGTGAGCCAATGGGAGCAATGACAAGAATTTCTAAACACATTCATCCTGATGTATTTGTTGAAAAAGGAGATGCAGTTATATTTTCTTCCAAAATTATTCCAGGTAATGAAAAAAAATTGTACAAACTACATAACAATCTTGTAAGAGAAGAAATTGATGTAATTTCTGAAGAAAATTATTTTGTACATGTATCAGGTCATCCAAATAGAGAAGATTTAAAAGATATGTATAATTGGATAAAACCAAAAAATGTAATACCAGTACATGGAGAGCACAGACATATGGCTGAGCATATTAACTTTGCAAAAGAGATGCAGGTACCAAATGCTATTAAAGTTGAAAATGGTGATATAGTTAAATTATATCCTGGTAAAAAACCTGAGGTTTATGATAAAGCTCCATCAGGCAGGCTATACTTAGATGGAAACATAAGTGTAGAAGAAGATTCTCAATCAATAAAGGAAAGAAGATCATTGTCAGAAAATGGAATTTTGCATGTGAACATCATAGTTAATTCAAGTAGTGATAAATTTAAAAAACCAGTTATATCGTATCGTGGACTACCAATTTTAGATGATGAAGAATTTATTGAAGGCTTAGTGCAGCATGTTGGTAAATTACTAAAAACATTTTCTTTAAATAAAAAAAATCAAGAAACAAACGTTATTGATAAGCTTAAAATTGCTTGTAGAAAATACACAAAGGAAAAGACTGGAAAAAAACCACTAACCAATATAAATCTTATCAGAATCTGATAAAATGTATTTTTCAAAATTATTTATACCAATACTTAAAAACAATCCCACAGAGGCAAAAATTAAATCACATAAACTTATGTTAAGAGCTGGTATGATTAAACAATCATCAGCAGGCATATACTCGTGGCTCCCACTAGGTTTTAAAATAATGAAAAAAATAGAACAAATAGTAAGAGAAGAGCAAAATAGAGTTGGTGTACAAGAAATTTTAATGCCTACAATTCAATCAAGTGAAATTTGGAAAGAAAGTGGAAGATATGAAGATTATGGTGAAGAAATGCTTAGGATTAAAGACAGACAAAATCGAGATATGTTATATGGACCAACAAATGAGGAATTAATTACTGATATTTTTAGAACAAGCATAAAGTCCTATAAATCTTTACCACAACTTCTTTATCACATTCAGTGGAAATTTAGAGATGAATTAAGACCAAGATTTGGAATTATGAGATGTAGAGAGTTTTACATGAAAGACGCATATTCCTTTGACATAAATGACGAGGAAGCATTATTTTCATACAATAAATTTTTTTTATCATATTTAAGAACATTTAAAAGAATGGAATTATCAGCTATCCCAATGGCTGCAGACACCGGACCAATAGGAGGAAATTTATCACATGAATTTGTAATTCTTGCAGAAACAGGGGAGAGTAAAATTTATACTGATAAAAGAATATTTGATGTTAATAGCGATAACACACTACTTAATAAAAAATCTCTCGAATCTTTGAGATTAGATTTTGAAAAGTATTATGCTGTGACAGATGAAAAATTTGATGAAAAAGAATTTGAAAAAAAAGTATCTAAAGAATTTAGACTGAAAACAAAAGGTATTGAAGTAGGTCATATATTTTATTTTGGTGATAAATATTCTAAACCGATGAATGCAACAGTTGATTTTAAAGGAAAAAAAGAGTTTGTTAAAATGGGTTCGTACGGAGTTGGTGTTTCAAGACTTGTTGGCGCCATAATTGAAGCAAAGTACGATGATAAAAACGAAATTATGAAGTGGCCACTATCTGTATCACCTTATGATTGTGTAATTATACCAATGATAAATAAAAATGATAATTCAAATCTTGATAAAGCAAACAATATATTTAAATTTTTAAAAAATAAAAATATAGATGTTTTAATTGATGACACAAATGAAAACTTATCAACAAAAATAAAAAATTTTAATCTAATTGGTGTTCCATATCAAATAATAATTGGAAAAAAAACTGAAGGTGATTTATTTGAATTGAATGAAATAGGTGAAAAATCTAAAAATTTAAAAATTGTAGACATAGCAAAATTAATAAATAGCAAAAAAAAATAAATTGATATCACAATTAGAAAAAGAAGTTACTATAAGATATTTAAAAACAAGAAAAAAAGATGGTTTTTTAAATATCATTTCAATTTTCTCCTTTATAGGCATAACTTTGGGAGTAGCTGTTTTAATTATTGTAATGTCTGTAATGAATGGTTTTAGGGCAGAACTTGTAAATAAAATCACTGGCTTCAATCCACATGTTGTTGTGAAACCTTATGAAAAACCTTTAGAAAAAAAGTTATTTGAAAACATTGAGCTAAAAAATATCGCTAACAAAATTATTTTAAGCAATAATAGTGAAGGCGTAATAATAAATAAAGATTATACGAAAGGAATTCTTTTAAGAGGATATTCAAAAAAAAGTTTCAAAAAACTAGAAATAGTTAATAATAAAAATTTTACAGGAAATAAAGATATAAATATAAAACATATTTCAATAGGAAAAGAGCTCAGCTTAAATTTAGATGTCAAAATAGGTGATAAAATTCTTATTATGTCACCATCAGGAATAAGGACAATAGTTGGTAATTTTCCAAAGCAAGAAAGTTATATAATAGATTCAATATTTGATAGTGGTTTAGCTGATTTTGATTTAAATGTGGCATTTATAAATATAGAAGATTTAGAAAGTCTTTTTAATTTAAACTCTGATAGTAGATTTTTAGAAATTTATTTAAAAAAACCTACCGATATAGATTTTGGAAAGCTAAAAATTCAAAAAATTTTTTCAAATGAATTTATATATACATGGGCAGATATTAACAGTTCTTTATTTTCAGCCTTAAAAGTTGAAAGAAATGTAATGTTTATAATTTTATCATTAATAATTATAGTTGCAGCATTTAATATAATATCTGGTCTTACTATCTTGGTAAAAAACAAAACTAGGGAAATTGCAATTTTAAAATCTATAGGAGTTAAAAATAATTCAATATTGAAAATATTTTTTATGGTAGGTTTTATAATTGGTACTACAGCAACTTTTTTTGGAATTATTCTCGGAGTTCTTTTTTCTATATATATAGAAAAGGTTCGAGAAATTATTAGTGAATTATTTAATATAAGTTTATTTCCTGAAGAAATTTATTTTTTAAGTAAAATGCCATCAGAAATAAATATCAACTCTATAATTTTAATAGGCTTATGCTCTATTGTTTCAACATGTGTAGTCTCAATTTACCCAGCAATAAAAGCTTCAAATCTTGATCCTGTGAAAGGTTTGAAATATGAATGATATAATAGTATTAAAAAATATATCAAAGCATTTTAATTCAAAAAAAAAAATTAAAGTATTAAATAATATTAATTACAAATTTAAAAAAGGAAAAATATATTCATTGGTAGGACCATCAGGATCTGGTAAATCAACACTATTAAATTTAATCTCGTTAATTGATAGACCTACTTTTGGTAAAATTGAAATAGAAAATAAAATTATAAATTTTGATAAAAAATTATCAAATGATAATATAAGAGCAAAAAAAATCGGTATTATTTATCAAGAAAAAAATTTACTAAATGATTTTACTGCAATAGAAAATGTTTATTTAGCAAGACTGTCAATTGAAAATAGAAAAGACAAAGCAGTTAATGATGCAAAAAAAATTTTAAAAAAAGTTGGTTTGATTAATAGAAAAGATCATTATCCGACTGAGTTATCAGGCGGTGAGTCGCAAAGAGTTGCTATATCTAGAGCTTTAATCAACTCTCCACCAATAATTTTAGCAGATGAGCCAACAGGTAGCTTAGATCACAAAAACTCTAAAGAAATATTCAAAAGTTTATTTAAACTTAAAAACAAAGATAGAATAATAATATTTGCAACTCATAATAGATATTTTGCAAATATGGCAGATTGTAAAATTCAATTAATTGATGGTAAAATAAAAACTATCAATGAATGAATTAAAAAAATCTACATTTAATCACTTAAAAGTACATACACAATATTCAATATGCGAAGGCGCTGTCCAGATAAATTTACTAAAAAATTATTGTAAAGAAAATAAAATAAAATCCATAGGATTGTCAGATACATCTAATCTTTGTGGATCACTGGAATTTTCAGAAAAAATATCCAAAGCTGGAACTCAACCCATTATTGGTACACAAATATCATTTAAATACAAAGATGAAATTGGACTTTTACCATTAATAGCGAAAACTGAAAATGGATATAAAAAAATTATTGAACTTTCTTCAAAATCTTATTTAGAAAATGACAAACTTTCCGAACCACATTGCAAATTTGAGGAATTATTAAATAATATAGCAGATATTATAATTTTATCTGGAGGGTTGAATGGTTTAATTGGAAAACTATTTAGTAAAGGAAAAACTGAAAAAATAGAAGAAATATATAATCATTTAAGCAAAATCTACAAAACTAATTTTTATATAGAAATCCAAAGACATGGAGATCAAAATGAAAAAAATTTTGAAAACATAAATTTAAAACTATCAAAAAAATACAACATTCCAATCATAGCTTCACATGAAGTGTATTATATAGAACAATCAATGCACGAAGCTCATGATGCACTAATGTGTATTGGGTCTAAAAATTATGTAAATGACAAAAATCGACTTAAATTATCCAACCAGCATTACTTAAAGTCAAATGATGAAATGACAAATGTTTTTTCAGATTTACCTGAGGCACTTAAAAATAATTATAATTTACCCTTTAGGTGTAGCTTTAGACCTTTACCCTCAAAACCAATTCTGCCGAATTTAACTTCAGATAATGGATTAAAGCCTGAAGATTTATTAACTAAAGACTCAGTTTTGGGGCTAGAAAAAAAATTAGAAATTATTTTTGGTAAAAATAAAAATCAATTAAATAATGATGATAATTTTATTAAATATAAAGAAAGATTAGACCATGAAATTAAAATTATAACAGAAATGAATTATGCTAGTTATTTTTTAATAGTAGCTGATTATATAAAGTGGGCAAAAAAAAATAATATTCCAGTTGGACCAGGTAGAGGCTCAGGTGCAGGTTCACTAGTAGCTTGGTGCTTATCTATTACAGACATTGACCCTATAAAATTTAATCTTATATTTGAAAGATTTTTAAATCCATACAGAATATCAATGCCAGATTTTGATATAGATTTTTGTGAAGAAAAAAGAGATCTCGTATTCGAATACTTGAGAAAAAAATATAAAAATAGTGTTGCCCACATAATTACTTTTGGAAAACTTAAAGCTCGAATGGTTATTAGAGATGTTGGCAGAGTAATAGGACTTCCATATGGATTTGTTGATTCTATTTGTAAAATGATACCTTTTGATCCTTCTAGACCCATGAGTTTAAATGAATGCATTAATCAAGAACCTAGACTACAAAAATTAATTAAAGAAGATGGAAGAGTAAAAAAATTAATTGATCTATCATTAAATTTAGAAGGTCTTAATAGAAATATTGCAACTCATGCAGCAGGAGTAGTTATTGCAGATAAAAAATTGACTGAGATAGTGCCTTTATACAAAGATAATTCATCAAATTTGCTTTTACCATCTACTCAGTTTGACATGTATTCTGCTGAAAATGCCGGGTTAGTTAAATTTGATTTTTTAGGACTTAAAACGTTAACAGTAATTAATAAAACCAAAGAATTAATAAATGAAAATGGAAATAATTTTGAAATAGATAACATAGATTATGAGGATCAAAAAGTATTTGATCTTTTATCAAGTGGTAAAACAGTAGGATTGTTCCAAATTGAAAGTTCTGGAATGAGAGAAGCGTTAATGCAAATGAAACCTGATAGATTTGAAGACATTATAGCACTAGTAGCTTTGTACAGACCTGGCCCTATGAGCAATATACCTATATACAATGATTGTAAACATGGAAAGAGAAAACCTGACTACCTTCATACAAAACTAGAAAAAATTTTGCGACCAACATATGGTGTAATTATATATCAAGAACAGGTAATGCAAATTGCGCAAATTTTATCAGGATTTTCTGCAGCTGAAGCTGATATTTTAAGAAAGGCAATGGGGAAAAAGAAAAGAAGTGAGCTAGAAAAACAGAAACAAAGATTTATAGAAGGAGCTTCAAAAAATGGAATAAGTAAAGAAATTGCAGCAGGAATTTTTTTAAAAATAGAACCTTTTGCAGAATATGGTTTTAACAAAAGTCATGCCGCGGCATACGCTATAATTGCTTATCAAACAGCTTATTTAAAAAAATACTTTCCACATCAATTTTTTGCCGCATCAATGACTATGGAAATTTCAAATCAAAAAAAACTAAGCGAATTCCATGAAGAACTTAAAAGATTAGATATTAGTATAGTAAGACCTGACATTAATAAATGTTTTGCTGGATTTAAATCTGATGAAAAAAATTTTTACTATGCTCTAGGAGCTATAAAAAATGTTGGGTATAGCGCGGTATCAGGCATAGTTAATGAAAGAGAAACTAATGGAATTTTTAAATCCATAGATGATTTTATTTCTAGAATTAACCCTAAAGATATAAATAAACTTCAATTAGAAGGCCTTGTAAAAGCTGGAGCATTTGACAGCATCAACAATAATAGACAATCAATTTTTAATTCTATACCAAAAATAATCATAAAATCAAAAAACACGCATGAGAATAAATCATTTAATCAGAATCTTTTGTTTAATTCTGACGATGACAAAAAAGATGAAATAATTGAAATTATTAAAGACTGGCCTATAGACGAAAGACTCTCAAAGGAGTTTCAAACATTAGGTTTTTTTATTTCTGATCATCCTCTTAATCAATACAAGGAAATATTCAACCAGTATAAAATAATTGATTTTATTAGATTTAACAGTGATGAAGAGTTTAAAGAATCTAATATTGCATGTACGGTTCTTAAGATTCAAGAAAAAAAAACACAAAAAGGAAGTTCATATGCGATTGTAAAATTTTCTGATTTAAGTACTGTTTTTGAACTTTTTATTTTTTCAGATGTTTTTGAAATAAGCAGAGATATTCTAAAGGAAGGAAATTCTTTACTAATAACTTTAACTAAAAATTTTTCTAATGAAGAAAATAGATTTAAAAAAATAAATGTAAAAAAAATTACATCATTAAAAGAAACAACCAACAAACCTATTTATAAAGTTGAGTTCTTAATCAAAAATATAAATGAATTGGAGGAAATAAATAATTTATCTAAAATAGATGGAAAAACTGAAATTAAACTAACATTAAAAGATAATAACAAAAAAATTTTTTTCAAACTTAAAGAAAAACGTAAAGTAGATAAAGAATTTATAAATTCAATAAAAAACAAAGGTATTTCAACAATAATTAATTAAAAAAATACTTGTCTTCTTAACAATTAGTTTGTAAATACCAGCTTAAATTAATACGCACACAATTTGTGGTTTTATACCTCCGGTCCTTAAGTGGCAGATATTGTGGTGGCATAACCGGGAA
>MDTG01010215.1_pt1 | contig 23695 bp, 23 predicted proteins | sample 811421 | NCBI WGS metagenome assembly MDTG01 (sample SAMN05326645, study PRJNA326480) | marine metagenome | isolation source: seawater | place: Pacific Ocean: South East | collected 2011
GAGTGAATGCTGATATAGTAACTCCAGATGGTCGTTTTAATATTGGCACTGGTTCAACTCCCAACAAAAACTCAAGGATAGTAAAAATAGACTCTATTGAAAGCAATCAATTAGAATTATCTAAAATTTTTAAAATTTCATGGGTAACTCCGCAAATGTTACTTCTTTTTCATACAAGTATGAAAGAAAAAAGACAATTTATTGATCGTTTAGTTAACTACTTAAATCCTTCTCATATGAGTTATGTATATAAATTTGAAAAATTAATAAGAGAAAGGTCAAAAATAATAAATGATTTTAAGTTTGAAGAATTGTGGTTAGAAAGTTTAGAAAAAAATATTATTAATTTATCAATATTAATTACCCAAAATAGGCATAATTTAATGTCAGAAATAAATAAAATTAACTTACAACAATTAGATAAATTACAAGATAGTGACTTTCCATTAATAAATATTCATTTAGATAGTTTAATTGACTCCTATCTTACGAATGCTGGTGAAATAGAATGTAAAAATAAATTAATAAATATGTTGAGAGAGAATAGAAAAAATCAGAGTAGTTATTTCCCTGGTCCGCATAATTCAAATGTAAGTATTGTAAACCTAAAATCTAAAAAAGAAATAAATTTTTGTTCTACAGGTGAGCAAAAAATCATGTTAATATCATTGATTTTAAATCATTCAAAATTGCTTGAAAATTATTATAATTTTCCTCCTATATTACTTTTAGATGATATAGTTGAGCACTTAGATAAAAAACACAAACAGTCTCTTTTTTTAAAAGTGTCAAAACACAAATCTCAATGCTGGTTTACTTCTACAAATTTAAAATATTTTAAAAACTTTCCAATACCATATAAAGCAATTTCTGTGGATAATTTACAATCAACTTCTATTAATAGCAAAGAGTTAGTTTATGCATGAAAATACAAAGAAAAAAGATAAAGATAACATAGATTACGGTGCCGAGTCTATCAAAGTCCTAAGAGGCTTGGATGCAGTAAGGAAAAGACCTGGCATGTATATTGGTGACACAGATGATGGTTCCGGATTACATCACATGGTTTATGAAGTACTTGATAATTCTATAGATGAAGCTCTTGCTGGTTTTTGTGATATTATTAATATTAATTTACAAAAAGAAGGATCAATAAAAATTTCAGATAATGGCCGTGGTATACCAGTCGATATTCACCCAGAAGAAGGAATCTCAGCAGCAGAGGTTATAATGACACAATTGCATGCTGGAGGAAAATTTGACAATGATTCATATAAAGTCTCTGGAGGGCTTCATGGGGTTGGAGTATCAGTAGTAAATGCGCTATCAGAATATTTATTCCTAACAATATTTAGGGACGGAAAAAAATATTTTATTGAATTTCAAGAGGGAGTATCAAAAAGTCCATTAAAAATCATAGATGATGCTAATGATTCTAAAGGAACAGAAATAATTTTTAAACCTAGCATCAATACTTTTTCAAAAATAAATTTTGATTTTGCAACATTGGAGAACAGAATTAGAGAACTTGCTTTCTTAAATAGTGGTATAAAAATAAACTTAACAGATGAGAGATCTGAAGAAAACAAAAGTTTAACTTTTTGTTTTGAAGGAGGATTGAAGGAATATGTAAATTATTTAAATAGATCAAAAGTAAATATCCATGAAACAATAATAACAAGACATGAAAAAAATGATGTGACTCTAGAAATGGCAATGGGCTGGACTGATGTGTTTCATGAAACCACTTTATGTTTTACAAATAATATACCTCAAAAAGATGGAGGAACACATTTAGCTGGTTTTAGAGCAGCCTTAACAAGGGTTATAAATAATTATTCTTCAAATTTTGGGTATGCAAAAAAAGAAAAAATTCAAATTACTGGTGATGATTGCAGAGAAGGATTAACTTCTATAATATCATTAAAACTACCAGATCCTAAGTTTTCTAGTCAAACAAAAGATAAATTAGTATCAAGTGAAGTTAGACCAGTAGTAGAGCAGTATGTTAATGAATCACTATCACAGTGGTTTGAGGAGAATCCATCAGACGCCAAAAAAATTATTTCTAAAGTATATGACGCGGCTAGCGCAAGAGAAGCTGCAAGAAAGGCAAAAGAACTTACAAGAAGAAAAGGTGTATTGGATATAACAAGTTTACCTGGAAAACTTGCTGACTGTCAGGAAAAAGACCCATCCAAATCTGAAATATTTTTAGTTGAGGGAGACTCTGCTGGAGGTTCTGCTAAGCAAGGAAGAGATAGAGGAAATCAAGCGATATTACCTTTAAGGGGAAAAATTTTAAATGTTCAGAGAGCTAGGATTGACAAAATGTTATCATCTGCTGAGATTGGAACATTAATAACAGCAATTGGCGCTGGAGTAGGGAATGCTGATATGGATCTCTTGAAAGCAAGATATCATAAAATAATAATAATGACTGATGCAGATGTGGATGGAAGTCATATTAGGACATTATTATTAACATTCTTTTTTCGGCATATGAGACCTTTAGTTGAAGCAGGTTATTTATATATTGCTCAACCTCCATTATTCAAAGTTAAAATTGGAAAATCTGAAGTATATCATAAAGATCAATTCCATTTAGATAAATATCTAGTAAGTAACGGTATTAAAAATTGTAGCTTAAAAATTTCTGATAATGAAAATATTTTTGATGAAGACTTTAAATCAATGATAGAAAAATCTATTTTAGCAAAAAAATACATACGTTCATTATCAAAAAAAATTGGAAATGAAGAAATACTAAATCATCTTGCAGTTTTAGGTTGTTTTAATAATAGTTTTTTTGAGAGTGATGAAAAGATAAAAAGTGTAAAAGATTATTTCGTTAACAAATTATCCCAAAATTTTGAAACTTGGGATGTTGATTTAGATAAAGAAAGTAATGAGGTGAAGATTTCTAGAAACTTTAGAGATATTCTTGATAAATTTGTTTTAAAGAAAGAGTATTTAAATTATAGCGAATGTCTTGAATTAGATAAAATGTACGAAGAGTTAAAGTTGTTTTCTGAAAATGATGTAAAACTTATTAACGAAGAAAAAGAATATCAAATCAATGGTCCAGAGAATTTAGTTGAAATAATTCTAGAAAAGGGAAAAAAAGGTTCTCAAATAAGCAGATATAAAGGACTAGGAGAAATGAATCCTGATCAATTGTGGGAGACAACCCTAGATCCAAATTCAAGACATTTAGTACAAGTGAAAGTTGAGCACGAAAATAATGCTGAAGATACATTTGAAACTTTAATGGGAGAAGTTGTTGAGAATAGACGAAACTTTATCCAAGAAAACGCTCTCAATGTTTTAAATTTGGATATCTAATTAATTTAACAAATTATTATTTCTTAGTATTTCATCAGATATTATTTGAGATGTTATAGCTCCTAAAGTCCAGCCTAAGTGCCCATGCCCAGTATTGTAAAATATACCAGGTAACTTACCTTTTCCAACTTTTGGCATCATACTAGGTGTCATTGGTCTAAGGCCTGCCCAGGGTATACAATGTTCTGTAGACACATTTGGAAAAAGGTTGTTACACCATTTAATTAATGGAAAAATTCTATCATTTCTAATATCTCTATTATATCCATTAAATTCAGCTGTTCCAGCTATTCTAAATCTGTTTCTTCCTAACCTGCTAGTAACAATTTTTGCCCCATCATCAAGTAAAGAAACTGTGGGAGCTGAATCCTGACTTTTCTTATCATTTAAGATTACAGTTATAGAATATCCTTTAACTGGATAAATATTTATTTTATCACCGACAATGTTAGCTAATTGTTTACTATTCACACCCGCACAAACGACTAAACCACTAAAACTTTCTTCTTTTATCTCACTATTTTGTTTGTAGAAAATTTTAATTTTCCCATTTAAATGCTTTATATCTGTTACGTATGATTCAAAATTAAAAGCAACCCCTTTGTTTTTGCATACATAAGCAAGTTGTTTTGTAAATAAATGTATATCGCCAGTCATATCACTTTTGGTATAAAAACCAGCATAAATATTATCTAGATTAATAGTTGGTTCTATTTTATTAATTTCCTTAAGTGTTATTGGATATCTATCTAAACCAGCTTCATTTAACCAATTATTAACTTTAAGTCCATGTTGAAAACCTTCTTTTGAGTTACATAAATGCAGAATCCCTTTTTTTACCAGATCTATTTTTAAATTTTCTTTATCTATAATTTTATTCAATTCTTTTCTACTTTGAATTGCCATCTCAGCAGTTGCAATAGTATTTTTCTTATGATGGCGTATATTGGATAAAAACTCTATAACCCAACCTAACTTATGAAACGAAGGCTTTGGATTTAATAATAAAGGAGCATCTTTTTTAAGCATCCATTTTATACCTTGGATAACTGTTTTCTTGCTTGTCCAAACTTCTGCATTTGATGCAGATAATTGACCACCGTTAGCAAAACTGGTATCCATACCTGGATATCTTTCTTTTTCAAAAACAGTTACATTATAACCGTTATTAAGAAGTTTATATGCAGTAGTTACTCCAGTTACACCTGCACCTATAACAGCAATTTTTTTCATAAAATCTCCATGACACAAAACAATTACTAACCCATCTGTCATGGAACCTGAGAGATTGGCCAATTGGCTTACCCCTTCGGTGGGCATAAGAATGCCACTCTCCAGATTGTCAACTTTTTATGTTCCTTTTGCCTGAGAGTTTCCTGGGTTGTTGCTCCTTCGGCGGTATAAAACACTCTCACATAAAAAGAATAAGACATTATTACTTTACAGAGAAAAAGTTTGATTTCAATATTAATTTAATTTTTCAATTGGCCCATTTATTTCTAACCATTGATTGAATCCTCCTTCAATATGGGAAACGTTTTTTAAAAAACCCATTTGTTTGGCTGTAAGTGTACTAAGAGCCGACCTCCAACCTGAAGCGCAATAAAAAATAAAGTTATAATTTTTACTAAAAAAATCTTTATGATAAGGACTATCTGGATCAATCCAAAATTCAAGCATTCCTCTTGGGACATGCTTAGCGTCTTTTATTTTTCCTGTGTTTTTTAGTTCTCTTATATCTCTTAAATCTATAAAAAGGTAATTTTTATCTTTATGTAAATTAACAGCATCATTGGCACTAATATTAGAAATCTGCTTTTTGGCTTCATCTACTAAAAATTTAGATGATTTTGTTATATTTTTTTTTATCATATGATAGAAGTTAATATTAAATATATTTAAACATTTTTATAATAAGTTATATTAGAAAAGTATCAAAGAAAATGTTAACAAAAATAAACAATGCACATTTCCCAATAGAAAGAATAAATTTAAAAAATAAATTTAAAATTCCATTAATAAAAGATTTAAATCCTTTAGAGATAATTAAAATATATAATAATTTTTCATCACTTTTTCCTATTAATAATAGTGAAAACCTTAATACCAATGTTTCAAAAAACTTAAAAAATATTTTAGATAATTTTGATGTATTGTTTTTAGATGCTTTTGGAGTGATAAACGTCGGAACTAATTTAGTTCCAGGAATAATTGACACAATAAACAAAGCAAGAGACAAAGGTATTATAATTATAATATTAACTAATGGAGCAACATTTAGCTCATCAAAAAAAATTAATCAGTTTTTTGATTTGGGTTTAGACTTTTCTTATGATGAGATTATATCTAGTAGGGATGTTGCAGAAAGATTTTTGTCTTTAAATCAACCAGAAGGCTTTATTGGGGTTTTAGGAAATAGAGATGAAAAAATAAAAATATTAAACAAAGAAACTCTTAATTTAGAAAGTAATTTTGATAAATTTGATGAGGTAAGTTCATTTTTATTTTTAGGGACCAGTAATTGGGATCCTTTATTTCAAGATATTTTGAGAGAATCTTTATTAAATAAACCAAGGCCATTTTTTGTTTCTAACCCTGATATAGTGGCACCTCATTTAGATAAATTTAGTATTGAACCAGCTTTTTATGCTTTCCATTTGATAAATGAAGGGGTTAATCTTCCCATATGGTTTGGAAAACCTTTTCCACAAATCTTTGAGATGGCATTAGAACGAGTGGAAACAATAACTGGCAGGAATGTAAATCTATCAAGAGTAGGTATGGTTGGTGATACATTACATACGGATATTTTGGGTGCAAATTCTTTTGGTATTAAGTCTATATTAATGACTAATCATGGGTTATTCAAAGACGAGAAAATTGCTGGAATGATTAAAAAAACTGGAATTATACCAGATTTTATAGTTGAAAGTCCATAATGGTGGTTTTGTTATGAAAAAAACAGTTTTAATAACTGCTGGTGCTAAAAGGTTAGGAAAAGTAATAGCTGAATCAATGATAAAAAAAAATTGGTCTGTAATATTACATTATAATTCGTCTAAGATAGAGGCTGAAGAAACAGCCCATGAGTTAGAAAAAAAAGGTGGGGATGTATCGACCTATCAGGCAAATTTTCTTGATTTAGAGAAAACAGAAAAATTTATTGAAACTATTTTGAAGCAAAAAAAAGACTGGTTTGGTCTTATTAATAATGCTGGTTTATTTAAGTATGATTCGGGTGAAAATTTTCATTTTAAAGATTTTAACAATCATATGCTTATAAACTTCACAGTACCGGGTTTATTGACTCAAGCATTATACAAAAAAATAAAAAGAAATAATTCAGAAAAAAATGATATGAATATAGTTATTAATATTCTAGATGCAAAGATTTTTGGTCTTAATCCTGATTATTATTCATATACATTATCTAAACTATCAATGTATGGGTTAACTAAAATGGCTGCTCTTTCTTATGCTCCAATCTTAAGGGTTAATGGTATAGCTCCAGGTATAATATTGCCAGCTAAAGGACAAAATAATGAACAATTTGAAAAAGCCCATAAAAAAAATTTATTAAAAAAATCTGCTAGTATTGATGAATTAAAAAATGCATTGTATTTTTTAATTAATACACCATCAATGACAGGACACGTTTTGGTTTTAGATGGAGGTTCTCATCTCTATCCCCCTAGAAGAGATGTATCAATAGATGAGTAATTAAGAGAAATTATAATGAAACAAAAACTTTTTATCGAAGAATTTGAAGTTTTAGCTTCTATTGGTGTTTATGAAAATGAAAAAAAAAGAAAACAAAGAATTGTATTTAATGTTGAAATTCAACTTAAGGAAAGTAATGCTCCCTTGAGAGATAGATTAACAGAAGTTACAGATTATGGTCAATTTAGAAAAATTATCTTAAATAAGATCGACGGAAAACATTATAACCTACTTGAAAAACTAGCTAAGGATATTTCTAAAGAATTTTTTAAAATTGATACTATTGAAAAAGTAAGAATCAAGATTACAAAACCAGATATTTTTGATGACTGCACAGTCTCATTTCAGATTTCAAGTGATTAAAAGGTATCTTTTTTATTTCTTAAATATTGGAAAGTCTCAGTTTGATTTTTATTTTCAAGACCTAAAGACTTTTTAAAATCTTTATTATCACATTGCAAAAAAGGGTTTAATTTTTTTTCTTCGCCTAATTTAAATGGGATAGTAAAATCACCATTCTTTCTCAATTTAAAAATTTGATCATATTTTTTTTTTATGTGAACATTATTAGGCTGAAGATAAATACAAAATTTTGCATTTGATAAAGTATATTCATGTCCACAAAAAACATTTGTATTATCTGGCAAATCTTTTAATTTTTTTAAACTATTTTTCATTTGTTCCATAGTGCCTTCAAAAACTCTACCACAACCTAATCGGAACAAAGTATCACCTGAAAATAAAATTTCTTCATTTTTTAAATAATAACAAACATGCCCTAAAGTATGACCAGGCGTAGAAATTACTTGAGTGTTAATTCCAACAATATTAATTATGTCTCCGTCTGAAACATATTGTTCAACTTTATTAATTTTTTCTTTATCATAAAGTGGTGCAATTAATTTAGATCCCCAAAGATCAATTAATTCATTATTTCCAGCAATATGATCATAATGATGATGAGTATTAATTATTTCGTCTAAATTCCAATGCTTCTCTTTTAACCTTTTAATAATTGGCTTGGGATCACCAGGATCAATTACTGCAGTTTTCGAATTTTTTTCATTATGAATGATATAAACATAATTATCACTTAAAACTGGAACAATTTCGATTTTGATCATAATTTTTATTTTAGTTAAAGTTTAAAAATATGTTACTAGTTATATCTTAATTGTTAAAGTTTTAATAAGGTTTTTTTTAAATGAGTAAATTAGAAAAGCTAAGAGTCGAAATTGATTTAATTGATAGAAATATTAGTGAACTTATTAATAAGCGTTACTCTCTAGCTGATAAAATAATCAAAGTTAAAGGAAATAAATTTCCATTTGATCCACAAAGAGAAAATAAGCTTTTAAAAAAAGTTATAGATTATGGTCTGGATGCATTAATTGTTGAAAGAATTTGGAGACAAATAATATCTTCTAACTTGGCAAGACAAAAAAAGATGAAGATTGGAATATTAGATAATGATAAGTATACCATTGCTGCTTATGAAACTTATTTTGGTCCATATTATAAAACTTGTTTTTTTTCAAAAAAAGATGATTTATTTAATTCCTTGGATAAAAGAAAAATTGACATAGGGTTTATTGACAAAATGGAATCATTGGTTGAGGAGAATTATAAGGATTTAGTTTGTGTTGCTGATTATCCTTTAACAGGAACGTTTTATAAAAAAAAGTTTTCTATATTAATTAATAAAAGAAATTAGGTTTCACTCATTATGTCTCTTTTACCAAGAAAATCTATTACAGAGTTAATTTCATATAAGCCAAATTTTGGTAAATCCAATTTTAAAAATACTATTAGGATGTCAGCAAATGAGAATCCATTAGGCTGTTCACCTAAAGTTTTAAAATCAATGAAGTCTATTCAGTTTAATAGGTATCCTCCTCAAGTCAGTGAAAACCTAATAACATCTATTTCAAAAAGATTTGATTTGGATAAAAATAAAATTATTTTAGGAAATGGATCTGATGAATTAATCTCAATTCTAGCTCAATCATTTATTAATTATGAGGATGAAGCAATTTATACTGAATACGGTTTTTTGCAGTTTCCTCAAGCAATCGCAGTCTCAGGAGGCAAAGCAGTTATTGCTAAAGATAAAAATTTAACTGTCTCAGTAGATAATATTTTAAATATGATTACACCAAAAACTCGAATAGTTTTTCTTGCAAATCCTAATAACCCGACTGGAACTTTTATTGATAAAAGAGAAGTTATTAGACTAATTGAATCACTCCCAAAAAATATTCTATTAGTTTATGACGCGGCTTATGCTGAATATATTAACAATCCAGAATATACTGATGGTATAAGTTTAGTGAATAAGTATGAAAATGTGGTTATGCTAAGAACTTTTTCGAAGTTGCACGGTTTAGCTGGAATTCGATTAGGATGGGGATATAGTTCTGAAAGTATTGTTAAAACATTAATGTCAGTCAGAGGCCCATTTAGTGTAAATTCTATCGCAATTGAAGCAGGTATAGTTGCAATTGAAGACAAAGATTTTCAAAAAAAATCTTTTAATTACAATAAGAAACATATGAAATGGTTTGAAAAAGAACTAAATAAATTAAATATGTTGTATCAGAAATCTGTTACAAATTTTATTTTAATAAAGTTCCCTATCTTAAAAAACAAAGATGCAGAATCTGCAGAAAATTTCTTTTCTGAACAAGGTATTTTGGTTAGAAATATGACAGCTTATAATTTAAAAGAATATATAAGGGTATCTTTAGGAACTGTTGAAGAGAATATAAAATTTATTAATAGCTTAAAAAAATTTTTAGAGATTTAAAATGAATTCAGATATTAAAAATATTGCAATAATTGGTTTAGGTTTGATTGGAAGTTCTATATTACACGCATTGAAGGTTAAACATAATAATCAATATAAAACATATGCCTATGATATAAATGAAAAATATAGGAGTATAATTAAAAAAATGGATATCTCTTATAAGGTTTGTAACAAAATTAGTGAAGCAGTTAAAAATGCAGATTTAATAATTTTAGCTATACCTGTCGGTTCGATGGGGAAAGTAGCCAAAGATATTAACCCGCATGTAAAAAAGGGGACTATAATAATTGATACAGGTTCAACAAAGATTTCAGTTATTAAAGATGTAACCCCATTTATCCCTGATCATTCTTTTTATATCCCTTCTCATCCATTGGCAGGAACAGAACATTCAGGTCCAGAATCAGGCTTTTCATCACTTTTTGAAAATAGATATTGGATAATAATTTCAGCTAAAAAGAACTCTAATACAAAATTAATAGAAAAATTTTTTATAAAATTAGGTGCTGTTGTAGATTATATGAATGCAGAATATCATGATAAAATAATGGCAATGACATCTCATTTGCCTCACTTAATAGCTTTTACAATAGTAGGAACTGCAAATCAGTTAGAAAAAGATTTAAAAAATGATGTAGTAAGATATTCTGCAACAGGTTTTAGAGATTTTACTAGACTAGCTTCATCTGACCCTACTATGTGGCGAGATGTTTTTACAAATAATAGTGATTCTGTATTAGAAATGTTGCAAAGGTTTAATGAAGATTTAACTTATTTACAAAAGTTGATTAGACAAAAAAATGGCACAAAATTGTATAATTTTTTTAAAAATACAAAAATAATTAGATCCAGAATAATAGATGCTGGACAACATGAATTAGAAGATGTAAAAAAATAATTTTTTAAGTAAAAATTATTCTAATTCTAGTAACTACAAATTTTAAATATTCAAAGAAATAATTTTTAATTTTCTTTTCTAAACCTTCATCATTATTTTTTAAAACAAAAGGGATGATTTTAATTTCAATCAGAATTTTTTTAAATTCGATTAATGCTCGTGGCATATGATAGTCACTAGTAATTAAAGTTATAGATTTAAAATTATTTTTTTTAATCCACTTATATGTTTCCAATGCATTTGACATTGTGTTTTTAGATTTATTTTCAATATAAATGCAGCAATTTAATTTATCTCTATAAAAATTATTTTTTGGTAAAAAAGTTGAAACTATTTTTTTGTTAAACCCTTTTCCAGCACCACTTATAAGTAAATTATATTGTTTTGAATCCTGAACTATAAATAATTTTAGAGTTTGTTTTATTCTATTAGTTCCTCCAGTTAAAACCACTAGGTTATTACTTGGATTTACATCATTTTGAAATAAAAAAATTGTTTTATAAAATTTTGTAAAATCAAAAAGTATATAAGATATAATTAAAAATAATGTGATTAATAAATAAAATTTTTTGATATAGTTTTTCATAAATTTTACAAAACTTTAAAAATAGTTGGAATAGTCCATTAACTTATTATACATTAAATCTTTTAAATTTGTGAAATATATCATGATAGAATATTGTATTAAATGTGGAACCTCCTTTAAAGTAGACAAAGAAAAAATAACAAATTCTATAAAGGTTTTTAGGTGTAGTTTATGTAACTATGAATGGTCAATAAATGACAATTTTATTGTTAATAAAAATGAAAGTAACGAATCTGATGATGAAAACGTTAAAAAGGAACTAGAAGCTATACGTTCAGAAATAAAAAAAAATACGGATAAAATTTCAGAAAAAAATATTAATAATCAAAACTCCAAAGAGTCCAAAGATTTACAAAAAATTAAAAAAAATAAGATTTATAATATAAAAAATAAATCTGTTACTGAGATAGCTTCAGAAATAGCTGAATCAAATGTCAAAAAAGAAATTTCAACTAGTAAAGAGTTTAAAAAAAAATTTGACTTAAAAAAATCTGATCAGATCCTAGAAAAAGAAAAAGCTGTTGTAACTTCATCAAGTATTAAAGTGCCTTTTTTTCTGTTATTAATCATTTTATTATTTAGTGCCAGTATTTATTTTAGAAGTACAGTCGTTGGGGTTAGTTATGCCTATTTCCCAAATTATACAGATATATTTTTTCCAAAAATATATAATTTTTTTAAAAAAATTAAAATACCATTTAATGCAGAATTAAACAAAATAGAAATATCAAATTTTGGTGCAACTTATGAAAAAAATGCAATTAAATTTTTTGGTAGTATTAAGAATAATTCAGTTTTTCCAATTATAGCACCATCAATTAAAGCTATTGTTGTGACCGAGGATGGAAAAATATTAGCTGAAACACTTATTCCCATAGAGAAGAAATATATATTGTCAAAAAATGAATTACGTTTTTCTTATTTATTTAAGACAAATAAAAGTTTTGATAATACAACAGTCAGAGCAACTCTTTTAAAGGAAATTCAATTAAAAAGCTAAAAATCAGGAACAATATCTTTTTCCATTAATTTTTCAATACTTTGTCTTTTCCTTAGCAAAAAATCTTTACCTTTATGAATTATAATTTCAGCAATATTAGGTCGAGCATTATAGTTTGAACTCATAACACTTCCATAAGCACCAGCAGACATAATTCCTAAAAACTCATTTTTAAACATTTTTTGTATATTTATGCCCAAGCCAAAAAAATCTCCAGTTTCACAAATTGGCCCAACAATATCATACATTGTTAAAACTCTTTCATTCTTTTTTTGCAAAGGTTCAAATCTATGAGATGCATTGTATAATGTTGGTCTAATAAAATCATTCATACCAGCGTCTACTATTAAAAATTTTTTAGTTAAAGTTTTTTTTGTTCTTATTACTTTTGTAATCAAGGTTCCAGAGTCAGCTAAAAGTGCTCTCCCAGGTTCAATGTTAATGTTGAAATCTGCATTAATAAATAATTCAGTAAGAATTTTTTTTAAATTATTAAAATTTTGGATTTCAAATTTTTCGTAGTTTACACCAAAACCACCACCTAGATCCAAATTATCTACTTTAAAGCCTTGGCTTTTTAAAAAAACAGCAAGTTTTTTTAACTCAGAATATGTTTTTTTAAAAACGTTAAAATCAAATATCTGAGAGCCAATATGAATAGCCAATCCTGCTGGTTTAAGGTAATTAGAATGTGAAATGATTTTATAAACGTTTGGTATTTCTTTTAAACTTACACCAAATTTCGAATTTTCATCACCAGTAAAAATCTTCTCATGTGTTTTAGCTTTTATATCTAAATTTACTCTAACCGCGACATGAACAGACTTTTTTAATGTTTCTGTTAAGCTTAGCAAATCATTTAATTCTTCTACAGATTCTATGTTAAGTTGCTGGATGTTTTTTTTTATAGCAAATTCAATTTCATTTATTTGTTTTCCAACGCCTGAAAAAATAATTTTTTTAGGACACATTCCAGCTTTTAAACATTTTTTTAACTCACCTATTGAAACTACATCAGCGCCACATCCTAATCTAGATAGTAATTTGATAATGCCAAGGTTATCATTAGCTTTAATCGCGTAATGAATTTTTCCATTTATAGGTTCTAAAGCTCTTAAAAAACTTTCATAAGTTTTTTCAATTAGATTACCATCATAAATAAATAGAGGAGATCCATATTTATTGACTAAATTTTCAATTTTTATGTTTTGAATTTTTAGAATGTTATCCTTATCTCTATAAAACCCTAAATCATTCATTTCTCAACTTTTTGTTCATTTGGTCTTAATGGATCAGCTTTTTTCCCACACGAGGAAGCAAAAATTAAACAAGTTAATAAGCATGATAAAATAAAAACTGATTTATTATTTAAATTATAGGTATCTTTTTTTTGCATCACTAATAGCTTTTTTTACAAGTCTGGGAGAGGTTCCCCCGAAAGAAGTTTTTTTATTGACTGAAACAAATGGATCTAATGTTTTTAATGCATTTAAATCAATTTTTTTTTCAATTTTTTTTAAATCTTCTAATGATAATTTATCAAGACTACAATTTTTTTTCTCTGCAAGCAAAACAATTTTACCTGTTATTTTATGAGCGTCTCTAAACGGAAAATTTAAATTAGTAACTAAATAATCTGCTAAATCAGTTGCAGTAGGGTATCCTTTGCTCAATGCTAAAAGCATTTCTTCTTTGTTAACTTCTATTGAATTAATAATACCAAACAAATTTTCTAAACACATTTTTATTGTTTCAGCCGAGTCAAATACAGGTTCTTTATCTTCTTGAAGATCTTTGCTATAAGCAAGAGGTAATCCCTTTATAATTGAAATTAAATTTATTAAATTTCCAACTAATCTGCTTGATTTTCCTCTTGCTAATTCAGCCGCATCCGGGTTTCTTTTCTGTGGCATAATACTAGATCCTGTTGTAAAATTTTCACTCATAGTTACAAAATTAAATCTTTGAGTAGACCACATTATTAGCTCATCTGAAATTCTAGAAATATGAGTTGAAATTAAACATAAACTTGAAATAAATTCTATTGCAAAATCTCTACTTGATACAGCATCTATGGAGTTTCTAGAAGGAGAATCAAAATTAAGTTTTTTTGCAACAAAATGTCGATCAATTGGATAACTAGTTCCAGCAAGTGCAGCTGAACCTAAAGGGCATTCATTTAATCTCTTATTACAGTCATCTAATCTAGATCTATCACGGCCAAACATTTCAACATATGCAAGTAAATGATGTCCAAATGTAATAGGCTGTGCAACTTGTAAATGTGTGTATCCTGGCATTAAAACATTAAAGTTTTTTTCAGCTTGAGAAATGAAAGAAAATTGTACTTTTTTTATTAGATTATCAATGATTTTAATTTCGTTTCTTATCCACATTTTTAAATCAGTAACAACTTGATCATTCCTAGATCGTGCTGTGTGTAATCTTTTTCCAGCGTCACCTATTAAATCAATTAGCCTACTTTCAATATTCATATGTATATCTTCAAGTTCATTTTTAAAAACAAAAACATCATTTTCTATTTCTTTTTTTACCTTTAGTAAACCACTCTTGATCTCAGAAAAATCTTTTTTAAGAATTATTTTTTGTTTTGCTAACATTTCCGCATGTGCTAAAGAACCTTCAATATCTTGAAGATATAACTTTTTATCAAAATGTATTGAAGAGTTAAATTTTAACATTTCTTTGCTCGATGAATGTGTATATCTTCCACCCCAAACTTTATTTTTATTTATTTTCTTACTTCCCAACATTTTGTATACTTTTAATAATTATAATTATTTATAGAATAATTAATTTAATACACTAATGAAAAAAGAGAAACAAATTGTTTAGATATTTTAAAAATTTATATTTTATACCATTTTTTTTTATTTTTTTGTCTCAAACAGCTTATGCAGAAAAAAATATATTTTTAAAAAATAATGATAAATTGTTTAACATAACAATCATTAACCAAAAAAATCAAAAAATTCAGACCTATAAAATTTTTGAGAAAAAAAACAAATATTTAATTAATTTTTGGGCAACATGGTGTCAACCATGTAAAAAAGAACTGCCAGATTTAGAAAAAATACTTAAAAATTTAGAAGATATTAATCTAAAGATTTACATTGTATCAATTGACAAAAAAAACATAGAAGAACAAAAACTATTTTTAAAAAAGAATAATATATCTTTACTAACGCCCTTTTTTGATCCTGATATGAAATTTTTTAACTCTTTAAATTTAAGAGGTATCCCAACCACTATTCTTATTAAACAAAATAGGGTTATAAGAAAAAAAGAAGGAATAATTCCATTTAATAAAAATGTAATTGAAGAGTTAAAGGAAATTTTTAATTAATTTTTTTTTCCATTTCTGGGATTGCTTTAAATAAGTCATCTGCCAGACCATAGTCTGAAACCGAAAAAATTGGGGCTTCATCATCTTTGTTAATGGCAACAATAACTTTACTATCTTTCATTCCAGCTAAATGTTGAATAGCTCCAGAAATTCCTATCGCAATATATAAATTTGGAGCAACGATTTTACCAGTTTGTCCTACTTGCCAATCATTTGGAACAAAGCCAGCATCAACAGCGGCTCTACTAGCTCCCATAGCAGCACCTAATTTATCTGCTAATTTTTCTAAAATTTTAAAGTTTTCACTTGAACCGACACCTCTTCCACCAGATACAACTATTTCAGCTGATGTAAGTTCTGGTCTTTCACTTTTAGCAATATCAGCTTTTAAAAATTTTGTATTATTATTTTTTAAAGTATCATTGATAATTTCAATTTGACATGATCCATCCCCAATGACACTTTCTTCAAAAGCTGTTGACCGAACTGTTATAACTTTAATTTCATCATGACTTTTACAAGTTGCTATTGCATTTCCTGCGTAAATTGGTCTTTTGAATGTATTTTCATTTAAGACTTCAATAACATCTGGGATAATCATACTATTCAACAAACCCGCCAATCTAGGTGCAATGTTTTTTCCAATTGCGTTATTAGTAAAAAGTATATGGCTGTAACTGGAAGAAAATTTCATTATAAATTCTGAACAATTCTCTGAAAGAAAATTTTTATAGCATTCATCTTCATTCATATAAATTTTTTCAATTCCTTTAATTTTTGAAGAAGTAGATCCTACCGATTTGCAATCATTACCAATTATAAGTAAGTCAACTGTCCCAATTTTTTTTGCTGCTGTTATTGTGCTTAAGGTAGATTTATTTAAATCCACATTATTATGATCAACAATTACTAAAGTTTTCATGATATCCTCGTTTAAATTACCTTTGATACATTTTTTAATTTTTCTAATAAATCATCAACTGACTTAACCATTACACCAGATTCTCTGTTTTTAGGCTCTTCTACTTTTAAAATTTCAAGTTTTGGTAATATGTCAACTTTTAGATCTTCTACTTTTATTTCCTCAATAGGTTTTTTCTTAGCCTTCATAATATTAGGAAGACTGGCATATCTTGGTTCATTTAATCTAAGATCAGTAGTTATAATTGCTGGTAGTTTTATTTCTAAATGTTCTATCCCTTCATCTACTTCTCTGCTGACTTTTGCTATAGAATTATTTATTTCAACTTTACTTGCAAAGGTTGCAAGAGACCAACCTAACAGTGCAGATAACATTTGGCCAGTAGCATTCATATCGTCATCGATAGCTTGTTTTCCCATAATTATTAAATCTGGTTTTTTTTGTTTAATTATAGAGTATAAAATTTTTGCTACAGATAAGGGCTCTAATAAACTTTCTGTGTTTACGAATATTCCTGAGTCTGCTCCCATAGCTAATGCGTTTCTAATCGTTTCTTGAACTTGAGTGTTCCCTATGGATATTGCAACAACTTCATTAGCGATGTTTTGTTCTTTAAGTCTTAATGCTTCTTCAACAGCAATCTCATCAAATGGATTCATTGACATCTTTACATTGTCAAGTTCCACTCCTGATTGATCGCTTTTAACCCTTACTTTAACGTTATAATCTACAACTCGTTTGACAGGCACAAAAATTTTCATTTAAAACTCCATTGAAATTGGTTAATTTTAATCATTGATACTGACCTGGCTTCCATAATACATCTTTTTGACCATTTTTATTTAAAACTCTACTGAGAACAAATAATAGATCAGACAATCTATTTAAATAGATTAATGAAAATTTATTTATATTATCAATTGATGATAAATAACTTAAGTCCCTTTCAGCCCTTCTAGCTATAGTTCTTGCTAAGTGAAGCCAAGATGATATTTCACTACCTCCAGGGAGTATAAAAGAATTTAAGGGTTCTAAATTTTTGTTATACATATCAATTTCTTTTTCAATATTTTTAACCTGACTTTCAACAATTCTTAAAGCACTTTGATTTTCTTGGTTAAGGTTTGGGGTTGATAAATCTGCTCCTAAATCAAACAAATCATTTTGAACTTGTTTGAATAGCTTCAAAATTTCAATGTTTTTATTTTTACTATTGTTTAATAAAAACACAATTAAACCAAGAACTGAGTTTAACTCATCCACGGTGCCGTATGCAGAAGGTCTTGCGTCATGTTTTTTTACCCTTGATCCATCAGATAAGCCGGTTGAGCCATCGTCTCCTGTTTTTGTATAAATTTTATTGAGTTTAACCATCATTAGATCTTTTAAGTAATAAAATAGTTACAAATATAATTATTGCAATAGCTTGAAATACTATTCGATATCTCATAATTATGTTGCTTTTAGATTTATTATATTCTCCTCCTCTAGCCATAGTAATAATTCCCCAAGCCAAAATTAAAAAAACAATAAGTAAAGACATAAATATTATGATGTTTGAAAGTGTAAGCATTAAAATAAACTTTCCTTAAATTCTTTTTGTTTTCTTAAAAAAGATGCCTTGACAGTGTTGTACATTAAACAAGCAATTGTCATAGGCCCGACCCCACCTGGTACAGGGGTTATTTTTTTTGCCAATTGACATACTTCTTCAAATTTAACATCACCTACAAGCTTATTTTTTTCTTTTTCAACTATTCTATTAATGCCAACATCAATGATTATTGAATTTGGTTTTATATAGTCTGCGGTAATATATTCAGGAATTCCAATTGCTGCTATCAAAATATCAGCTTTTTTAGTTATTTCCATTAAGGACCTAGTTTTTGAATGAGTTAAAGTAACAGTACAATTTTCTTTTATTAATAATGCTTGCATTGGTTTTCCTACGATATTTGATCTTCCAACGATAGTAACATTATACCCACTTAAATTTTTTTCTTCATTTTTTAATAAATACAAACAACCTAATGGAGTACAAGGTACTATAGAGTCATTTCCTAAACAAAGGTTACCAAAATTTAAGGGATGAAAACCATCCACATCTTTTAAAGGCATTATAGAGTTTATAATATTTTCTGTAAAAATATGTTTTGGAAGAGGAAGTTGGACTAAGATACCATCAACATTTTCGTTATAATTTAATTTGTCAATTTGTTTTAATAAATCTTCCTCAGTTGTATGTTCTGGTAAGGTGATTTCAATTGAGTTAATATTAATTTTTTTTGCAGTTTTAATTTTGTTTTTAACATAAATTTTACTTGCGGTATCATTACCTATAATTATAACTGCAAGACATGGCGGACGATTATACAAATTTGTAAAATCTTCTACCTTTTTTGAAACTTCTATTAAGAAATTATCAGCACTTAATTTTCCATTTATGATTTTGTCTAAGTTGTAAATCAAGTAAATCTCTTAAATCACCAAATTTTGCTTAATAAGGTTTCTAAAAAAAGACAATAATAAAATAACTATTACTGGGGAAAAATCCATTCCTCCTATAAAGGGAACAAATCGTCTAACTTGAATTAAAAGTGGTTCGTGAAGGGCAATCAAAGCTCTAACAATTCTATCAACTAATTTATTATATCGATTAATGAAGTCATATTGTATTAACAAGGTTAATATTACATATAAAATTAACGTGTAAAGGTAAATTGAAATAATTTGATCAATTAATATTAAAAATGCATTCATATTCAACTTAAAAAAAGGTATGTTAAGGTCTTACATATATAATATATTAATATTTTAAAAATAAAATAGGAGTTTTATGAAACCTTTTAAATTAATATTTTTAATTCTATTTTTGCTTATTGGAAATGCAAATGCATCTTATGATAAAAACAAAACAAATAAATGGAAAAAAATCATAATAGAAGGAAGTAATAAAAATGTAAAATTTCATGCTTGGGGGGGGTCAAAAAATATTAATCAATACATAAATTGGGCAGGAGAAAGAGTAAAAAAAATTTATGGTATCAACCTTAAACATATAAAAATAAAAGATACAAGCCAGGCTGTAAAGAAAGTTTTGTACGAAAAAATTTCCAAAAAAAATCAAGAAGGTTCAATTGATTTAATTTGGATTAATGGTGAAAATTTTTCTTCTATGTTAAATCATAATTTATTAATGTATCAGAATTGGATTAAAGAGTTACCTAACTCCAAATATTTAGATTTAGAAAAAGACTCTAGCTTAATGTATGATTTTGGAATTTATAATGAGGGAAGAGAAATGCCCTGGGGTTTATCTCAACTAATATATTTTTATGATAGCTCCAAAGTCTTACAACCTCCAAAAAATGTCTATGAATTAAAGGATTATATTTTAAAAAATCCAGGGAGATTGTCTTTCCCTCAACCTCCAGATTTTACAGGCACAAGTTTTTTAAAGCAAATTTTATCTGAGATAACTAATAAAAGTCCTCTTTTAAAAGAAAAGTTTCAACCAAATAAACATCAGGCTATTTTAAACAAATTATGGATATGGTTAGACGAAGTAACCCCGTTTTTATGGAAGAAGGGTAAGCATTATCCAAAAAACTATTTATCTTTATCTCAATTATTGTCTGATGATGAAATAGACCTTAGTATGTCATTTAACATATCTTTTCCATCAAATGAGGTTTTAAAGGGAAACTTACCTTTAACAACAAAAAGTTATATTTCAGAAAATGGATCTTTAGCAAATACTCATTATCTGACAATCCCATATAATGCTTCAAACCCTTCTGCATCTAAATTGGTAGTAAATTTTTTGATTTCACCTGAGGCTCAATTAAAAAAACAGGATTCTAAAATATGGGGTGACCCAAATATTTTATCATTTAAGAAACTTGAAAAAAAATGGTTAAAAAAGTTTGATGAATTGTCAGAAGGCCCTGCAAAAATAAGTCAACCTGATTTAGACAATAAAATCCCAGAACCTCATCCGTCTTGGGTATTGGAGATAGAAAAAGAATGGCAAAAAAGGTACGGTTCAATAAATTGAAATGAATAAAAAAATATTTTTTTACTTATGCTCATTAATTGTAATCATAATTTTTTTTCTTATATCAATGCCAATTTTTATTGGTTTTGGGGGAACAGTTTTACAAAGTTTAGGATTGTTTTTTATTGAAGAGAGTAAGGTCACATTTACTTTTTTTAAAAATTTAATTAATTTACCCGGTCTCAAAAAGTCAGTCTTTTTAACAATTTTTGTTGGGTTTCTATCTACTTTTATATCATTAATCATTTCTCAAATTATATTATTAAAAGTATTTTCTTCTAATTATTACTTGCTATTACAAAAATTAATAATTCCTTTGATAGCTTTTCCTCATGTCACTATGGCTGTAGGTGTAACTTTTTTATTTTCATCTAGTGGATTTTTTTCAAGAATGTATTCAGTTTTTTTTACTGGGCTAGAAAGACCTCCTAATTCAACATTATTTCCAGATGATTATGGTTTTTTTTTAATTTTGGGTCTAATTTTAAAAGAAACCCCATTTTTTTTATTGATGTCTGTAAATATTTTGGCTCAATTTAAATCTAATCTTGTTTATGATTTAGGAAAAACTCTTAATCATGTCTCATTTGGCTCTTGGATTTATTTTATTTTTCCACAGTTATATAAAAAATTAAAAATTTCTATAATAATTGTATTAATTTTCTCCGCTTCTGTAGTTGATATGTCTTATTTTTTGGCTCCATCTACACCTTCAATATTATCAATTAGAATTTTAGAACTATATCAAAAAAATGATTCAAGTAATATAGCTCTTGTAAGCTGTATGGCATTATTTCAATTTTTTGTAATTATAGGATTAGTTATTTTTTGGCATATAATTGAAATATTTGTGAGAAAGACAAAGACATTAATTTTAATTATTTTTCCAAGAACAAAAAATTTTGTGGAAAATTTATTTTTCATAACTTGTTTTTTTGTAATGTCTACTTCAATTCTATGTATTTTTTTATGCGTTTTGTGGGCTTTTAGTGAAATCTGGAGTTTTCCAAATTTATTACCCACTGTCTTGACATTTCATAATTTTTTTAGTTTTGCAAATAATTTTTATACTTCTTTTTTGAATACAGTTTATATATCTGGGATTGTATCTTTTTTAAGTTGCTTTATTATTCTTTTATGGCTCGAAGTTAGTTATTTAATTAATTTTAGAAATAAATATATTGAATTAGTTTTTTTTGTTCCACTAATAATTCCAGAATTATCATTTCTTGTAGGAATAAGCTATGTTTTAATTAAAAATGATCTCAATGGCAATATCTTTAGTTTGGTTTATGTAGAAGTATTATATGTTGTACCTTATACATTTTTAATTTTAGCTCCTGCATTCAGGAATATTAAACAGGATTATATTGATCTAGGGAAAACATTTCAGAAATCAAAGTTAAATATTTTTCTTTTTATTAAATTACCATTGTTAAGCAAAGCAATTTTGTTATCTCTAGCAGTAGGAATGATAGTTTCAATTGGATTATATACACCAGTTTATTTTATAGGAGAAGGTGAAATTTCAACTTTATCTATTGAAATGATAAACTTGTCATTTAGTGGAAATAGAAAAGATCTAGGTGTATTCACAATCATACAAATGATTTTACCTATATTTATTTTAGGGGTAATTTTTTATATTTCAAAAATTTTTGTAAAATGGCAATATTAAAAAATATGTTGAAACTTATAAGGTTTTCAATTAACAATTTTTGTAGATGAATATTGAGATGCAAATCCTTTAAAAACTATTTTCTTATATAGATAAATAAAAAGGACTAAAATAGTCATTAAATTTATTATTCCGTTTGTAATGTTTATAAAAAAATTGAAAAAAATTGAAATTACTAAAAAATCTATTTAAGAATTAATTGGATAGATTAAGGAAACTTATGCATAAATATAGAACCAATTACTGTAACCAGATTCGAATTTCAAATGTGGGACAGGAAATTAAATTATCTGGATGGATTCACAGAAAAAGAGATCATGGACAATTAATTTTTGTAGATTTAAGAGATCATTTTGGAATAACGCAAGTTGTCGTAGATAGCCTGAGTGAACATTTTAAATCAATAGAAAATTTGACATTAGAAAGTGTGATTTGTGTTTCAGGAGAAGTAGTTAAACGATCTGAAGAAACAATTAATAATAATCTACCAACAGGAGAAGTAGAATTAAATATACGTAGTTTAAAGATATTATCCGAATCTTCTTCTCTACCCTTGCAGGTAAATTCTGATGAAGATTATGGTGAGGAAACAAGGCTAACTTATAGATATCTAGATCTCAGAAGATCAAGACCTCATGAAAATATTATTTTAAGATCAAAAATTATACAAAAAATTAGAGAAAAAATGTTAGAACAGGGATTTTTAGAATTTCAAACACCTATTTTGACAGCTTCAAGTCCTGAAGGGGCAAGAGATTTTCTAGTTCCGTCCAGAATTAATAAAGGAAAATTTTATGCCTTACCTCAGGCTCCTCAGCAATTCAAGCAATTAATTATGGTCTCAGGTTTTGATAAATACTTTCAAATTGCACCCTGTTTCAGAGATGAAGATAGTAGGGCTGACAGGTCTCCTGGAGAATTTTACCAATTAGATTTAGAAATGTCTTTTGTAGAACAACAGGATGTTTTTGATGCAGTTGAGCCTGTTATATATGAAGTGTTCAAAACATTTTCAAAAAAAGAAGTTGTTAAAGATTTTGAATACATTACTTATAATGATTCAATTTTAAAATATGGTACAGACAAGCCGGATTTAAGATTTGATATAATTATTCAAGATGTCACAAATATCTTTGAGGACTCAGGATTTAAAATTTTTGCTAATAATATTAGATCTGGCAGCGTTGTAAGGGGGATCCCAGGCCTAAATTGTGGCTCAAGATCAATAGCTGATAAAATGAATGCTTGGGCTCAAACCGAAGGTGCCCCTGGGATGGGATATATAATCTTTAATGAAGAAGAAGGAAAGGGAC
>MDTG01139344.1_pt1 | contig 23695 bp, 19 predicted proteins | sample 811421 | NCBI WGS metagenome assembly MDTG01 (sample SAMN05326645, study PRJNA326480) | marine metagenome | isolation source: seawater | place: Pacific Ocean: South East | collected 2011
CCGCGAGCGTCCTCGTCCTCGGGGTCCTGGCTCCAGACGTAGTGCGAGTAGAACTCGTCGAGGAGCAGGGCGCAGCCGAGCCCCCGGGCGGCGCCGACGAAGGCCGCGAGCTGGTCGCCGGCGATGGCCTTGCCGGTGGGGTTGCAGGGGTTGCTCATGAGGATGGCGCCGAGCCCGCGGCCGTTGATCTCGCGGCGGAGGTCCTCGGTGCTGAAGGCGTAGCCCTTGTCCGGGTCGAGGAGGATGGGGATGGGCTGGAAGCGCCGGAAGACGTCGAGGAGCTCCTCGTAGGCCGTGTAGTCCGGGAGGAAGTGGCCGAGGTGGACGGGGGCCACGGCCGCGCAGGTGCGCATGATGGCGACGCGCCCGCCGCCGCAGATGGCGACGTTCTCGGCGCTGTACTGGCTCGGCATGCCGCGGCGGAAGAGCCGGTTGTAGAGGCCGGCGACGGCCTCGCGGAGCTCCCAGAGGCCGGGCACGGGGGCGTAGTCCAGGTCGGCCTGCTCGATGTCGATGTGGCGGACGCGCGCCGGCGCGCCGGGGAGGTCGCCCGTGTCCGGCTGCCCCTGCCCGAGGTTGCACCAGCCCTCGGCGCCGAAGCCGAAGCCGCGCTTCTGTGCCTCGACGCTGACGTAGATGACGCCCGTGCGGGGCACCTTGCGGAAGGCGGCGCCCGGATCGGGGGCGTGGGCGTCGTCTCGCGCCGCCGCCGAGCCGCGCGGAGGCTGGACGTCGGCGGAGGGATGCGAGAGGGTGTTTTCTCGGGTCATGACTCTATGATGGGTGACGAGCCCGGGCGGGGTGCCCGGGCCCTACGGAACGCGCTACGTTAGCAGCCCCCGTCGGGGGGAGCAGCCCTCGGGCGGGCGGCTTCCGCGGGACGGGGCGGCGGCGTCGGAGAGCTGGGGTGAACATGGGCAAGACGATCTCGGGGATCGTGATGAGCTGCCTCTTGCTGGGCGCCTGCGCGGCGAACGGTGGCGGCGGGAGCAGGGACGCGGGCCGGGACGCCGGGGGCGGCGAGGTCGACGCGGGCCCCATGGAGGACGGCGGGGCCTGGCGCGAGGACGCCGGCGCGCGCGACGGTGGGCTGCCGGCGATGGACGCGGGCGGCGAGGACGCGGGCGTGGACGGTGGCGGCCTGGACGCCGGTGAGCTGGACGCGGGGGCGGACGCCGGGGCGGACGACGCGGGCGCGATGGAGGACGCGGGGACGGACGCCGGCGCGATGGAGGACGCGGGCACGGACGCGGGCGGCGGCACGCCGAGCGTGACGATCGACGGGACCATCGGCGCGACGGAGTGGGCGGGCGTCCCCGTCGCGATGAACGGCGAGCCGACCGGCTGGGCGGGCAACGAGCTCCGCACGCTGCGCGCGTTCACGGACGGGACCTGGCTCTACGTGGGCATCGAGGGGATCGTCGAGGGGGAGGCGGGCGCGGAGGTGAACGGGATCGTGCTCTACGTCGACGCCGACCTCGCCGACGCGACGGTGGGCGTGGCGGACCTGACGACGCTGACGGATGGGGCCGGCGCGCTCGACGACGCGATCAGCGCCGGCTACCTGACGCCCGCGGGCTTCCTCACGGACTACGCCTGGGGCACGCGCGGCATGAGCGAGCAGGTCGACGGCTTCGACGAGCGCATCGGCTGGCGGGACGTGGCGAGCGACGTGGCGGACTTCGCGTGGATCAACGGGAGCGAGGCGCCGGCCGTCTGCGGTACGGAGGCCTGCGAGACGCGCATCCGGCTGAGCGCGCTGGGCGCCGCGAGCGGGGACACGGTGGCGATGTTCGCCCGCATCACGAACAACAACGGGACCGCCTTCGACAACGGGCAGACGCTCCCCGAGGACGAGCCGCTCATGCCCCAGAGCGTGAGCGAGCTCTACACGGTCGTGGTTCCGTAGGGCGCTCCATGAGAAGGCCGCCGGCGTCGCCCGTTCGGGCCGGCTGCGGTAGCGTTCGCGCTCCTCGCGCGTCTCCACGGAGGCACGCGCCCGCCCGAGAGCATTCATGAACCGCGACATCGTCCGCATCGAGAGCCTGCACGTCGACTGCGTGGTCGGCCTCTACCCCCACGAGCGGAACGCCTCCCAGCCGCTGAAGGTCGACCTCGAGCTCGTGCTCGACACGGAGCGCGCCGCCCGCAAGGAGAGCGTCTTCGAGACCGCCGACTACGCCGCGACGGCCTCGCAGGTGGTCTTCCTGCTTCGGAGCGGGCGCTTCCGGCTGCTCGAGACCGCCGCCCACGCCATCGCCACGCTCGTGCTCGCGCCGCCGGCGCCGGGAGAGCGCGGCGCGCAGGTGGACGAGGTGGCCGTCTCGCTGACCAAGCCGGGCGCGCTGAAGGGCTTCGCGACGCCGAGCCTGACGATCCGGCGGGCGGCGAGCTGGTGCGAGATCGGGCACGAGGACAAGCCCTGGGGCTCCGTGGACGTGCTCTACGAGACGCGGGACGCGGGGATCTACCGCCTCAACATCGCGCCGGGGGAGGGCATCCCGCTGCACGTGCACCGGCAGATGCGCGAGAGCGAGATGGTGCTCACGCGGGGGCTGCTCTGTCAGGGGTCGGAGGTGCCGCCGGGGACCGTGCATCGCTGGCCGCGGGGGGCAGCGCATCGCTACGACAACCCGAGCGAGCGCTGGCAGAGCATCCTCTGCGTCGACCTGCCGCGCTTCATCCCCGAGGACGAGATCGAGGTCGAGGGGGAGCCGGCGGACGTGGCGCCGGAGCCGCCCTGGGGGCCGATCGTGGGGGCGGGATGAGCGGCAAGCGATATCTGGTCACCGGGGCGAGCCGGGGGATCGGCGCGGCGGTGGTGGACGCGCTGGCGCGCCGGGGCGACCGGGTGATGGCCTTCGGGCGGGACGAGGCGGCGCTGCGGGCGGTGGCGCAGCCGCACCGGAAGAAGGTCTGGGTGGCCGTGGGGGACCTGCGGCACGCGCGGGCGCGGGACCGGCTCGTGGGGAAGGCCGTGGACGCGCTCGGGGGCCTGGACGGGCTCGTGCAGTGCGCGGGCGTGGTGCGCTACGAGGGGGTCGGCGGGATCGGCGAGGACGCGCTGCGGGAGCAGCTGGACGTGAACCTCGTGGGGCCGCTGATGCTCGCGCAGTCGGCGGTGGAGCCGCTCTCGGAGTCGCGGGGAGCGATCGTGAACGTGACGAGCACGCTGGCGGCGCGGCCGGCGCCGGGGACGGCGGCGTACGCGGCGACGAAGGCGGCGATGGTGGCGTGGACGAAGACCTTCGCGGCGGAGCTCGCGCCGCGGGTGCGCGTGAACGCCGTGGCGCCGGGGGTGGTGGACACGCAGATGATCCGGCAGGTGCGGCTGGCGCCGGGGGAGGCGATGCCGGAGGACCCGGTGACGCGGATCGCGGACCAGCTCGAGGCGCTCCGGGGGCTGCACCCGCTGGGGAGGCTGGGGGATCCGCGGGACGTGGCGGAGGCGGTGCTCTACCTGCTGGATGCGCAGTGGGTGACGGGGAGCGTGCTGACGGTGGACGGGGGGCTGACGGCCTGTTGAGGGAGCCGGGCGCGGGGGCGTCCGAGAGCGGCTGGAGTCCGAGCGCGAGCGGGCAGCGCGAGCGAGAAGCCCGAGCCGGAAGCCCGAGCTCGAGCGGGAAGCCCGAACCCAAGCCGGAAGCTCGAGCGGGAAGCCCTCGCCCGAAGCCCTTGCCCGAAGCCCAGACGGCAGCTCGAGCCTCGAGGCGGAAGGGAGGCACGTTTCCGGATGCGTCCACCGAACCGAACGGGCCGCTGGCGCGTACCTCTCTCGATGGCGCGCCGCTTCTCCCCGCTCGGTCTCTCGCTCCTCCTCCTCTCCTGCGCCCATGGCTCCGCGGCGGAGGCACCGGCCTCGGTCGCGGCGGCGCCGGCCGTCGACTGGCGGCCCTGGGACGCCGAGTCCTTCGCCGAGGCGCGGCGGAGCGGGAAGCACGTCCTCGTCAGCGTCCAGGCCGGCTGGTGCCACTGGTGTCACGTCATGAACGACGAGACCTTCGGCGATCCGCGCGTCCGTCGCCTCCTCGCCCGCCACTGGATCGCCGTCCGGGTCGACGCCGACGCGCGGCCGGACCTCGCCGAGCGCTTCCAGGACTACGCCTGGCCGGCGACCGTGCTCATGACGCCCGAGGCCGAGGTCGCCCTCCCGCTCCGGGGCTACCGACCGCCCGCGCGCTTCCTGCGCCTCTTGCGCGCGGTGCGCTCCGGTCGGCGGGTCGTCGACGCCGATCCGCCGACGCCCGAGCCCCTCGCCCTCGGCGCGCTCCGCGAGGCCGGCCGGGCCCAGCTCGCGCGCCTCTACGATCCCGCCGCGGGCGGCTGGGGGAGTCGGCAGAAGTACCCCTATGGGGCGCCCCTCGAGCACGCGCTCTTCGAGGCCCTCGTCCGCGACGACGCCGCCGCGGCCCGGCGCATCGCGCCGACGCTGGAGGGCCACGCCGCGCTCCTCGACCCGGTCGACGGCGGCGCCTACCAGTACTCGCTCCGCGGCGTCTGGACGCGGCCGCACTACGAGAAGATCGCGCCGGTGCAGGCGGACGTGCTCTTCGCCTTCGCGGCGGCGGCCCGGCTCCTCGAAGAGCCCCGCTGGATCGCGCCGGCGCGCGAGGTCGAGCGCTACCTCGCGGCCCAGCTCACGGCACCCGATGGGGCCTTCTGGGCGAGCCAGGACGCCGACCTCGACGCCGACACGCCCGGCGAGACCTACTACGGCTGGGGCGCCGAGCGGCGGCGCGAGGCCGGCCAGCCGCGCGTCGATCGGAGCGTTTACGCCGATCGGAACGGACGGCTCGTCGTCGCCCTCGCGGAGCTTCACGCCGCCACCGGCGACCCAGCCACGCTCGAGCGGGCCCGGCGCGCCGCCGAGGCCGTGGACGGGCGCCTCCGCCGCGGCGACGCCTACCTCCACGGGGAGGGAGGCCGGCTGCTCCACCTGGGCGACCAGGCCTGGATGCTCCGCGCCGAGCTCGCGCTCCTCGAGGCCACGGGCGAGGGCGTCTGGCGGGAGCGGGCGGCGCGCACCCTCCGCGCGCTGGACGCGCTCCGCCATCCGGACGGGGGCTGGTACGCCCACACGGAGGATCCGGAGGCGGCCGGCGCGCTGGCGGAGCGGCGGCGCCCGCTCGTGCTCCAAGGGGTGGTCGCCCGCGGCCTCCTCCGCGCCCATCGGCTGGGGCTCGGGGAGGGGCTCCGGGCCGACGCGGCGGCGGCCCTCGAGGCGGTCGCGGATCGGTCGCGGCTCCGGCGTCGCGGTCGGCGCATCGCGGAGCTCCTGCTCGCGCTCGAGGAGCTCGAGGCGCCCTGGCTCCGCGTCTCCATCGTCGGGCCCGAGGAGCCGCGCACGGCCGCGCTCCATCGGGCGGCGCTCGCCTTGCCGCTGCCCACCCGCCGCGTGGAGCTCGGCCGGCCCGGCGCCAGCCGCTACCCGTACCCGGGTGAGCCGGCGGCCTACCTCTGCGACGACGAAGCCTGCTCCCTGCCGGTCCACGATCCGGCAGAGCTGGCGGGGGCCGCGGAGCGCTTCCTCGACGCTGGGCGGGTCGCGGACCCGCGCCGCTGAAGGCGACGCCCCCTCATCGGCGCGCGCACGGTCGAGCCGAACCAAGCCGGCACGGGGGTCGCCCGAGCGCCGCTCGGGAGAGGAGCGGCCCGTCTCCCCTGCGCGACGCCAGCACCCGATACCAGCACAGCGGGACGCTGACACAGCGCGACGCCGGACCTCGCCAGCCCGAGAGCCGCTCGCGCCCGGGCTTCCCAGGGCAGCGGTGGCGCCCCCCATCCCCCTCGGAGTACAACGCCAGCGATGCGCAGCGCCCTCGTCTTCGCCCTCCTCCTCGCCTGCTCCCGCGGCCCGGAGCCGGCGCCCCTCGAGTCCGAGCCGGAGACGCCCGAGGCTCCGACCGCCGAGGCGCCCGCTCCCTCCGCCATGATGCCGCCCGGCCACCCGCCCGCGGACCACCCCGCGGTGCCGACGCCGAACGAGCGCCCGCCGGCGCCCACGGTCTCGGCCGACGCGCCCGAGCTCGCCGGCGTCCGCTGGGCGGTGCGCGAGCCGCTCACCTGGCGCGAGCCCTCCCGGCCCATGCGCAACGGGGAGTACGTCGTGGAGGGGGAGGGCGGCGAGGCCGTGCTCACGGTCTTCCACTTCCCCGGTATGGGCGGCGACCTCGCGTCGAACCTCGAGCGCTGGAAGGGCCAGTTCCAGTCGTCGGAGGGCGGCGCCGTCGACGCCGAGCCCCAGACGCGCACCGTGTCCGGCCTCGAGGTGCACACGCTCGACGTGGAGGGCACCTTCGCCGCCGGCATGATGGGCCCCTCGACCCCTCAGCCCGATCACCGGCTCCTCGGCGCCATCGTGCGCGGACCGAACGGGCCCGTCTTCTTCAAGCTCGTCGGTCCGAGCGCCACCGTCGCCCAGGCCGCCGAGGCCTTCGAGGCGCTCGTCGCCTCGCTCGAGCCGACCGAGTGAGAGGGTGAAGGCGTGAGGGAGGAGCCGCGGCTGGATGCGCGCGGCGAGCCCGTCGAGCCCGAGGAGGCGAAGGCGACCGGCCCCCTCGCGCTCACGGCCCTCGTCGGCGGCGTGGTCTCGCTCTTCGGGCTCCTCGCCGTGCTCCTCGTCGGCTTCGTGAGCGTCGGCCTCCCGCTCGTGGGCCTCGGCGCCCTCGTCGGCCTGGTCGGCGGCGTCGGCTCGCTCGTCGCGGAGCGAAAGCGCGGGCGGCGAACGGTGGCGGTCGCGGTCGCGGGCCTCTTGCTCGCGTTGGTCGCCGCGGCGGCGGCCGTTGTCGTCGTCTACATCGTCTTCCTGGCCATGCTCAACATCTCTGAGGCCCTGGACTGACGATCCGCCCCGGGCCGTGACCGAGGCCCGCGGGTCGATTCGGCGGGCCGTTCCGCCGCCCGGTTCAGGCGCTCCGCCGTCCCGCTCAGCCGTCCGTCAGGCGGATGCGCTGCCCCGGCGGCTCGAGCTCGAGCGCGCTCTCCTCCGCGAGGACGCGGCGGTTGCAGTCGAGGAGCGTGATGCCCCAGACCCCCGGATCGAGCGCGAAGGAGCGCTCCTCCCCGGCGAGGACGACGTCCGTGGGCTCGAGGAGGTCGCGCGGCCGCTCGCGGGCGCCCGGCCGGCGCGCCTCGACGTAGCAGACGGTCACGGAGGCGTCGTTGGTGACCACCAGCCCGGCGCCCTCCGCGACATGGGCGACCTCCGCGTCGAGCGCGGAGACGGAGTGGGGGAGGGGCTGGGGGCAGCCCGCGAGGAGCGCGAGAGGGAGGGCGAGCTGCGCGGGCGCCGGCACCCGGGACGAGCCGGGCCTCGGCGCCGGGCGGAGCCGCTCCCTCACCCGCGCTTCTCCATCGCGTCCGTGAAGCGCTCGAAGAGGTAGCGCGAGTCGTGCGGGCCCGCGGCCGCCTCCGGGTGGTACTGCACGCTGAAAGCGTCGAGGCTCGGCGCCGCGATGCCCATGCACGTGTTGTCGTTCAGGTGCACGTGCGTCAGCTCCGCCGCGTCCGGGAGCGACTTCGGGTCGACGGCGAAGCCGTGGTTCTGCGTCGTGATCTCGATGCGCCCGGTGGCCAGGTCCTTCACCGGCTGGTTCAGGCCCCGGTGGCCGAACTTCAGCTTGTAGGTGCTGGCGCCGAGCGCGAGCGAGAGCAGCTGATGGCCGAGGCAGATGCCGAAGAGCGGCTTCTTCCCGACGAGCCCCTTCACCGTCTCGATGGCGTGGCCGACCGCCGCCGGGTCGCCGGGGCCGTTCGAGAGGAAGACGCCGTCCGGCTCCCGCGCGAGGATGTCCTCCGCCGAGGTCGACGAGGGCACGACCGTCACCTCGCAGCCCGCGTCCACCAGGCAGCGCAGGATGTTCCGCTTGATGCCGAGGTCGTAGGCCACGACCCGGAAGCGCTTCTCCTTCGCGGGCTCCTCGCCCCAGCGCCCCGTCCCCTCGGTCCACTCGTAGGGCGCCTTCGCCGTGACCTCGCCCGTGAGATCCCGCCCCGTCATCGGCGGCGCCGTCCGCGCCTTCTCCTTCAGCGCCTCGAGCTCGCCGGTGCCGATGGCCGCCATCTGCGCGCCGTGGTCGCGGATGTGCCGCGTGAGCGCCCGGGTGTCGATGCCGGCGATGGCCACGATGCCGTGCCGCGCGAGGTAGGCCTCGAGCGTCTCGGTCATCCGCCAGTTGCTCGCCCGCCGCGCCAGCTCGTGGGCGACGAAGCCCGCCACGGCCGGCGCCTCGGCCTCCGGATCCTCGTCATTGACCCCCGTGTTGCCCATCTGCGGCGCCGTCATGGTGACGATCTGCCCGCAGTAGGAGGGATCGGTGAGCACCTCCTGGTAGCCCGTCATGCCGGTCGTGAAGACGACCTCGCCGACGGTCTCGCCTTCGGCGCCGATGGCGATGCCCTCGAAGTGGGTGCCGTCCGCCAGGACCAGGTGTGCTCGCGTCATGCTCGTGCCTCGGGGGGAGAGTGGGGGTCGGGCGCCGCCTCGGCTTCGCGGTCGAAGACGAGGCGACCCTCGACGAAGGTCATGCGGGCCGCGCCGCGCACCTCGCGCCCGAGGAGCGGCGTGTTGTGCGACTTGGAGCGCAGGGCCTCGGGGCGGACCGTCCAGCCGTGGGCCGGGTCGACCACCGTGAGGGCGTCGCCTCCGCGGACGCTCGACGTCTTGCCGAGCACGCCCGCGGGGCCGGTCGTCAGGGCCGCGATGGCGCGCCGGCGCGAGAGCACGCCGGCCTCGACCAGCGCGCAGACCATGGGCAGGGCCAGCTCGAGGCCGGTCATGCCGACGGCCGCCGCGTCGAACTCGCAGTCCTTCTCCAGCGCCGTGTGCGGGGCGTGGTCCGTGGCGATGCAGTCGAGCGTGCCGTCCTCGAGGCCCTCGCGGAGCGCGTCGCGGTCGCTCGCCTCGCGGAGCGGCGGCAGGACCTTGGCCATCGTGTCGTAGCCGAGGACCGCCTCGTCCGTGAAGGTCAGGTGGTGCGGCGTGACGTCGGCCGTGACCCGCACCCCGCGCGCCTTGGCGTCCCGGATGAGCGCGACCGCGCCTCGGCTCGAGACGTGCGCCACGTGCAGGTGCGCGCCCGTCAGCTCGGCCACCCGCACGTCGCGCGCCACGGCCGCCTCCTCTGCCTCCCGGGGCCAGCCGCTGAGGCCGAGGCGGGTCGAGTGGACGCCCTCGTGCATCTGCGCGCCGCGGGCGAGGTTCGGCTCCTCGCAGTGCTGCATGACGACGAGGTCGAAGGTGCGGGCGTACTCGAGGGCCCGGCGGAGCAGCCCGGCGTCCGTGACCGGGTGGAGGTCGTCGGTGACGCCGACCGCCCCGGCCTCGCGGAGCTCGTGCATCTCCGTGAGCTCGCGCCCGGCCAGACCCTTGGTGATGGCCGCGAAGGGCCACACGCGGACGCCGCCGAGGGCGCGGGCGCGGGAGACGATGAGGTCGGTGACCGCCCGTGTGTCGTTCACCGGCGAGGTGCCGGGCATCGCGCAGACCGCGCCGAACCCGCCTGCCGCCGCGGCCGCCAGGCCCGAGGCGAGGTCCTCCTTGTACTCCTGACCCGGCTCGCGCAGGTGCGTGCGGAGATCGATGAGCCCGGGGACCAGCCAGCACCCGGAGACGTCCCGGACCGTGGCGTCGGCGGGCGCATCGAAGGAGGGCTCGACGGCGACGACGCGGCCTTCTTCCAGCACGACGTCGGCCTGGGTCTCGAGCTCGTGGGCTGGGTCGATGACCAGGCCGCCGCGGAGCACCAGCATCCCGCGCGGGTTACGTGACGGCGGGGGGAGAGTCAATGGCTCTCGCCCGCTCCATCTGTCGAAGCCCGCCCGCGGGGTCGCCGTGCCGTTCGCGGCGCGATGGACGATGTCAGCGACGCGCCGCCGAGAGGGGCCGCGCAACGAGCGCGCCCCGCTCCCTGGGGTGGGGGCGGGGCGCGAAGGTGCGCATGGCGCGGGACCGCGCCGTCCGGGACGGATGGACGGACGCCGCGCAGGGCGAGCGAAGATGGGCTGGGACGCGGGAGCCGCGCGAAGGCGATCGCGCGCTGGTCGGCCCGATCGGGGGAGGGAAGGGCCTCGGCTCAGCCGACGGCCTTGACGTCGTCCTCGTCGGCGGGCGTCGCCGCCTCGACCGTCCCGACGGAGGACTGCAGGATCTCCTTCTTCTTCTTCTCCTGCACGCGCTTCTTCATGGTCACCACCTTCCGGTAGAGGGAGGCGAAGTCCTTGTTGCGCGTGGCCATGGCCGGCGTGCCGCCGCGAAGCAGGGTCTGGAGGATGAACTCGAGGACCTGGATCTCGCCCTCGCTGAACGAGTTGCTGATGCGCATGAGAGGAGATCTACCAGCCAGCACCCCTCATGACAATCAATGACGTGCCATGTAGGGTCACAGAACGTCACTTCATGGATGGTCTCGACGTCGATCCCCGCGAGATCACACGGAGATCGCGCGTACGAAAATTCGGAGCGCGAAATCGTCTCGTGTCTCGCGATCGCTACGTCTCGAACGCGATCGCTTGACACCCTCCCGCAACCTCGCGGATCGACGGGCCTTTTTCGCCTCGGCTCGCTCGCGGCGCTCTGCGGTTCGCTCAACCCGTCGGGATCACGCGAGAATCCTCGGATCGCAGGCGAGCCCTCACGCGGATCACCCACGAGCTCGCCCGGTTCGTGGTGTCGTGCGTGGCGCCTGAGGGGCAGCCTTCGTGCACGTCCGGTGTGGGCCATCGGTGATCCCGATGCGCGGCGCGTGATCCCCGGAGGCGCTGGCGATGCGGGAGCCCGTGCGCCGCGCGCCCTCCGCCCTCCGCCCGAGAGGAGCGCGGGACTCGCAGCCGAGCGAGAACGGGAGCGCGAGCACAGGAGCGCGCGACCCCCCGCGTCGCGTCCGTCACGCAGCCGCTCGTTCGCTGCCGCGTACGCGATGCGTGAAGGTCCGCCGAGAGGAGGGCGGGGGAGGTGCGACGGCGCGGACGCGGCCGCCGCTCGAAGCGAGCTCAGTCCGCCACGTACTTCTCGAGCTCGACGGCCCAGCGCACCTCGTCGACGAGCGCGCCCACGTCCTCGGCGGCCTTCTCGTAGACGACCTCGTGCCACACATCGAGCGTCTTCGCCTCGTCCACCGGGTCCTTCACCTCGTGGACCTGCGCGCCGTGCTCCGTGTAGCCGCGCTCCTGGGCCGGCGCCCCGACCCGCTCGCGAACGCGCGCGAAGAGCGCGTCGCCATCCGCGTTCGGAAAGTCGGACCGCTGAGAGCGCGCTGTGAAGCGCACGCGCGGGCTGCCCTCCGCGAGCACCACGCGCACACCCGAGTCCATGATGTGGAGCCGGATGCGCTCCGCGATCTGCACCTCGTCGGGACGCGAGCGATAGATCTCCACGCCGGCGTCCTTGAGGGCCTGCTTGATCGTCTTGACGTCAAGCGTGCTCACGTCGTCCCGAGTCCTTCTTCTCCCCCGAAACCACGGCCCACCCTACCACTTTCGGGGAAGCGCGGACAAATCGTGGACACTCCAGCCCCCGAGCCTCCGCCGTGGCGATTCCGTCTTGCGGCGCGAAGGCCAGCGTGTAGCTTCCCGCACGGTGCAAGCGCGCCCTCAACGCATCGTCTACGTCGGCCCCACGGGCGGCGCCGATCCGCTCGGCATCGACCGCGTCGCCGCCGCCCGCCGTACCCCGGAGGGGGCGCTCCATTACACGGTGGGTGGCCGCGAGCGCGAGGTCTGGGCCACCTCCGACGCCGAACGCGCCTTCGCCTACCTCGGCCGCCACGCGGTCGACCTCCTAGTCCTCGAGCTGCGCGACCGCGCCCCGCGCCACGGCCAAGCCGCCTCCACCGAGGACGTCCCCTTCGACGCCAGCCGGGCCGGCCGCCTCCTCGCGCGCCTCTTCCCCGAGGACGAGGTGGTCGCGGGCCTACAGCGTCATCGGGTGCTCGCCCTGGTCGGGCCCGACGTCCGCGGCACGGAGGCCGCCCATCGGCTCGGTCAGCTCGGCGTGGGCGGGGTGCTCTCGGCGCCGAGCTGGGAGCGACTCCACGGCCGCATCGACGCGCTCCTCGAAGAGGGCGCTCCCGGCAAGGTGGCCATCTGCCTCGCCGGCGGCGGCATCGAGGGGCTCCTCTACGAGCTCGGCGTGCTCCGCGCGCTCGACACCTTCCTGGTCAACCGGCGCGTACAGGAGCTCGATCTCTTCTGCGGCATCAGCGCCGGCGCCGTGCTCGGCGCCTTCCTCGCCAACGGCATCGGGCCCGACGAGATCGCGCGGGCCTTCGCCGGCGGCACGGCGCGCGTGGACGCGATCCGCAAGGACGAGCTCTTCATGCCGAACCTGCCGGAGCTCGGCCGCCGCCTGCCGGCGCTCGCCCGCGAGCTCGCCCGCGGCGGCGTCGGCCCGCGCGGCGCGCTCTCCTCGGTGGCGCGCTCGCTGCCGACCGGCGTCTTCACGGGCGCCCGGCTGCGCGGCTACCTGAAGCGCCACCTCCACCGGCCGGGCCTCAGCGACGACTTCCGCGAGCTCCGCCGCCCGCTCTTCGTCGGCGCCACCGACCAGGACACCTCGAGCGCGGTCGTCTTCGGCGAGCCGCCCTTCGATCACGTCCCCATCCACCAGGCCGTGCGCGCCTCTTCGGCCCTCGTCCCCTTCTACCCGCCCGAGAAGATCGACGGCCGCTACTACATCGACGGCGCCTTCACGCGCACCACCAACATGCGCGTCGCCGTCCGCCAGGGCGCGACCATGGTGATCCTCGTCGACCCGCTCGTGCCCGTGCACAGCGACGAGCCCGGCTACGTCTGGAAGCGCGGCGGCATCTTCAGCAGCATGCAGGCGCTGAAGGCGCTCGTGAACGGTCGCTTCGACAAGGCCGTGCGGGCCATCCGGGAGCTCTACCCGCAGGTCAGCTTCTACCTCTTCCGGCCGCACGGGGACGAGATGCGCATCCTCAGCGGCTCGCCGATGAAGTACTTCTACCGGCGCGAGATCGAGGAGCTCGCGTACCGCAGCACGCTGGCGAAGGTGCGCGCCTCCTTCACCGATCTGCGGCGCGATTTCGAGCGGCACGGGGTGGTCTTCCGCGACCCGGAGGGCGAGCCGGCGCCGAGCCCGGCGCGCTTCCGCCGCGAGCTGGGGATCGGCCTTTGAGCCTCGTCGCCGTCGACGCCCTCGGTCGACGGGTGGAGCTCCCGGGGCCGGCGCGGCGCGTCGTCTCCCTGGTGCCGAGCGAGACCCACTCGGTCGCGCGGCTCGCGGGCCTCGACCGCCTGGTGGGCCGCACCCGCTACTGCGTCGAGCCCGAGGGCATCGAGGCCGTCCCCGTCATCGGCGGCACCAAGGACGTCGACATCGAGGCCGTGCGTGCCCTCGAGCCGGACCTGATCCTCGCGAACCAAGAGGAGAACGCGCGCAAGGGCGTCCAGGCGCTGATCGACGCGGGCCTGCCCGTGCACGTGAGCTTCCCGAAGACGGTGGGCGACGCCGTGAGCTACCTGGTCACGCTCGCCGCGCTCCTCGGCGGCGGCGTCCACGTCGTCGAGCGGGTGCGCGCCGCGTACGAGCGCTTCGCGCGCCGGGAGGTCGAGGCGCGCGCGCGCGTCTTCGTGCCCATCTGGAACGACCCCTGGATGACCTTCGACGGGAACGCCTTCGCCAGCGACGTGCTCGAGCTCGCCGGGGGCGAGAACGTCTTCGCCGATCGCCCGCGTCGCTACCCGCTCGCCGCCGACCTCGGCCTCCGCGCCCCCCTCGACCCGGCGCGCACCCAGGGCCGCGACACCCGCTACCCGCGCATCCGCCTCGAGGAGGTCCTTGCGCGCCGCCCCGACCTCGTCCTCCTCCCCGACGAGCCCCACGCCTTCGACGCCACCGACGCCCAGACCCTCGTCCGCGCCGGCCTCCCCGAGGGCCGCATCCGCTTCATCAGCGGCAAGCACCTCTTCTGGTACGGCGCCTGGCTCGAAGAAGGCCTCCCCGCCCTCGCCGAGCTGCTGAAGGCGTAGGCCTCAGTAGGCCTCAGTAGACCCGCAGCGCCGCGACGAAGAGCGCCTGTGGAAGGGAGCCGTCTCCCGTGTCGACGGTCGTGCCCAGGAGGTCGAACGGAGCGATGACCTGCCCCAGCAGCAGCAAGCGACCCTCCGCGTCGAAGGTGAGGTCGACTCCGTACAGGTCCCCGAACTCTTCCGACCAGGCGAGCGTCAGGTCGGGGAGGTCATAGGCGCGCAAGAAGATGCGTGCGTCCGAGCCGGAGCCCACCCGTCCGGTCACGTAGACGCGCTCCCATTCGTCGTCGACGGCGAGCGCCGTGGCCTCGACCCGCCTCGAACCAAAGGAGATCTGCGTCGACTCCTCCAGGAGGCCACCCGCCTGTTCGCGGAGCTCGACGAAGGCGTTCGAGCCCGAGTTGCGGACATAGCCGACGTAGAAGTTCTCGTAGGACACGAGGTCGGCCACGCCAGCCACCGTACGCCGCCAGCCGATGCCGGTCCGAGCGGGGCTCGTGCTGTACAGGTTGCCGTCGCGGTCGGCTGCGAAGACGACGTCACCATCGACGGCCATGCTCGTGATCATTTCGCCCGAGCGGGAGATCAGGTGGTCGTGGAACAGCGGAGAGTCCGCGACGATCGTTCCCGTCGCCCGCCGTCCGGCAAGCAGTGCGACGTCGCCGTACATCGGCATGTCGAGCACCCGGGTGCCGCTCCGGTGCGTCGTGGTGATGGGCGTCGAAAGGACGGCCCCGGCTGCATCGAAGCGCTCGTAGAACAGCGCGTCGTCGCTCTCCCGCTTGCGGACCGTCGCGAGTCGCGGACCCACCGATCCGGCGGCGGCGTCCGCCCAATACTCGTCGATGCTCCACGCGATGGCGCCCGATGCGGAGATCGAGGTGAGGGTGCCGATTACCTCGCCGATGTCCGCGGTCCAAGGGTCCGCCACGAGGGTCTGGCCCGTGGTCCGGTTGGCAGCGAGTCGGGCTTGCTCGAACTGGGTCTCGATCCAGTAGGCGGGCGCCACGGCGACCCAGTCCAGCACCGGCGCGTCGACGCAGCTGCGCTCGTCGCAGACCTCGAGCGGGCCACACTCGTTGTCGCAGCTCCCGCAGTTGCGGCGATCGCTGCGAGTATCGGTCTCGCACCCGTTGTCCAGGCTCGTATCGCAGTGCCGGAAGGTGCCGACGCAAGACGCGATGAGGCAGCTGCCCGCGGAGCAGAGCACCGAGTCGACGTTCGCGCCGCTGGGGCAGGTCAGCGAGGCCGCGGGCCCGTCCGGCGTGCCATCGCAGTCGTTGTCCAGCGTGTCGCACTCCTCGGTCGCCGGCCCCACCGCGCCCTCACAGGCGCTCCAGGTGCCCCCCTCACACCGCTGCGTGCCCGCCGAGCACTCGCCGGTGTCCGTTCCGCCGGGACAGGGACGCTCCGTGCCGCTGGTGCAGTCACATCCGTCGTCCACGCCGCCGGCGCAATCCTCGTCGAGGGAACCCTCGCAGACCTCGGTGCCGCCGGGGAAGCAGTCCCTGCAATCGTCGTTGCAATCCCCGTCGTTCTCGACGAAGCCCTCCGGCATCTCGCAGCCCATCATGGGGACCGTCGGGTCGCCGAACCCGTCGCCGTCCGCGTCCGCGTAGAAGGTTCGGGACACGCAGCTGTCCCCGGGCCCGGCGTCCGACGGGCCGGCGTCCATGGGGCCGGCGTCCGGCGGGCCCGCGTCCGTGCCGCCGTCGGGCGGGCCGGAGTCCATCCCCCCATCCTGGTCTCCGGCGTCGACCCCTGCTTCGCCAGCTCCCGGGCCGCGAATCAGGCCGCCGTCGGGCAGCCCGCAGACGAACGGGTCCGCTGTCGGCATGGTGCCCTCTGGACAGGTGCAGACTCCCTCGCGCTCGACGAGGGGCTCACAGAAGTCCTCCTCGGGGCAGGAGGAGCAGGGCGGCGGCGGCGAGGAGGAGGCGCTTCATGGTCGGGCTCCTCGGCGAAGTAGCACGCCGGTTGCTCGGCGGCGATACCCGAAACGAAGCACGCCCCGGCGGGAGTCGCCGGGGCGTGCTCATCGATCGGTTCTTCACTTGCTCTCAGGGGCAGTCGTAGCTGCCGAGACCGTCGAGACTGGTCGCAGCACTGACCCAGGCCTCGCCCTCCCAGTCGACCGAGGGGTCGAAAGCGTCGCTGATGTCGGGGTCACCCATGGTCACCGTGCAAAGGCGAGTGAGCACGAAGTCCGCGGTCGAGAGTCCGCCGCCCGTCCAACCGACGCCCGGATCGTCTCCGACGGCCTGACCGAACGTGTCGACGACCATCCCGTCGCAGATAAGGTCGTAGCCATCGTTTCCGTTGTGGTTGAGGCTGCCCGTCGTGATGTCACAGCTCGAGTCATCGTCGATGCTGCTGTTACAGAGCACCAGAGTCTCGCCCCCGGCCAGCATGCCGCTGAGGTCGGCGACCGTGCTCGGGGACGAGCCGGCGTTGCGGTACAGCCGCACCTGGCATCCGTCGAGTACCGCCACGGACGCGCTGGGGTTCGCGATCTCGAGTGCCTTGTTGTTGCTGTTCCCCTCCACGTACTCGGAGAAGATGATCTGCGCCGGCTCCGCGATGACGACTGGGACCTCGACGGTGTCGCCCATGTAGCTCGCGGTGAGCGTGCCGCCGTCCTCACCCGCCGCGGCCGTGTAGGTCTCGGTCGCGGAGAACATCCCCTCGGAGACCGTGATGGTCGTCGGTCCGGTCAGGGCCGTTCCGGGGAGGGTGATGGCCACGTCGGCGCCGCCGCTCGGGGCCGCTCCCGGCAGGATGACGGTGATGTCGACGGTCTCGCTGGGCGCGATGGTGATCGAGCCAGGCGAGACGCGCAGGCTGCTGGCGATGATGTCCGCCGCATCCCGTGGCCGGAGCTGCGGGGCGTCCATGAAGCGAGCGAGCACGCCGGTGATGGCGGTGAAGGTCTCGCCCATGGTGGGGAAGGGATCGAGCGTGAACATCTGGTCGTTCACCTCGACGCCGTCCTCGATGGTGAAGTTGGCGAAGCTGCCACCGATCTCTGTGGAGGCCACGGTGACGTCGCTGACGCTGACCAGCACCCCCTGGAGCTCGTCGAAGCGGTCGCCTCCGAAGGCAATCTCGGCGGTGGTGACGGCCTCGGGCGTCGGTAGGGTGCCTGCGCCGGCGTTCACGGTGTAGGTGGCGTCCTGGAGCTGAAGCTGGGAGTTGAACTCCCCGATGGTCGCCGCGCTGATGGTGACCACGTCACCACGCGCCACGGCCGGCGCGGGGGCGCTGTCCGTGTAGACGAAGATCCCGGAGAAATCGACGCCGGCGTAGTCGGCCGAGTCCACGTCTTGCTGAGCGTAGAAGCCGCGCGGGGCCACGGCGGTCACGACCAGCCCCTCGAGGGAGACCGCCGTGCCGGCGGGCAGGGTGCCGTCGCTCACGTCGTACACGGTCGCGGGACAGGCGAGGCCGCCGGGGTTGGCGTCCATCGGGCAGGCGTCGCAGGCGTCGCCCTTGCCGTCGTCGTCCATGTCCTCCTGCTCCGGGTTCGGCACGGACGGGCAGTTGTCCATGTCGTTCGGGACGTCGTCGCCGTCGCTGTCGTTCGGATCGACCTCGACGCAGGTGGAGGGGTCGTCGTCGCCACCGAGCGGGCAGACGTCGCAGGCGTCGCCGATGCCGTCCATGTCGAAGTCGGCCTGCATGCCCTCGTCGAGCGGGCGGATCGGATTGAAGATGGACGGACAGTTGTCGTCGCCGTTGGCGATGCCGTCGCCGTCCATGTCGTCCGGCGTGCTCATGCCCGTGTAGTAGTTCGAGCCGTTCTCGCTGGCGTCGGGGAACATCGAGCCCATGTGGTTCCGCTCGGGCACGCAGGGCGGTTCGCCCATGGGCTCGCCGCAGAAGAACAAGGGGTAGAAGGCCGTGGTATCGGCCATCAGCTCAGAGAAGCTCATGCCGAGTTCCTGTAGGCAGGCCCTCTTGGTGACGCCGCAGACGTCGCCGACCGGGTCGCAGCCGAGGCGCAGCGCCTCGACCAGGTCTGCGTCACCGAAGAAGACCTCACCACCGCGGAGGACCAGCACGACGTCGTCGGGCTCGGCGCCGATGACCGCGCGGTGGTCGGTCCGCTCGCTGGCGTCGAAGATGGCGATGTCCGCTACCTTGCCGGTCGCGAGCGTGCCGATGGCCGAGTCCACGCCGAGGGCGATGGCCGTGTTGCGCGTCGCCATCAGCCAGAGCTGCTCGTCCGGGAAGAAGCCGCCCATGTGGTTGGCGTTCAGGTAATCGGCGCACGTCAGCTCGCGGAGCATGTTCATCGAGCCGCTTCGGATCCAGTCCGTGCCGAGGCCGATGGTGACGCCGAGGCGCGCGTACTCGGTGACGCGCGCCGTGTCGCCGTAGAGAGCGATGTTGGTGCGGGGAGACCAGATCAGCTCGACCTGCTCGAGCGCCATCTCGCCGATGTCGGGAGGCAACAGGCCGATCCCGTGGATGAACGCCGACTTCGGCTGAATCAGGTCCTCCATGCCCTCTCTCATGCAGAGGAACTCGTTCCGCGCTGCGGCATCGATACCCTCGGCAACATGAGGACCGTAGGCGCCGTCCAGAGCCGTCACGAGGCTCGCTGTGTCTCGGCCATCGCCGTAGTCGCAACCTTCGCTGAGCTTGGTGCCGTCCACGTCATCGAGCGGAAAGGTCGAGTACTCGGCCTCGGAAGCTGGAAGCTGCTCCCGTAGGTTCTCCGAACCGTCGAGGTTTCGGAGCAAACCGTCGCGTCCGCTACTTCCGAAGATGCTGGTCGTTCCCGACATCATCTGACGCAACTCCAGCCACAACGCCGCGTCCCCGAGGCTGGATGAGGTACCGTTCGGTACCTCGGTGTGGTCGTCTCGTCCGCGCCGCCAGTCGTGCCGGTGCTCGTAGCGTTCCTCGGTCAGAAATCCGTCTGCCGGGAAGGGCTGCGCGCCGGCGAAGCGGATGTGGTCGTGACCGTTGATCAGGCCCGGGGAGACGACCGCGTCGGGGCAGACGACCTCCGTCGGGTCCGTGGCCATGCCGCTGCAGTCGCAGCCCACGCAGGCGATCATGCCGTCGCCGTCGACGAGCACCTGGCCGCCGCGGAGCACCTCGCCGGGCGTGAGGATGTCGCCGGTGATGAGGGTCGCCTCGCCGCTGCCGCTCGTCGTGCAGGTGCCCTCGGCGGGGGGCTCGAGCGCGTCACCGGGGCAGGTGGTGATGGTCGGGGGCGGGAAGAGATCCGTCTCGGTCATGCCGCCGTCGGGCATGGAGCCGTCCCCGGGGACGAAGCCGTCGGGCATCGCGCCGTCCGGGAGCGGGCCGGCGTCGATGCCGCCGTCCGGGTCGCGGCCGTCGTCGTCGCCGCAGCCGACGGCGAGGCCGGCGACGAGCAGGGTGAGAAGGAGGGTCGGAAGAGAACGAATCGAAGCAGCGCGCATGAAACCTCTATCGGGCTTCGTGCGCACACTCCGCGCGGAAGCCCGCCGGCAACAAAGCGGACCGCCGGGGCACGGTCAAGCGCCAGCTTTCCAGTTTCGCCAAACCCTCACGTACTGACGCGCTGCGTCATCCGGAGCCCCAGAGGCGTCGGCGGGTCCACACCCGATTTCCGAGGCCCGCGCCCTCGGCCCGCAGACGAGAGAGCCCGGCCGCCTCGTCGCGCGGCGTCGTGTCCGGCCCCATCGCAGCGGGGACCCGTGGCGTCGGCCCCGGCGCGGGGGCGCTGGCCGAGCCGAACACCCGGCCTCACGCCCACGCTCCAGCTCCGAGGTCCTCGACGGTTCGTCAGCGAGGGCGCTGGCCGAGCCGAACGCCCGCCCGCGCGCCCGAGCCTCCGACTCAGAGGTTCTCGACCGACTTCGTGAGCTCGGGCACGAAGGTGCTCCGCGGCCGAATCAAGCTGCGGAACGTTCGCCCCTGCCGCACGAAGAGCGTCTCGCCCTCCGGCCGCACCAGATCGCCACGGACCAGGTCGGCGTCCGCGAAGTCGTGCTCCACGACCTCGTCGCCCCCTCGCGTCGGCGCCGCCGCGGCGGGCTCCTGCGCCCCCGCGACCGGCGAGCCCACCAGCGTCAGGGCGGCCGCCAGGCCGAACGTGCCAAGGAGCTTCCTCGTCATCTCTCGCTTCGTCATCTCTCGCTTCGTCATCTGATCACCTCGTCCCCTCTTCGACGGGTGAGCGAGCCAAACGATCTCTCCGCCTCGGAAGAGCGCATCGCGTCACGCGACGCCGTCCGCGCCCCGTCGCCTTCGAGACGGCTCCGGCGAAATCGCTCCGCGCGGCCCCTCGCCCCCGACAAACGTGATATCCCGGGGCTGGCCGATGCGCGTCTGTCCCCAATGCGGCCGCAAGTGGGTCGAGGGCGAGGCCTTCTGCCCCTTCGACGGTGCCCGCCTGCGCGACGTGGCCGCCGCCCCGACCCTGCCCGACGACCCGCTCGTCAACCGCACGATCGACGGCCGCTACCTCCTCGAGCGCGTGCTCGGCAAGGGCGGCATGGGCACGGTCTACGCGGCGCTGCAGACGGCCCTCGACAAGCGCGTCGCGGTGAAGGTCCTGCGCCCGGTCCAGGACGACGACGGGCAGGCCATGGGTCGCTTCGAGCGCGAGGCCCGGAGCGCCTCCCGGCTCGGCAACGACCACATCATCGACGTCTTCGACTTCGGCAAGACGACCGACGGCATGGCCTTCTTGGTCATGGAGATGCTCGTCGGCGAGGACCTCGGCGATCTCCTCGAGCGCCACGGCTCGCTGCCGGTCGAGCGCGCCATGCCCATCGTGCTCCAGTGCTGCGAGGCGCTCGGTACGGCGCACGCGGCCGGCATCGTGCACCGCGACCTCAAGCCCGAGAACGTCTACCTGGTCGAGCGGGACGGCCGCCGCGACTTCGTGAAGGTCGTCGACTTCGGCCTGGCGAAGATCCACGACGTGGAGCAGACGGGGGAGGGCGAGCGGAAGCTGACGAAGACGGGGATGATCTTCGGCACGCCGCACTACATGTCGCCCGAGCAGTGCATGGGGAAACCCACGGACCACCGCTCGGACATCTACTCGCTCGGCGTGATCCTCTACGAGCTGCTCGGTGGGGAGGTCCCCTTCGACGGCGAGACCTTCATGGGCGTGCTCAACCAGCACATGGTCGACCCGCCGCCGCCGATCCGGGAGCTGAACCCGCACGCTCAGGTGCCGCTGGCCGTCGAGGCGGTGGTCTATCGGTGCCTCGACAAGCGCGCCGGGAACCGGCCCCAGTCGATGGGTGAGCTGGCCGACGAGCTCCTCGCCGCGCTCCGCGAGAGCGGTTACGGCCAGCTGGCTCGGGTCCTTCAGGCCAGCCTGGGGCCCATCCCGCCGCCTTCGGCGGCGATGGCGCTGACCAAGCGGAAGCCCTCCGTGCGGCCGCCGCCGAAGGCCGACGCCTTCGCGGCCACGGAGCCGGTGAGGGAGGCCATCGATCCGGCCCAGGTGGCGGCCGCCCAGGCGGCGCAGGCCCAGCGCCCGCCGACGCCCCAGCCGCGCACGCCGACGCCGCAGCCGCGCACGCCGACGCCCCAGCCACGCACGCCGACGCCGCAGCCGCGCACGCCGACGCCGCAGCCGCGCGCTCCCCGCGTCGACGAGACCGAGCGCGTCCCCCACGCCCGGCGTCGGACCCGCTCGGGGGCCAGCTCGGCTCCGCGCTCGCCGGCCGCCTGGTTCCTCTACGGCCTGCTGCTGCTCCTCCTCGGCGGGGCCATCGGCTACGGAGCACTCGTCTTTCTCGGCTGATCGCACGGCCGATCGCACGGCCGATCGCACGGCCGCGCCCAGGTCGAGCACGCGGTGCGCGCGTTGCGTCGCTCGGGGGTCGTGTGTAACCTGCACGTGTCGGGCGTACCTCCAGACGGACGCCACGCGATTTCGAGACTCCCCCTGAACCCCACGCTCTGCGCGGACCGGACGCGAGCCGGCCGCCACGGAGGCTGCCATGCGCCGTCGCATGTTCCTCGGCAAGATTCACCGTTGCCGGATCACCCACGCCGACCTCGACTACGAGGGGAGCGTCACCATCGACGCGGACCTCATGGACGCGGCGGGCATCCTCGAGCACGAGGAGGTCCAGATCTGGAACGTGACCCGCGGCACGCGCCTGATGACCTACGCGCTGCGCGGCCCGCGCGGGTCGAAGGTGATCTGCGTGAACGGCGCCGCCGCCCACCTCATGAAGGTCGACGACATCGCCATCATCGCGACCTTCGGTGAGATGGAGGACGCCGAGGCGCGGAGGCACGTGCCGAACGTCGTCCTCTGCAACGACGACAACGACATCGTCGAGGTGGGCCCCGAGCGCGCCGGCCCGCAGATGCCGCGGCACCTGCCGCTCCCCGAGGGCATCGAGGTCAGCCCGCCGACCCCGTCCAGCTGACGGGAGGTCGAGCCACTTCGAGGGCGAAGGGACCTCGAGGGGGAGCGCGCCTCGGCGCGTCGGTTCGTGATGCCCGGCCCGGGACGCCCGCTCCGCGCATGTCCCGAGTCGAGGTGCGTCAGGGGGCGAGGTCGATGACGACCTTGCCCCGGGCGCGCTTCGTCTCGAGGAAGGCCTGCGCCTCGGCGATCTCTTCGAGGCCGAAGCGCCGGTCCAGGACCGGCTTCAAGCGGCCGTCTGCGACCAGCCGCGCGAGGGCGTTCAAGTCGCGGCGGCTGTCGCGCACCAGGACGACGGCCGTGCGCGGGCCGCGCAGGCCGGGGGTGCGGGCGCGGAGCCCGGTGCCCGCCTGCCAGGCGAAGTTCGCCGGATCGGGGATGGTGCTGACGTGCCGCCCCTCGGGCGTCAGGACGCGGCGCGCGACGGAGAAGGGCTGGTTGCCGTAGACGTCGAAGAAGACGTCGAAGCGCGCGTGGAGCTCGCTCGGCGCCTGGGCCCGGTAGTCGACGCAGGCGTCGGCCCCCAGCTCCCGCACGAGGGCGTGGTTGCGCTCGCTGCAGCTCGCCGTGACGTGGGCGCCGAAGGCCTTGGCGATCTGGACCGCGACCGTGCCCACGCCGCCGGATGCCCCGTGGACGAGGACCCGGTCGCCGGGCGTCAGCCGGGCGTCGTCGCGGAGCGCCTGCAGCGCCGTCAGCGCCACCAGCGGGAGGGCGGCGGCCTCCGCGGCGTCGAGGCCCACCGGGCGGCGGGCGACCTCGTCGCGCCGGACCGTGACGAGCTCGGCGCAGGCGCCCAGGTGGAAGGCCGAGAGCATGCCGTAGACGGGCTCGCCGACCTCGATGCCGAACTCCTCCGTGCCGGGGCCGAGCTTCGCGAGGGTACCGGCGAAGTCCTGGGCCACGGGGAGCGGGAGCCCGAAGCGCGAGAGCGCCGCGCCCTTGCCCTGCCGGATGAGGAGGTCCTTCGGGTTGAGCGCGGCGGCCTCGACGCGGATCAGCGCCTCGCCGCGGCCGGGGGAGGGCGGCGGCACCTCGTCGACCTGGAGGACCTCGGGGGAGCCGTAGCGGTGGTGGCGGGCGGCGCGCATGGCCGGAGCCTACGCGTCCCCCGCGCTCCCGTCAGGCCTCGGGTACGGAGGGGCCCGTCGCCGGATTCAGCTCTTGGCGGCCGTGCCGAGCTTGGCGCGCCGCGAGAGGACCTCGATGAAGTCGAGCTTCGTGAGCACGGCGACGACCTTGCGCTCGTCGTCGACCACGATGGCCACCTCGCCGCGCTCGAAGAGCGCCGGGAGCTTCGTCGCGTCG
>MDTG01329345.1_pt1 | contig 23693 bp, 23 predicted proteins | sample 811421 | NCBI WGS metagenome assembly MDTG01 (sample SAMN05326645, study PRJNA326480) | marine metagenome | isolation source: seawater | place: Pacific Ocean: South East | collected 2011
ATTTTTTGGTGGGCACGGTTGGGATCGAACCAACAACCCCCACGATGTCAACGTGATGCTCTACCACTGAGCTACGTGCCCTAAACAAATTAAAAGCTTTGTAAATTAAGCTCTTTCCTAATATCATCTTGCATACCTTTTCAGTCCTTCAGGTGTAAAATCCTTTTCGTTTAAAGGTTCTTCTAGCCTCCATTGTATTTTCGGAATATCAAGTGATCTTACATTAGTTAATTGATATCTTCGCGTGGCAAAATCGTATGTGGCCGAATGTATTGATAGACACATGGGTTGATCGTAGAAATTTATTACAGGAAACTCTCTGTAGGCCATAATTTCTTTTTTTTCATCATATGTTTCTTCTACAAGCATATTATGACTATCTACATCAAAATACATAATACGATGCGGAAGTATATGTCTTTTATCTGATTTTAAGTCTGCTTTCACTACTGCCACATTAACTAATTCATATCTTAAGTAATCTTGATTAACATGATATGGTGTCAGAAACTCATCAGTTATTGTTTCATGAAATTTATATGCATTATAAGGCATCAATCTTTTTTGAACTCCAATTAGTGACCAGTTATATCTATCTTTTGCTCCATTAAACCCATCAAATTGATCTGCAGTAGTTAGTCCTTGATTAGCACTAGGCTTATAATCATAGGCTATATCGGGGGCCCGTCTAACTCTTCTTGTCCCTGGGTTGTATACCCATGCTCTTCTTGGAGTTTTCAATGCATTCAATGATTCAATAACTAAGAGTGATGCGTCTGCCAACCTAGGCGGATGAGTCACTTTTGACATTAACATACCTTGTAATCCCTTATCGTTTCTTACAAAAGGATTCCAATAGTTTATAGCAATTGCCTCGCCAGCTCCATAAGTAATAGTTCCATCTGGATTAACAATAAAAAATGGTGAAGAGCCATGTATATCTACTCCTCGATATCGAAGTATGTGGTTCCAAACGTGATGAAGTGCCTCTGTTGGGTTTGGAAAAGGAATACTTCCAACAACACCTTCTAATCCCTCACCATTATCAGTAAGTTTTGCATTTTCTTTTGTAAGATTTGTAACTTCTGAAGGAACCGAACAACTTCTACGCGACGGATATACATGCATTTTAAAACTTGCAGGATAGGTTTCAAACATTTCAATCTGACCTGGTGTGAGAATCTCATTTACATAACTAGCGTAATTATTTTTATCTATTGTAAAAATTATCTGATCTTTTGAAAACGGGTCAGGATATGAATTCAATTTATCATCATAATCTAAAATTGGCTCATTTATAGGCTCCCTAACACCAATTTCTAATGAATTTATATCAAACTCTGCGTAAGAGATTAATGGCATGAAAGCAAAACTTATAAAAAGGATAACTTTTTTTAACATCATAATATGATACAAAATACCTAATTATTAACAACATCTAATTCTATGTACAAATGAGTAATGAATTGACAAAATTTTTAAAATTTTCAAATAAATTAGCAGATGAAGCACGTAAAATTTCTTTGTCATATTTCAAAAGAGATTTTTCGATTAAGAGTAAAGATAAATATCATTTTGATCCAGTAACCATTGCTGATATTAAAATCCAAAAAAAATTAAACCGCATGATAATAAAATCTTATCCTAGTCACTCAATTATAGGTGAGGAGGAAAGCTTTATTAAAAAAGGTTCTTATGAGTGGTGCATTGACCCAATAGACGGAACAAAATCCTTTGTTCAGGGCGTACCTCTCTGGGGTACTTTAATTTCTTTATCTAAAAATAAAAAAATCTTACTAGGCATAGCTGATATTCCAGTTCTAGATGAAAGATATATCGGTTATTCAAAAACTGCTTATAAAATTGTTAAAGGACAAAAAAAAAAATTATGTGTTGGTAAAAAGAAGAATTTATCAGAGTCAATTTTAAATACTACTTCACCATATGTATTTGCTAAAAAATCTGATCAAATATCGTTTGAACGTTTGAGTAAGAAAACAAAATCTACACGCTTAGGTGGAGATTGTTATAGCTACTGTTTACTTTCAGATGGCTATGTTGACATTGTGGTTGAGAGCGGACTTAAATCATGGGATATTCGAGCAATGGTTCCAATAATCAAAAATGCTGGTGGCATAATTAAAACTTGGGAAAACGAAGAAGTTTATGATGGGGGTAGAATTATAGCATGCAATAATAAACATTTATTCAGACGATGCAGAGGAATTTTAAATAAAAAAAAACCCAGCTAGAAAAGCTGGGTTTAAAATAAATTTATTAAAAAATTTTTTATGCAAGTGCATCCATAACAGATTGTAATTTCATTGCGATTGACATATCTCCAGATACTTTTAATTTACCTTGCATGAATGCAGATGTTCCGTCAACTTCTCCTGATCTCATTTGTTCAAATGTTTCAAGTGACATTGACAAAGTGCAATCAGCATCCTTATCCTCGTCAGAAACTGTGTTAGGGTTTGATTTTCCATCTAGAAAAATACACCCGGCACCTTCGAAATCAAACTTCACTGTTGCTCCAAGTCCAGTATCCTTTCCTTCAATACCTTTTTGAAATTCAGCCAATAAACTAGCAACGTCAGCCATATATTATCTCCATTTTTAATTAAGAATGGAAATAAGAACAATTTACATTATATATGTCAACACTAAATTTATTACTTTGATATGAAAAAACCATTTTTCTGGGAAAAAGCAAAAAAAGAGTTGGCACGTAAAGATAAAAAGCTAGCAAAAATAATTCATCAATACCCCAAAGACTTTCTGTATTCAAAATCTGATCCTTTTTATACATTGGCTCGTTCAATTGTAGGTCAACAAATTTCAGTAAAAGCAGCACAGGCAGTGTGGGAAAGATATGAAAAAAAAATAAAAAATGTTACGCCGATAAATACATCTAAATTACATTACATGAGCTTAAAGTCTTGTGGGCTCTCACGTCAAAAAATTACTTACCTTAAGTCTCTTTCTAGTGCCTTCTTAAATGGAACAATTAAACCAAAGAAATGGAAATCATACTCCGATGAGGAAATAATTGCAGAATTAATAAAAATTAAAGGAATTGGAAGATGGACAGCGGAGATGTTTCTTATATTTAATTTATGTAAACCAGATATATTCCCAGCTGATGATCTTGGTTTAATTAAGGGCATTTGCAATTGTTATGGCCTCCACTATCCTATTAATAAAGAACATGCTATAAAAATGTCTAATAAATGGAAACCTTATAGATCAGTGGCTACTTGGTATTTTTGGCGAAGTTTAGACCCAATACCTGTTGAATATTAATATGGTAAAAATAGATTTCTCTTACGCGTCAAAAGTTGAACATAATCTGGCTCAACGCTTTGTTATTAAAACAATTGAAACCCTTACTGGCAAAAAAAAATTAGAAAAATTATATAAAAATTATTCTATGGATTATCACAAGCCAGTTAATTTTTGGAGAGACATATTAAATCTTATGAAAATTAAAATAATAGATAAATCTCTAAATCCCTTTGATATAACAGAAAAAGGACCAGTAGTTATAATAGCTAATCATCCCTACGGCATAATTGATGGTCTAATTTTATGTTCATTGGTTTCAAAGAAAAGAGAAGATTTTAAAATAATGACACATGAAACCCTTAAATTCTTACCGCAGTTAGAGAAGTTTATCCTTCCAGTAGATTTTAGTGATAATAAAAAGGAAACGATCAAACAAAATATTGTTACTGCTAAAAAAGCTACCGCACATCTTAAAAATAATGGCGTATTAATAATTTTTCCATCAGGAAGTGTATCTACCGCAAAAAATTTAAAATCAGAAGCAAAAGACGATGAATGGAAAACCTTCCCTGCAAAACTAATTCACCAAACTGGCGCTGATGTACTACCAGTATATTTTGAAGGTAAAAATGGCTTCTTATTTCATATCTTTGCATCAAAGATAAAAAGTCAAACTCTTAAATATTCAACTTATATTCACGAAACAAAAAAGAAAATTGGCAAATCAATTGTAATTCACTCAGGAAATATAATAAAATATAATGATATAAAACACATTAAGAGTCGCTCAGAGCTTACAAAACATTTGAAGCATATAACTTACAATCTAAAAAAAATTAATTAATTGATTAGCATGATGCATTAACTAATTTATTCATATTTTTTTAGTTCGGCATTGCACATAATTTTGACAAGATTCTTAAATTTAGTTTTTGATGTCCATTTGAGCAACTTTTTTGCCTTAGCTGGATTGCCAAAAGTTGAATTTATTTCGATTGGTCTAAAAAACTCTTTCTTAATTCTTACTATTACTCTCTTTGTTCTAGTATCAATTCCTCTCTCATTAAAATCTTTTCCAACCCATTTTAAGTTAAAACCAATATTTTTAGCTGCCTCATTTACAAATGACTTAACTGTATAGTTCATACCTGATGAGATAACAAAGTCGCTTGCTTTCTTTTGTTGAAGCATTTTCCACATTGCTTCAACATAATCTGCTGAATATCCCCAATCTCTTTTTGCATAAATATTTCCTAAATAAGTACATGGCATGAGATTAAATTTTACTTTGAAAAGATCGCGAACAATTTTTTTTGTTACAAAATCATCGCCTCTTAATGGTGAGTCATGATTAAATAATATTCCAGAACAGCAGAAAATATTATAAGCTTCTCTATATAATCCTAAAATCCAATGAGCATGTAATTTTGCAATTGCATAAGGACTAATAGGATTAAAGCTGGTATTTTCATCTTGTATTCTGGTATTAACATTTCCATACATTTCTGAACTTGAGGCTTGATAAAATTTTGTTTTTTTTGAATATTTTCTGATAGCCTCCAATATACGTATTACCCCTAGCGCATTTACATCTGAAGTGTACAGAGGATTTTCAAATGATTTATCAACATATGATTGGGCTGCTAAATTATATATTTCGTCATAATCGCCATTTTTGATTGTTTTAATAATTAACTTTTTATCTAACAAATCAAAATGAATGATTTTGATTTTTTTTTCAATACTAAGTTCTTTTAGTCGCCAGAAATTTCTTTTCTTTTTGTTTCTCTCACCGCCAGTTACAATATAGTTTTTTTTTAAAAGAAAGTTTGACAAATATGCTCCGTCTTGACCTGAAACTCCAGTTATTAAAGCTTTCTTTTTTCTCATAAATATGAATTTAAACTTTCCTTGAATAAAAATTACAAATTAATATAACACTACACATTAAGCTCGAAAAGTATTTACTTAATCAGTTGAAATAAAAAATGAAGAATATTCCTTTAAGTTTGAAAATTATATCCTTCTATAGATTTGTAAGTATTTCAAGTAAAGTAAAAATCAAAGTAAAATTTGATCACTATCTTAAGAATAAAATGATTAAGGGAACAGTTTTATTATCAGAAGAGGGTGTGAATGGATTTTTATCAGGTAATGAAGAAGATGTCTTAGATGCATTGAAATTTTTAAAAAAAATAATTCGCATTAGAAGAATTTCCTTAAAAATAAATGATGTAGATTTTATACCATTTAATAGGATGAAGGTTCGGTTAAAAAAAGAAATAGTAACAATGGGTTTTAAGACATTTAATATAAATAAATCTTCTGGTTGTTATGTTGAACCAAAAGATTGGAATGACTTTGTAAAGAAAAAAAATATTAAGATAATTGATGTAAGAAATAGATATGAAATAAATATTGGGAAATTTCCTAAAGCAATAAATCCCTTAACGAATAGTTTTAGAGATTTTCCAAAAAGATTTGAACAAATGAATTTAAATAAAAATGACACTATTGCAATGTATTGTACGGGTGGTATTAGATGCGAGAAAGCATCATCATTTCTTTTGTCAAGTGGATACAAAAATGTATTTCAATTGAAGGGTGGAATACTCAGCTATTTTGAACATTATAAAAACAATATTAATAAAAATAATTGGAACGGTGATTGTTTTGTTTTCGATAGTCGAGTCGCAGTCAACAAAAGGCTTCAAGCAGGAAAATATATGCAGTGCCATGGCTGTAGACACCCAATAACTGAAAATGATATAAGATCAAAAAAGTATATAAAAGGTGTTTCTTGTCCCAATTGTTTTAATTTAAGAACTAAAGAACAAAAAAGAAATTCATACAAAAGGCAAAAACAAATTAATATTGCCGAAAAAAAAGGTATTGATCATCCTTTTAAAAGAATAAAGCTATTGTGAATTTTTAAGCGACTTAATATTGCTCTTTAAATATTTGACAAATTTATCCCAATCATCTGATGAAATTATATAACCTATACAATATTTTGAACCACATTTACAAGGATGGTCTTTATAATCATTTTTGTCAAAACTGTAGCCATAGTCATAAGACAGTTCTTCACCCTTTTTTATCCCTCTTATAGAAGAGATCCAAATTCTTCCTTTTTCAATTTCAACTTCACAATTTGGGTTGCAGGAATGATTAATATACCGAGCCTTATTATACAACGGTGAGCCGTCTATATCTTGTTTATTATTTAATTGAAAAATATAAACAGATCCCATTTTTTTTGAGTCAAGGTACTTTTTTATTCTAATCTCTGATCTTCTATCTCCTTCTTTTCTGGAAATTTTTTCACCAATGTATTCGATTATCTTCTCTCCTTTTTTTATATTTTGACTGGCGTAAATACCTTTACCGTGAACTTTAGACTTTTTTACTTGATACATTATGACTTCAAAGAAATTATAGTATTTATTACATTAATAAAATTAATTTAAATTCAAACTATTTAATAGATTCAATACATGTTTTTTATTTTCTAACACTAAAGATGATTTTATATCATTAATTTTAGTAAAAAAGTTTTCTTGAATGGAAATATCGGCATCAACTTCAAAAATTGAAGGGTTTATTGTTTTTTTTGTTGAGCCAGCAATTATTAATTCCTCATCTAATTTCTCTATAGGATCTAAACCAGTAATTTTAATTTCTATATCCCCATGGGAGTTATTTCTATCTTTTAGAGTCAAGCCTGATAAGTTAATAAGTTTTAAAGCTATATCATAAATTTTAATTGATTTACCCATATCAAGTAAATAAATTTCCCCACCTTTAGCAAACTGACTAGCTTCTAATACCAAACTAACAGCATCTTCTATTGTCATAAAATATCTTTTTATATCTTTATGGGTAAGTGTTATAGGTCCTCCACTTTCTATTTGCTCAATAAATAATGGTATTACTGACCCTGATGATCCAAGTACATTACCAAATCGTACGATTGAGAAAATTGTATTACATTTCTTATCATTTACTTTTTCTTTGATAATTTTTTCTCCAAGCCGTTTAGTTTTTCCCATAATAGTAGTAGGCTTAACTGCTTTATCAGTTGAAATGAAAAGAAATCTTGAAACATTATAATTGATTGCACAATCTACGATATTTAAAGTACCAATTACATTGTTTTTAATGGACTCAATAGGATTTTTCTCAACTAAAGATACATGTTTATAAGCTGCGGCATGAAAGACTTGTTGAGGTTTATGTTCATTAAAAATATCATTTAGATTTTCTAAATCTGTTATAGAAACAAGTTTACATATGATCTTAATATCGTAATGCTTGACGTCTATTAATTTCTGAATTTCGCGATTAATTATAAACAAGTTGTATTCACTATTATCGAGCAAAATTATTGTCTTTGGAATTGACTTAATTATTTGTTTAACTAATTCACTTCCTATTGAACCGCCAGCTCCACTTACTAAAATAGTTTGATCTTTAATTTCAGTATATTTTTCCGATTTAATAAATCTTTTACTCTCGATAATATCATTTAGATTTATTTTTCGAAGATTAATTTCTTTTTCATTAATATCTAAATTTACATCGACGATATCAGTTTTTAATTTTAGTCTTGATAAATTTGTAATTATCTCTTTCTTACTTTCGCCCGAAATTTTTTTAATAGATAATACAGCCGAGTCTACGTTGTATTTTTTGACAACTGTATCAAGTTCTTTATGAGAAAAAATTTTAATATTATTTATTTTACGGCCAATTTTTTGACTATTATTATCAATAAATCCTACAATATCAAAATTACCCTTTTCAATTAGAATTTTAGATACTGAATTCCCAAGGTCACCTGCTCCATAAATGATTGTTTTATTTTTTCTATCTGAAGTAGCTGATATATTAATAAAAAATACAAAAAATAATCTTGATAAAATAATAAAAATCATGAAGAAAACGGGATAAATAATTGATAATGATCTTGGTATTCCAGATGGACTGAAATAAAATAGTATGAATAAAAGTATAATTATAAATACGATAGTGCTTATAAATAAATCAAAAATAAAATTAATTGAAAAATATCTAGATAGAGAATGGTAAACCCTGAAAATAAAAAAAAGAGGTATAAAAATAAAACAATTTAATAAAAAAAATTTTAAAACCAAGGTATGTTCAACATCAAAGAACTCTATTCTTAGAAAAAAAGAAAGCCATGTAACAAAATAAGAAATTATTAAGTCATTAATTATCAAAATTAAAATTTTTAAAGATCTTGGTAATCCTAATAGTTGGTCAAATTTTATTTTATCTTCAATAAATTTTAACATTCTCTTTTCTCTTTTGAGCTATTTTATCAATCTTAAAACTTGCTTAACAATTGATAGGTAATCTAAATGATTAATCTTTCTTAAGTAATCTTGTGTGCCAACAATTGAGGAAAATTGATTATGTATACCAATGCGTTTAAATTTCTTTGGTATTTTATTATTTTCAAGACAATATTCTGATATAGCCCCAGCAAGTCCACCTATTATACTATTCTCTTCTATTGTAATTATTCCTCCAGTATTGTTTATAGCATCCTCAATAACGTTTTCATCAATAGGCTTTAGAGTATGAATAGACACTACCCGTGCAGAAACTTTATATTTTTTTAATTCTTCACTTGCTGCAATTGCTTCTCTTACAATACCGCCTGTTGCCATTAGTGTAATGTCTTCTCCATCAATATATGTTTTTGCTTCATATAATTGAAATTCATTTTTAAAATATTTTTTAGAGTCTATAAAAGTTTTATCTAATCTAAGGTAGCCCACACCATTTTTTTCAACTAACATTTTAATCGAATTTTTGGCTTCCCAATCAGAACAAGGGGCAACAATGGTTGTATTTGGTAATGATCGCATTATTGAAATATCCTCTGTTGCATGATGTGAATAACCTAATTGCCCATAACTATATCCCCCTCCTGAGGCCACAATAGTAACATTTACATCATGATAACATGCATCATTTCTGATTTGCTCTAAACATCTGAAAGTCGGAAAGTTACCTATTGAGTAAGTGACTACCTTTTTTCCTTCAAGTGATAAACCTGTTGCTAAACCGGTCATGTTTTGTTCAGAAATACCTACATTGAAAAACTGATTGGGTAATTGTTTTTCAAATTCATCAAAAATACCAAAACCTAAATCAGCTGTTAGAAGAATAATATTCTCGTCTTTAAGCGCAACTTCAAGCAAAGAACTAATAAATGAATCCCTCATCTTTAACTTTTGCTTAATTCTAACAATGCATCATTAAATTCTTTTCCTTTAGGAGATCTATAGTGCCACAAATTATTATTCTCCATGAATGACACACCTTTACCTTTTATTGTGTTCGCAATTATACATTTTGGCTTATTTGAGATTATATTTTTTTTATCTAAGACCTCTATTAACTCTTTTAAATTATGACCATCTACTACCTTAGTCGACCATCCAAATGAAGCCCATTTATCTTCTAAGGGTTCTAAAGCTAATGTATCTTCAGTGCTTTTTATGCTTTGAAGATTATTCCGATCTATAATTACTACAAGATTATCTAATTTATGGTGCGCGGCAAACAAAGCTGCTTCCCAATTTGAACCCTCATCACATTCGCCATCACTTAAAATCACATAAATCATGTAATTATGATTATTTAATTTTGCTGCTAATGATATACCAACAGAGACCGGTAAACCATGCCCTAAAGAACCAGTAGATATTTCAACACCAGGTATATTTTTATGAGAAATATGACCTGAGAAGTTGGATCCATTTTGATAATGTTTAGTTAATTCATCAACCGAAAAAAAATTTTTCTCAGCAAGAACTGCGTAAACTCCAGCTCCTGCATGACCTTTGCTAAGAATAAATCTATCTCTATCGTACATATTTGGGTTTCTTGGGTCATAGTTAAGTACATTCTCATATAAAACAGCTAAAATATCAGCAATAGAAAAAACAGATGCTATATGAGAACTTCCACCCTTACTTGCCATATTAATAGAATGTATTCTTATTTTTTTTGAAAGTTCTTTTGTCTGGCCATAATTAAATTGATTCATATTTGAAAACTTATAAATTAATTTTTTTTATTTTATTAATATATTGATTGCCCAAATAATCCAGTTCTTCTATGTATTTATCTTGCAATTTACTGTCACTTACTTTAATCAATTCTTCTAATTGAGACATATTAGATATTCCAATAATTGAAGAATCTGCTATTTTTTTAGAGACAATCCACTTATGCACAACTTGTGCTGCAGACTCCTTGTTATTTTTTGATATTTCTAAAATTTTTTTTATGATTTTCTCAAGATTATGATCATAATTTTTTTTAAAATGATCAAGTCTCGATCTTCTGTCGTCAGCTTCAAAGTGTGAGTCTTTCGAATAGTTTCCAGTTAATAATCCTTGTGCGAGTGTACCATAAACAAATATTGACTTATTTAATTTATGGCCTTCTGTCAAAATATTTTTGTTACTATTTTGATCCAATAAGTTAAAAGAATTACATATCGCGTCAATTTCATTCAAGCTATTTAAGGATATATCTTTTAAACTGAAGTTACTTAAACCAAAATTAATTATTTTACCTTTTTCTTTTTGACTCTTTAATTCTGATATAATTTGATCAATATCATATCGATTATCAGGCCAGTGAACTAGATATAATGGTATTGCATCTATTTTTAATCTTTTTAGACTTCCCTCTAATGCCTCCCTAAGATAATTAATTGATAGATCCTTATATGTTGTTGCTCGGCCTTTAGTTTCTGTGTTGTTCCAACGGACTCCAAATTTTGAAATAATGAAAATTTCTTTAGTTTTTTCTCTAAATATTTCATTTATCTTTCTCTCACTTTCTCCTAATCCATACACATCAGCAGTATCAATACAATTAAATCCATAATCAAATGATTTATATAGAACATTTGAAAGCTCATTTATATCTTTCTTACCCCAATCCGTCCCCCCAAGTGCCTCGCATCCAATTGTGATCTTCGGAATAGAATATTCTTTGTTATTAAATATCATTTTTTAAAAATAAGTTTAATTAATTTTACTATTGTAAAAAAAAATATTTTACAATCGGTAAATAAACTAATTTCATCAACATATTTTAGTCTTAATTTATTTTTTTTTGTAAGAATATGATTTTCAAAAAAATTATTTGAATTATCGTCCGGAATAAGTTCTGATAAATTATAGTACTCTATAGATGCAAAGTCAGTTATTCCAGGTCCAACAGACAATATCCTTTTTTCATCCTCAGAATATTTGGATACGTAGAAAGGAAGCTCAGGTCTTGGACCAACAATGCTCATGTCGCCAATTAGTACATTAAAAAATTGAGGAAGCTCGTCTAACTTATACTTCCTTAAATAAAATCCGAATCTCGTAACTCTATCATCATTAGATGAGGTAGTCATTTTAGAAACATCAGATTTATCATACATTGTTCGAAATTTAAATATATAAAATATTCTACCATTTAAACCACAACGCTTGGCTCTATAAAAAATAGGCCCACATGAATCTAGTTTGATGATTAAAGTTACAAACACGATTAATGGAAGAGTAAAAAAAACTATGACTATTGAAAAAATTATATCAAGAAACCTTTTAAGTTTAGAATATTTCATTTTTCTTTAATAAACCATGCCCCGCCACGCCCATCAGGTTTAAGATTAATTATAATATTTTTCTTCATAATAAATTCATCTACCGCTTTTTTAGACCCATAACATGTTGCATAATCATCAATTATTATAACGCCACCAACAGAAATTTTATGATAAAAATTTTCTAACGGAATTCGTGTAGAGTCATACCAGTCACCGTCAAGTCTTAAAATTGCAATTTTTTCTGATAATTTGAAATTGGGGATTGTATCTTGGAACCACCCTTTAATTAAATTTATCTTATTTTTACTGAAATTAAATTTATCAAAAAATAGTTTTTCTACATCTTCAATTTTTCCCAAACAGTCCCCCTCATCAAGAGGTCTGATAAAATCTCCAGTTTTACCATTTTTAAAATCCTCTGCAGATGGGTTTGGCAAACCTTCAAAAGAGTCAAATAAATAAAAATTTCTTTCATTATAACCTCCATTTTTGTTTGTTAACGCCATCATAGCTGAGGTTCCACCTTCAGCTACACCACATTCAACGATACTGCCTTCAATATTATTCCTATCAACATAAGAAGTCATTTCAAATGCATTTTCTAGTGCTTTTGACCCCCCCATCGTGAAAGGAAATAATTTATAGACGTAATAATATTTTTTTTTGTCATTACCCGTCAAAAAAATAAATTTTACTAAAAGGTACATTAAATATTTATTTCTTTGCAAAGATTTATAGATTGCGTGCACATATAACATAAAATTCTTAAATGAATTTTCAGACATTATAAATCTTGCCAAACTTAGTATTTTTTTTCCTATTTTGTTAATAATTCCTGGATTATAAGTAATTTTATCCATTTTTATTTATTCTTTCTGTAAGAAAAAAAGCTAAATCACTATATGTCTTGTTTGCATCAAAATAATTATTGAATAATTTGAATGATAATTTTCTATTTTCTTTTATTTTATGTTTATTTTTTATTAAATCTTTAAGTTTTTTTATCAGGATTTTTTCGTTGTTACTATACGAAAATCCAATATTGTTTTTATTTATTAAATTATACATCTCACCTTCATTGAGACTAAGAGCTAAATATAGGCCTTCTGAGAGGTATTCAGATGGTTTATTTGGTATATTCAATTTATAGTTATCGGCATCTATATATGGCAAGATCCCAACATCACTCTTACTGAGTAATACTTTTATCTCATCTCTATCAAGCCACCCAACAAACTTTATATTTTTTTGTTTTACATATTTTTTTCTTAACACGGAATAATTTTCGCCTTTACCAGCAATCACAAAAATATTTGGAAAATTCTTTGTGGATATTTTTTTTGCAGCGTTAAGGACAGTCTCAATATCATTTGTCTTGCCTAATGTTCCAATAAAGACAAAAACAATTTTGTCTTCTAGCAGAAAAGAAAATTTTCTTTCAATACAATCTTTTATATATTTTTTACTTAAATTGGCCTGTTTGCTTGATTTCAAATAAGACATATGAAAAACTTCATCATTTATAGTTCTTCTCTTATTAATTTTTTTTAAAGCCCATCTAAGATATGATTCTGTAATACCAATAACTCCATTAGCCTCTAAAAGACATTTTTTAAGTTTGTAATTTAAATATAAATTAACGACAGAAAGAAAAGGTCTTAAAAATATAGGTGCTACATCAATAAATATATCTGGCCATAAATCCCTTATTTCAACATATACTGGAATATTTCTTTGTTTTGCAAAATTTGTAACTTTTGAAGCAAGTTCAATTGAGGGCATGCTAACTAAAATTATATCTGGCAGCTCAGAATTATGAGCAATCTTAAAAAACTCCCTAGCTACAAAAATATCATCTAAATACCTCCGTAGTGAAAAATTTTTTTCATACCCAATACTTTTTATAAATTGAATAAAATAATTATTATTTACCCTTACTAATTTGCTGCCTTTGAACCTATGTTTATGCTGAAAATGATTAAAGTCTGAGGTCCAAAATTTAACTTTATGACCTTGCCTTTGCATTATATCTGCAATTAAACCCGTACGCATTAATCTATTTTCTCCATAGTCTATTGGTGTTATTTCAGATCTCTGAATCAACCATATGTTCATTTTGTCACCCATTTATGAATATCTCTTATTAATTATATAAATGAATTTTTGATAAAAGTTTAGACAACTATACTCAATAACACTTTCTTCTTTCAAATTTCTTCTTAGTTTTGAAAGGCTGTCATCAATCAAAATAGTTTTAAGACAATTGGTAAGACTTTCAATTGAATTGTCTTCAAAGATCAATCCATTTTCATTATTTTTTATATACCCTTTAGTTCCATTTGTATTTGAACATATGCTGGGGACTCCATAACCTAAAGACTCAATTACAGATATACTGGCGTGTTCTCTGGTAGCAGGTAGTATAAATAAATCTGATTCATGATAATATTTTTTAATCTTTGAATGTGGAATATTGCATTTTATTTTTACCGGTAAATTATTCTTTTTTATAAAATTTATTACTTCAATGAGATTTTTTCTATGACTTATGTCTGATACTTCTCCAATAATAGTTAATTCAAATTTTGAATTAATCGAAGATAAAGCATTCAGTAAAAGAATATGGTTTTTTCTTTTTTCAAATTTACCAATTGATAGTAATTTAATCATTTTAACATCTAATTTTTTATTTGACATTTCAATATCGACTACAAATGGCAAGTAGTACATATGTTTTGGTTTTTTTGTATATTGGTCTTCATTGCCTCTCACTGGACTTATCCATGCAGAATTTAATAATTTCATTAAGAAATTTGTAAATTTTAATCTTAAGAATGAATACTTTTTATTGATTGTTGTTTGAGAATAAATAAATATTTTTTTATTTAGTAATCTTGAAATAAAAATTGCAACGATTGATATGTATCTATTAATATCCCTGATGATTATAAGATCAGGATTTTCATTTTTTATTTTAATATAATATTTAAGCGGATTAGGAAAACTACGAAATTTATTTGTTCCCCCTTCACCTATATATGTCATTATTAAGTTAGATAAAGTGCATGGTTTTATATATTCAGGTTTTAAGTTAGAGTAATCCTCTATCTTACCTTTATTTACCACATGCATGATAACTTCATGATTATTTTGTTTAAGACAATTTATCCATCCAATCTGATTTGTATGATATCTTGGCTCAACAAATAGAATTTTCATAGAAATTTATATTTGTAATATTTGATCTGCAAGAGAATCAAATTTGCTCGAGTGAGAGATTAGCATTATTGTTTTATGTTTTTCTTTGAGAAACTTTACTAAATTGACAATTACATCACCTGATACATCGTCTAATGAGCTGGTTGGTTCGTCAAAAATAAATATGTCTTTCTCAAGATCGATAATTCTTGATATTGCGGTTCTTTGCTTTTGACCACCAGATAGCTTATTACCAAACTCTCCTACATTTGTATTTATACCTTTATCTAAGTCATCTATGAATTTATTGACTCCTGAAAGTTTTATTGATTTTTCAATTTCGTCTTCTGTTTTTTTATTATTAAAAAAAAGTATATTTTCTTTCATAGTAGCGTTAAATAACTCAGGTTTTTGAGATAAATAAGATATTTTTTTTCTCCATGTGAGTTTATTCAAATTTTTAATATCTTTACCATCTATTTCAATTGATCCTTTTGTGGGGCTTATAAGGCCAATAAGTATATCAATTATTGAGGTCTTGCCCTTACCTGACTCTCCTTTTAGAAGGAATGTACTACCTTTCTTTATATTAAAAGAGATTCCGTTAATAATTTGAGTACCCTCATATTCTAAATATACATCTTTAAATTCAATATTTTTTTCAAATTTATTGATATCGGTTAAATTTGTAGAACCTAACTCTCCAGAATTATCAGTATTTTTTTCAAGCATTTTTTTTGATTCATTAAAATCGTCATAATACACTTCCATTTTTAATATCGATTGATATAAATTTTGCGCCTGGCCGATATAAGATGCAGCTCTCTGAAAAAGAATTAGTAAAGTTGCGAAGGTTGTTAGATCGGTTAGCTGCCAATTAATAACAAATAGAGTTAATACGCCAATTAACATTATTGTAAATGTTTCCCTATATTGAACTGGAAATTGTGAAAACATATATAACTTAATCATAGATCTTGAATAGTTTTTTTGAATTTTATGAATTGCATTATTCCAAAATTGCAATTTATTGAGAGTAATTAATGACTTTATAATATGAAAGGTTTCAGACAATTTTATGGTATAAGTTTTATTATATTCATTTACCTCGTTTGAATATTTAATAATCTGTTTATTTACCAATGAAAAAAAAAGATAAGATAGTAAGCCCCCACACATAGCTAGCACCATAAACAAAGGTGAAATTAAAAACGCAAAAAAAAGCATTATTGCTGATTGGAGTACAAAACTTATAAAATTTATAGTATCAATAAAACCACTAGAAAATGCTTTTGGAGCCTGATCAACAGAAGCGTTAATTATTTCTCCCGACTTTAATTTGTGAAATCTATCCCATCTTATATTTGTGAATCGATCAAGATATTGCTTTCTTTGATCTATTAAAACGCCAATTACAGTTTTTTGGAAAAAGTACATTGAAAAATAAATAATTGAAACGGCTATTAGAGATGTGAAAAATATAAAAAAAACTGTATTTGTGAAATTATAATTTAAATTAAAATAATTTAAGAACATTGTGAAATATTGAATAACAGAATTATCTTTAACGTCTAAATTAAGTAAGTTTAATAGAGGAATTATTAACAAAATTGATACAGATTTAAGTATTCCAGATAATATGGAAATAGCGGTTAGGATGAAAAAAGACTTTGGTGAAATAGAAATAAATTTAGTTAACGCTTTCATTTTTGATATCTTGATTTTGAGTAGAATTAAATAATAAACCAATTGGTAAATAATATATTATACTTATCCAGTTATTAAAAAAATTATATGACGGTACGAAAGGCAAGAAATTCAAGAAAATTGCGATTAAAAGTAAACACTGGTATCTTGATAAGATAATCTTACCATTAAATCTCAAAAGTATTTCTCTACATAACAGCGATGTAATAATTATGAAAAATAAGATTAATGGAGATAGCCCAATAATTCCAGTTTCAGCAAACAATTGAGCATATATATTATGTGGATGCGTAGAACAATAAGAGGTCAAAGTGTCTTTTGTAGAATGATTAATTTGATATTTTGTCTCCTTACATTCGTTCCTAAACATCTTTGGCCCTACTCCAGTAAGAAGATTTTCTTTTCCCATCTTTATAGAGGTGAGTATCAACCCTTGATGTTCTTCACTTATAAAGTAAAGTTCATTTGAGTCTTTCATTTTTACTGAATCTATTGTGTTAAGAATTAACCGTTGTTTAATATTTGTTTCAGCAAGCAAAAAGACAGAAATTAATAAAAAAATTGCGAGAAAAGCTAATTTTAAAAAATTGCTCTTTATTATTAGTAACGTAAATAAAATGACAAATATTAAAAATAGTACTATTGCGTTTCTCTCGCCACTTATAAAAATAAGTGTTCCAACTACAATCGAAAATAATATAAGAAAATGATCGCTATTTATAATTTTTGTTTTAGAAATAATTAAAAATGCAAGAATTATAGGTAATAATCTGATTAAGAAATTCCCTAATTTTTGTTCATTTCCAAACAAACCAGATAATCTATTTCCTCCGTAGTGGTAACCAAGAAAATTATAAGCTGAGAAATATTGGTAAAAACCATCTATAATTAATATTAGAAATGTTAAAAATAGAAAAGATAGAAAATATGAATTAAAATTTTTATTATTTTGAATAATATAGTGAATTGCTAAAAAAAATAGCCCGAATCTAAAATAAAATAAAGAACTTTCGAAAGAAAATAAAATATTGTTAGAGTTTAATGAAGCGATAATAAAAATTAAATAGTAAATAAAAAAATAAATTGAAAATTTACTCTTTATATATTGAAAGTTATTTGTTTTTATAATGCATATTATAAAAATTATACCTATTAATGTGATACTTAAATCACTTAAAAACGGACCCGTTACTAACAATAAAGGTATCAGGCAAAATAAGAAGAATTGAAAATAATTTAAATATTTTAACACCTATTTATTTACTAATTCATATTTTTTAAATAGTTGCTGATCCATCTATATGTTTTTTCTAGGCCGTCATCAATGTTTGTTTTTGGTGACCAATTTAAAATTTCTTTTGCTTTATCTATATTGCCAGTCCTGTCTTTGTCTCCTTCAGGTTTTGTGGTATCAAAGTGTATATTTACATTTTTTTTTGAAATATCTACTAATTTATGAGCAATATCTGAGATTGAAGTGCTTTCTTCAGGACTTAATTGAATGCAACCATTTCCAAATCCGTGATTGATATATTTTGATATACCATCAATTACATCATCAACATATAAAAATGCACGCCTTTGTTTTCCAGAACCCCATACAATAAACTCCTCATTTAATAATAATTTTCTTATTAAGGCAGGAATTACTTGTGATTTTTCCTCTGAAATTTCACACGGAGGACCATATACATTATGCAATCTAATTGTTCCACCTTCAATTTTATTTAATTTTGTTGCTAGCTCCAATTCAAATTCTCCCATAAGCTTACTCCAACCATAGCCTGACTCAGGATTAGCTGGATAAATGTCACTTTCTTTAAGTGGTTTTGAACCAATTGTGTTTTGTTTTTCTAAAGGGTAACTACAAGCTGTTCCAACATATAAAAATTTCTTAACTTTATTATTTATGGATGCTTCTAGAATGTTAGAGTTTATAAGAAGATTTTGTCTAAATACAAATAGTTCATTTCTGAACACATAATTAATACCAGCAACTATATCAGCTAAATGAATTACCATGTCTATATTTTTTGTTACCTCTAGGCAATTTGAGTGATTAGTTAGATCTTTCTCAAAGAAATTATTTTCAAGATTGATAGCAAATTTTCCATTTTCTTTTAAATTTTCTATTTTACCTCTCCATAGGTTATCAACTACATATACATCATGACTCTTTGTTTTTAAGTGCTTGACAAGATTTGAACCAATTAAACCTGCACCGCCAGTAATTAAAATTTTCATTAATAATATAAGTTTTTATTTTAAGATTTTTATATCATGATCGATCATTTCTTTGATCATTTTATCAATTGTTATTTTAGGTTTCCATCCAAGTTCTTTTTTAGCTTTAGAAGCATCTCCCAAAAGATTTGAAACCTCCAGTGGTCTATAATATCTTTTGTCTACTCTTACGACAATTGATCCAATTTTTAAATTTTTTATACTTTTCTTTGATGAAATGATGGTTGCAATTTCCTTATCACCTTTTCCGCTCCACTTTAATTTTACACCAATATATTCGAAGCATCTTTCTATGAATTCTCTTACAGAACACTGTTTACCAGTCGCAATCACATAGTCCTCTGGCTTTTTTTGTTGCAACATAAGCCATTGCATATTTACATAATCTTTAGCATGCCCCCAGTCTCTTAAAGCATCAAGATTGCCAACATAAATTGATTTCTTTTTATTTTTGCAAATTGCAGCAATGCCTTGGGTTATCTTTCTTGTAATAAATGTTTCACCTCTTCTTTTCGACTCGTGGTTAAACAAAATTCCATTACAAATAAACATGCCATAAGCATCCCTATAATTTTTACATATCCAATAAGAGTATAACTTTGCTACGCCATAGGGACTTTGAGGATTAAATGCCGTATTTTCATTTTGAGGAATTTCAATTGACGCACCATACAGTTCAGATGTTGAAGCTTGATAAATTTTAATTTTTTTTCTTTTTTCAAGGGTTCGGACTGCTTCTAACACTCGAAGTGTTCCTAAAGCATCTACGTTAGCAGTATATTCTGGGGCTTCAAAACTAACAGCAACATGACTTTGAGCCGCTAAGTTATAAATTTCATCTGGATTAATTTTTTTTATGAGGTTTGTTATACTAAAACTATCAGTCATATCTCCATGATGAAGATAAAAGTTATTGGTTTTATTTTGAGGGTCACTATAGATGTGATCAATTCTTGAAGTGTTGAATGATGAAGACCTTCTCTTTAATCCATGAACGATATAGTTTTTTTGCAAAAGTAACTCCGCTAAATAACTGCCGTCTTGTCCTGTTATACCAGTAATAAACGCAACTTTTTTTTTCATAGTTATAATAAGTTCCTCTTTATCGCTGAATTATATACTTTTTTTAGTTCATCAATAAATTTTCTTTTTGGGTGCCAACCTAAACTATTTATTCTTTCAGTGCTCAATATTTTTCTTAAAGTACCCTCTTTTTTACTAGTGTCATAGATTATTTTTCCTTTAAATCCAGTTACCTCTTTAATATGGGACACAAGCTGAGAGATCTTTATATCTACTGAAGTGCCTATATTAATTATATCATAACATTGATCTGCATTCATAAGGTCAATGCAAGCTTCCGCAAGATCATCAACATGCATAAATTCACGTTTAGCATTTCCAGTTCCCCATACAACTACACTTTCATTGTTATTAATTTTTGCCCTATGGAATTTTTTTAACAAAGCAGGTATTACGTGTGATGTTTCAGAACTAAAATTATCGTTTTCCCCGAAAAGATTGCAAGGCATTACACTGAAATAATTTCTATTTTCAAAATCTCTTGAAATATAATTACAAAGTTTAATTCCACATATTTTCGCCAAAGAGTAACCTTCATTTGTTGGCTCAAGTGGCCCACTTAGTAAATCTTCTTCTTTTATTGGTGTAAGAAAATTATTTGGATAAACACATGAGGATCCAAGAAACATAAGATTTTTAACATTATTTTCATGTGATGAAAATATAATGTTATTTTGAATTTTCAAATTTTCATACAAAAACAAATGTTTATTGTTGTTGTTTGTCTCAATTCCTCCAACCCTTGCTGCGGCAAGTATAATTTGATCAGGACATTCTTTTATTAAAAAATCCGAAACCGCTTTTAAGTCAAATAAATCTAAATCACTCCTTTTAGGATAAATTACATTTTTATAACCTTTATGTATGAGAATCCTTACAATAGAGCTACCAACCATTCCTGAGCCGCCTGCAACAAAAATTTTTGATTTCTTTTCAATTATATTTTTCATCAGTTTTTTGCTAGGAAATTAATGAGTCTATCTCATGTTTTAGTAATTCAATGCGATGTTCCCAAAAATGATTTTTCTCGACAAATTTTTGAGCATTTAAAGTTATCTCATTTCGTGCCATATCATCATCTAGATAATGTCTTATAATGTCAATTAGCGATTTTTCGTCTGAAAATTCAATGTAAGTCCCATCAGGAAAAATTTTTTTATACAATTTTGACTTTTCACACAAAATAAGTGTTTTTGAAGCCATACATTCAAAATACCTTGGACTTATCAAATCAGCTGGGGATAGCGTATTTATAAAAATCTTACTTTCTTTGAGCAATCTTTTATAATCTTCATCGTTTAAATGCTTGTAGTATCTTATAAATTTGTTGACCACTTTAGAAAATAAATTGTTAGGTTTTGAATTCCAAACAATATTTATATTTTTGAATTCTCCTTTTTTTCTAATTGGAACATTAAATAATGTATGAAAAAAAACTTTCATCACTTTTGATCTTAAATCTGAATGCTTATGAAATTGATTTTGTAAAGTTCCTGAAAAACCAACATCAACCATCTTATTGCTTTCTTTACAAAGAAATTTTGATGATGTTGCAAATGGCCAAAATAAAAATTTTACTCCTGTCCTGTCTTTATACTCATGTGCTAAATGATGATGAGTCAAACATAAGTCAAATTTATTTTCCTTAAAAAAATTGAGTTTTTTCTCTAAATTTACATATTCCTTATTTAATATGCCGATTTTAGGTATATTAATTTGACTCAATGAATAGTTTCCAAAATTTTGAAGAGTTCTTGTATTAATACTGTCACTTAAAAAACTATGTCCAAATATTATTGCCTTAATATCTTTCTTTGTTTTTTCTAATACAACATCAAGATTTTCATCATCCACATAATTTTCATAGCCTGGTCCATATAGATTAACTTCAAATTTGTTAGAAAGTGAGTTAATAACATCTTTTTGATAAGATGCCCCACTATAGTTATCCATATTTTCAGTTAAATATAAAATATTATATTTATCCATTAATTAAAATTTCAAAAAATTATTTATTATTTCTTTTACGCAGGATTTCTGATTGAAGATATATTGTAAGAATGCCAATAAATAGACTTATTAGAAATGCAAAAGCGGATAAAATAATATTATTGCTGGCAAGACTGTCTGATCTATTAAGGTTAGTCATGTAATTTAATATTGATATATTAAAACTCAGATTACTATAATAATCTTGGAATTGTTTTTTACGATCTTTCAAATAATTTAATTTTGTAATTTTATTTTCACTTGATGTGGTCATATTATTTAAGTTGTTTTCGACAGATACAAAATTATTCCAGTAAACGTCGTTATTAATTAGATTATTAAATTTTTCTAATTTTTTATTTAATAAATTGATCTTTTCATTTGCAATTTTTATTTCACCTTCAAGTTCAAGTATTAAATTATCAAAATGCTGATTTAGTTTATTGTAAGTCTTTATGTTAGATTGAATGTGTTTTTGGCTTATAATATCAGTCATTGATAAATATTGGTCAATTAGTATATTCTTTATTTTTTTTTCAAGAGAAGAATCAACGTCATGGTTATAAATTCTTGAATTAGACGTAACTATTAATTTATTTTTTTCCTTTAAAAATTCGGCCCTGTTTATATTAGATAGACTCAATAAAAAATTATTAATATTTGTCTCATAATTTTCTTCCAAAGCTATATTATTAATTTTATCTGTATAAAAGTTTCTATTAATATAATATTCATTGTTTAATTGATCTTCGAATTGATCAAATGTTAACTCGTCTGGAAGGTTAGACTTAATTAACCCATCTAGCTTATCAAGTTCTAATAGCTTATGGTTTTTTTCTTCAATCTTAAAAACTATCGTGAATGAATAATTGGTATAACTGAGCTTAAAAATAGTTGAAAATAAGAATATAGTAATCAAAGAAACAATAAAAATAATAAAGAATACTATTTTCTTCCTCCATAAAATATTAAGAAAGTCTATAAAATCAATTTCTTTTTGAGTATCTAACTTTTTCATTATACAGCTATGTTTTATAGAGATTTACAATATAAAGCCATTTTCGTCATTAATTTATTTAAGTATTGTTTTAGTTTATATATTCTCTATAAAATTTAATAATTATAAGCATTATCTATTTATCTATATCAATGAATATACTAATTACTGGTGGTCTTGGATTTATTGGAAGCCATTTAGTTGATAATTTAATTAAAAAAAAACATAAGATTTTTGTTATTGATAATTTATCAACTGGCATAAAAAAAAATCTTAATAGGAATGCTAAATACTTTTACTATGACTTGAAAAGCTTCATCTCTGATAACACAAAGCTTAATAATTTTTTAAGAAAATACAAAATTAAAGTAGTTTATCATTTAGCTGCTAATGCGAGTGTAAATGCTTCACAGGAAAAGCCAATGAATATGATTAACGAAAATTTTAATTCTTCTGTATCCTTAGTTGAGTCATGCAAAAATACAAACGTAAAAAAATTTATTTTTGCATCAACCTCTGCTGTATACGGTGAACCAA